>DSTFC04002__coassemble_696_pt1 | contig 38186 bp, 34 predicted proteins | sample DSTFC04002__metabat2_high_PE_045 | metagenome-assembled genome bin DSTFC04002
CTCAGCTGGATAGAGCAACGGCCTTCTAAGCCGTGGGTCGGGGGTTCGAATCCCTCCAGGCACGTTATGGTGGGTATAGCGCAGTTGGTTAGCGCGCCAGATTGTGGCTCTGGAGGCCCAGGGTTCGAATCCCTGTATCCACCTTAATAATGGGCTATCGCCAAGCGGTAAGGCACAGGACTTTGACTCCTGCATTCGCTGGTTCAAATCCAGCTAGCCCAGCTATGGGAATGCGAAGTCAGATGTGTATTCCCATTATTGATACCATAACATATGGATGGGATATTAGCTCAGTTGGTAGAGCACTTGACTTTTAATCAAGTTGTCCGGGGTTCGAATCCCCGATGTCTCATGTGAAAAACACTCTGAGAAAGAGTGTTTTTTATTATGTAAAACGAAATGAGAAAAGAAAAGGGGAGGGCGCGCCGTATGGCGCGAACCTCCCTTAATGTTTGCTGTATGGTATTTTACTCCACATCCGGCAGGCTGGCGAAACCAGGCTGCAGATCGGCATCTGTGGGAATATAGTCCGTCATCACGCCGTCGTTGTATTTCTGGTAAGCAACCATGTCGAAATAGCCGGTTCCGGTCAGACCGAAGACGATAGTTTTCTCTTCGCCGGTTTCCTTGCATTTTAAAGCTTCATCGATGGCGACGCGGATGGCGTGACTGCTTTCCGGGGCAGGAAGAGTCCCCTCCACTCTGGCAAACTGTTCCGCCGCCTTGAAGACCTGAGTCTGTTCTACGGAAACTGCTTCCATGAGACCGTCGTGGTAGAGCTGGGAAACGACGGAACTCATTCCGTGATAGCGAAGCCCTCCGGCATGGTTGGAGGAGGGGATGAATCCACTGCCCAGAGTGTACATTTTGGCGAGCGGGCAGATCATTCCGGTATCACAGTAATCATAAGCGAAACGGCCGCGGGTCAGGCTGGGGCAGGAAGCCGGTTCCACGGCGATGATGCGGTAGTTTGCTTCTCCCCGGAGCATTTCTCCTGCAAAGGGGGAGATCAGGCCGCCCAGGTTGGAGCCGCCGCCGGCACAGCCGATGATGATATCCGGCTGGATGTCGTATTTCTTTAAAGCAGCCTTGGTTTCCAGGCCGATGATGGACTGATGCAGAAGCACCTGATTTAAAACGGAGCCCAGTACGTAGCGGTATCCTTCCATGGAAGTGGCCGCTTCCACTGCTTCCGAGATGGCGCAGCCCAGGCTGCCGGAGGTTCCGGGATGTTCGGCCAGAATCTTTTGGCCTACTTTGGTAGTCTCGGAAGGAGAGGGGGTGACGGAAGCGCCGTAGGTTCTCATAACTTCCCGGCGGAAAGGCTTTTGCTCATAAGATACTTTTACCATATATACCCGGCAGTCCAGGTCAAAGTAAGAACATGCCATGGACAGAGCGGTTCCCCACTGACCGGCTCCGGTTTCTGTGGTGACGCCCTTTAATCCCTGCTTTTTGGCATAATAAGCCTGGGCGATGGCGGAATTCAGCTTGTGGCTGCCGGAAGTGTTATTCCCTTCGAATTTATAATAGATTTTGGCAGGGGTGTCCAGGGCCTTTTCCAGGAAGTACGCCCGCACCAGCGGCGAAGGACGGTACATTTTATAAAAATCCTGAATCTCCGCCGGAATATCAAAGTAGGCGGTGGTTTCATCCAGCTCCTGGCGCACCAGTTCATCGCAGAATACGGCGCGGAGCTCATCGAAAGACATGGGCTTTTTTGTGGCTGGATTTAACAGGGGGGCCGGCTTATTCTTCATATCCGCCCGCACATTGTACCATTGCGTAGGCATTTCACTTTCTTCCAGATAGATTTTGTAAGGGATTTTCTTTTCTTCGCTCATGTTTTAATCCTTTCTTGTATCGGTGTGCTGGACTTTAGAGGCGGGCGGCGGATTCCGACTTTGAAAGTCTGGTATAATAAAAATCTCCTGTCCTATCATTTTGATAGGACAGGAGTATCCTGCGGTGCCACCTAACTTCATTCTGTAAAGAATGCGCTCATTCATGTACTTTCATACATGTTCCGTTATAACGGGCGGATTCCCGTCGCTCCTACTTGGCGCAGCCGTTCGGTTTGCCCTCGCAAGTCCATTCCCCATTCCTGCACCGCTGCAATCCCACCGCCTGCAGCTCTCTGTGTGTGCCCTTGAAAATGAGTACTACTCTTGTTCACAGGTTTCTTGTCTGTTGATATGGTTACTATACTATGGTAAAAAGGAAAAGTCAAGGCGGGAACGAAAAATTTTGTCTGGTTGCTTCCTGGAAAAGGATATGATATAATAAAACCGTTCATGCGGACATGGCGGAATTGGCAGACGCGCCAGATTTAGGTTCTGGTGTCTTTGACGTGCAGGTTCAAGTCCTGTTGTCCGCATTTCAAAAGCGCCTGGTTTGAGGCGCTTTTATTTATGGGCTTGTTTTCTCTACTGCTGTGTGATATTATTTCTTTACATTCAAACCGACGACTCCGTCGGACAAGCGGCATTTCTGCCGCGGATTATCCCAAAAAGCAACAAAATACGGAGCGGACAGCTGTTTCTTTGTATGTTTTTGCACAGATTTTCTTTGCGTTTTCCTTTACAGAAGCGGACTTCTGCTCTATAATGAAAGGAGAATGTGATTTGGTAAACACGAAAAAGAATTTAAGCGACCTGACGCTTCTGGATCGATTCCTTTTTGCCGAGGCAGTGGAGGATCCGGAAATCATGCAGCTGATCCTGGAGATCATCCTGGAACGGGAAGTCCGCCTGGATGGCCTGCCCCAGACGGAGAAGGAGGAACGGGATTCGCCCCGGTACCGCCATGTCCGGCTGGACGTCTGGGCCAGGGATCTGGATAACCGCGTCTACGATACGGAAGTACAGAAACGCAATACCGGCAACCTGCCCCGGCGCAGCCGCTACTACCAGAGCCACATCGATGTGAAGCTGCTGGAGCCGGGGACGGTGGATTTCAGCCTTCTGGGCGATGTTATCCTGATTCTCATCGCCCCCTTCGACCTGATCGGCGACGGCTGTTACCGGTACACGTTCCAGATGTGCTGCATGGAAAACAAAAAACGGATCCTGGAAGACGGCGCGGTACGGATTTTTCTTAATACCCATGGGAAGAACCCTAAGGAGGTCAGCCCGGAGCTGGTACAGCTGCTCCATTTCATGGAGCATACCAACGAGGCTCCGCCTGCCGACGGGGAGTGCGAGAAAGTCCAGCGGCTGCGCAAAAAGATTGAAGCGATCAAGTCCAACGAAGAGGTAGGTGTACGTTTCATGCAGGAATGGGAAGAACGGGAACTGGAGCGGATCGATGCCCACAAAGAAGGCGAAAAAATTGGCGAAGAGCGGGGGGAACAACGAGGCCTTATACTTGGGGAGCAGAACAAACTGCGAAATCAGGTGCAGAAAAAACTGGCGAAAAACCAGTCCCTGGAAAAAATCGCCGAAGATTTAATGGAGGATCTAGAAACGATCCAAGAAATTGCAGATAATCTGTCTGGAAAATGAGATAACCGTAATCTTGCAGGGGCTGCAGCAATATTGCTATGTCCTCTGTCAAGCAGATAAGTCAAATACTAAAAGAATCAGTCGTACGATTTCGTGCGGCTGATTCTTTTAGTAGACACCATTTAGCCTTGTATTTCTCGATTCGTTTATTCTTTACGATCTCTAAGGCTATGGAAAGAATTGCATCGAGAGAGCCGGGCGCAAAATAACGCAATAGGTTATCCCCTGACAGTTCCTTGTAAAGGATAGGGAAATTTGTAAAATAAAATTTGATAATAGGGGGAGTTTTTTTCCTTTTTTGCCGTGGATATCCTGCTGGCAGCCGTCAGATACGGTAAAACAGAGGGGATGAACGGTAGGAAACAGGGCTAAGTGGTACTGGTGACGGCCTGTGTATCAAGCTATAATGGTAAAGAGGTAAAATATGAATATCGCGATTTGTGATGACAGCAGGGAAGAACGACGGGAATTGCGGGATATACTGGAAAAACTTCAAAAAGACGCTGTGATCACGGAATGTGAAGACGGGCAGGAATTGCTTGACAGGATGGCGTCGGGCGAAACCTTCGATCTGGTGTTTGTGGATATTTTCATGAACCAGGTAGGGGGGCTGGAGATCAGCAGAGCGATTCATCGATTGTATTCTGATACGGAAGTAGTTCTTGTCAGTTTCAGCCGGGAATTCGGGCCGGAGGCATTTGAAGTAAATGCCTTTTATTATCTGGTAAAGCCTTATGAGGAAGAACAGGTAAAAAAGGTGATGAAGCGTTTCGGACAGATGAACCAGTCCCAGGCGGAGATCTATGATGCGAACAGCCGCCGCAGACGGAAGATTCCGTTTCGCAAAATTACATATATTGAAAGTATGCATAATTACCTCTATATTCATATGGTTTCGGAAGCTGTCCTGAAAGTAAGGGAGAGCCTTCAGAACTTTCAGCAGCAGCTGGATGACCGGTTTTTGAGGATCAACAGAGGCGTCATCGTCAATATGGAAGCAGTGGAAAAGATGAATACGGATTCCTGTGAAATCGACGGCATGATCTTTATGCTCAGCAGGAGGCAGCGAACAGAAAACCGGAAAAAATATAATGATTATCTCTTTCGGCATTACATGGATGATTAGGAGCAGATAGGATGGAAGAACAGCATATCTGGCTATACATCGTCCTGCAATTTCTGGGATATCTGATGCAGATGATCCCCGTTTTGTGGTTGCTTTATGCGCCTTATCAGCAGAAGCATCTGCGCTTTTCCAAGTGGAGGCTGCTGTTCGTACTAAGTACAGCCCTGTCCGCTGTGGCAGCGGCGGGAGCCATTTATCTGGGATCGCTGTACGGGCAGGGAGGCGGCACGGCAGTTTTGTCCAACCGGGGCAATCTGATTTTCAGCGGTTGTCTGATGGCAGGAACACTGACCTATTTCCTGAGCTTCCGACGGGGAGTGAAAGGGCAGCTGCTGCTGTATATGCTGGTGATGCAGTATGGACTTTTGCTCTATTCGTTTAACAGGATTACGGTTAAATTCTGGGAGGTGTCTTTCCTGCCAACGATGCATCCTTATTCGCTGGCGACTCTGTTGACGTATCTGGTGACGATCGGGGTGAGTTTTCCTTTTTTCTATCATTTTCTGAAACACGGTCATATACAGGAATTGCTGCGGATGAACCGGAGCGGACTGCGGATGATCACCGGATGCTCCTTCATGATTCTGGTACTGATGGTACTGTCTTTGCAGATGGAGTCCCTGCTGACGCTGGAAGGAGTGAGCGGACGGGGGAACGTCTATATCAGCATCTGGATGCTGTGCCTGATGGCTGCGGATGTGCTGTCCTATGTCATCTATTTTGGCTGTCTGATCCTGGAAAAGGAAAAATCAGAGATGAAGTCGCAGCTGTCGTCTTACCGGCAGCAGTATAAATGGCTCAATGAACGGATTGAGAAGGAAAAGAAACGGCGTCACAATCTGCGCCACCATCTGCGCACCATGGATACGCTGGCGCAGAACGGACAGGTGGAAAGTCTGCAGGAATATATCGCACGTTACCTGGAGGAAGTCCGGGAGGTGGAGCTGCAGAAGCTTTCCGGCAATCCGGTGGTGGACGAGGTGATGAGTTATTACGTGGTGCAGGCCCGGGAGAAGCAGATCGATCTGACCTGCAGCATGAAAATCCGGGAGAACCTGGCGCTGAATCTGGCGGACATGACAGTGCTGCTGGGGAATGCCATGGAAAATGTGCTGTATGGCTGTGAAACGTGCGAAGAAAAAGCGCGGAAGATCCGGGTTATGATCCGGCAGTTTCGCAAGAATCTGCTGATAAAGGTTGAGAACCGTATTCCGTCAGGGGAATATGAGAGCCTGGGGGCTAATGTCCGCAAAGGCTACGGCCTGGAGAGCATCGATATGATCGCCCGGAAATACCAGGGCAGTATGGATGCGGTACGGGAAGAGGATAAATTTGTATTGCGAGTGATACTGAATCTTTCAGGGGAGGAAGGAATGTGAAACTAAAAGACGGACTGATTCTAAGAGAAGTGGCAGGCCAGTATGTGATCGTCCCCACGGGGAAACGGGTGCGGGAGGTGACTTCCATCGTCTATATTTCTTCCTCGGCTGCGTATCTATGGGATTATATGAAGGATCACGAATTTGAAAAAGAAGAGCTGGTGCAGCGAATCCTGGAGCATTACGAGGGTGTGACCAAGGAGAAAGCTGCGGAGGATATCGATAAATTCCTGAAAACGCTGGCGGATAACAATATTCTGGATGATGGGATCGCACGCGGGGGAGTTTTTATTCGCCTTCCGGGGAAGGGTGAGAAGTAATGGCCTATGAATTCGAGCCGGCCTGCCGTAGGATGGAGTGGCTGGATCCCTTCTATAAAGCAGTATGGGAGAAAGCTTACGCGGACGCCATTCCCATATCGGCCACCTTCGAACTGACGCCCCGGTGCAATTTCAACTGCCGGATGTGTTACGTCCATTTGAAGCCGGAACAGATCCCCCTGTACGGGAGAGAACTGACGGCAAAGGAGTGGCTGCACATCGCTTCGGAGGCGAAGGAGGCCGGAACCACCTGGCTGTGCGTGACAGGCGGAGAGCCGCTGGTTCATCCGGAATTTGAAACGATCTGGCGGGAACTGACGCAGATGGGATTTTTTATCACATTGCAGACCAACGCTTCCTTAATAGAAGGGAAAATGGCTCGCCTTCTGGAAGAATGTCCGCCAAGAGCGGTGAAGATCACACTCTACGGGTCAGATGACCAGGTGTATGAACAGGTATGCCAGGTGAAAGAGGGATTCACCAGAGTGGATCGGGGAATCCAGCTTCTGAGGGAGATGAAGATTCCCGCACAGCTGATCAGTACCGTGATCCGGCAGAATGAAGCGGACGTGCAGAAGATGGCTTTCTATGCATTTCGAAATCAACTTCCATGGATGGCCACCGGAGGCGTGAAAGCATCGGTTCGCACACCGAACAGCGAAGCGCGGGAAGTGCGGGTTCAGGAAAAACTGGACGAACAGAAGAAGGAAGAAATCCGGCAGCGTTTCAAAAATGCGCCGGTCAATATAGAAAGAAAACCCTGCACCTACTGCAAGGATTACCGGTTGGGGTACTGGGTAACCTGGAACGGGATGATGCGGTTCTGCAGCTTTATGAACGAGCCGGACATCCCCGTTCTGGAGCGGGCGTTTCCTCAGGCCTGGAAGGAGCTGATCGAATATGAGGAAGCTTTGGAATGGCCGGAAGAATGTTATGTGTGTGAAGCTAATAAGATATGTTTTAAATGTATGGGTACATTGAATTCTGAATGTGGGAATGTAAATTATGTGACGGAAAGTTTTTGTGAGAAATATAAATCATTGTGGCAACAAATCAGGGAGGAATTGTAATGGCGTACGGAGAAGTGTATGTTGAAGTTGATGCAAGTGTGGTGAATAATGGTATAAGTACCTTAAGTATTTCAGGAGAACAAGGAGAACAAGGAGGGGAAGAGTTTATAGTTGTATGGCTTTTATGGAGTTATGATGAGGAGACAGGAGAGGGTGGCTTTTCCGGGGTTGACTGGTATTTTGATGACACACCGTTAAAGTCATCTTTTGGAAACGAACAAGAGTTCAAGGAATATTTGAGAAGGGAGAAGCCTACTGACTTAAATCAGTATCTCGGAAGTTGGGATAAGCAGGCTAAAATTGATTTTATAAAAAATCATCCGGAATTAGGTGTTGTAGGTGGTACGGGCGCACCAAATGGATGTATTGATTACAGATAAAGTTTGAAATATATGATTACAAGCTATAAGGTTGCAGGACTTACAATTAATATTGATGGTTTGGATAAAAAAACACATGAATATTGGGAAAAATTTCAAGTTCCATATGAAATCAAACCAGTATTTTCAATTAATGTATTAAATGAAGATTATAAAAGATATAAATTAGAGTTTCACAATATTGATATTGGAAAAGAGCAAAATATATTAATTCGTCATGGATGTGATATTTTATTAACTGACTCTAAATGGTATTTAAATACAATCTTACCATTAATTAGTGTCGGAAATTTCAATGTATTTTCGAATCAAATTTTTTATAGTCATGCGATTCGATATAAAATGGTTCAGATTCATAGTTCTGTAATTCAATACAAAGACAATGGAATTCTTTTTGTGGGACCATCCGGTGTTGGAAAGACCACTCAAGCAGAGTTGTGGATGCAATATCGCGATGCAGAGATTATCAATGGCGATATGGCGTTTGTTCAACAAAAAGGAGATAATTTCTACGTGTGGGGAACACCGTGGCATGGGTCTTCAGTTTATTGTAAAAATACCAGTGCTATGGTGCGAGCGATTATTGTTTTGTGTCAGGATTCTCAGAATATGATTCATTTGTTAAGTGGGAAAAAAAAGATAGAGTCAATATTAAATAATGTTATTTATCCCCAGTGGCTGGAAAACGGTATGGAACTCTGTCTGGAGACGCTGGATCATCTGCTGTCGGCGCTTCCGGTCTATGAACTGTCCTGCCGGCCTGATGAGGAGGCTGTCCGGCTGACGGAGGAAGCAGTGTTTGGCAGAGGATAAAATCCGGCTGCCTTGTTATAGTTTATAAAATAGCAGAAGAGAGGGGAAGCTCATTCCCGTATTCCCGGTCAGGGGGATAGGGGAATGGGATTTTCTTTTGTTAAGGGGAGTTGCGTAAGAGATGGCTTCGGTGAAGCATTACATACAGAGAATTAAAGAGGGGAGATTAAAACAGCTTATTGCGGAACTTCTGTGGATGTACGCTTATGTGCGCCGCTACTGGCTGCTGATTGCCGTCTATATCCTGCTGGGGGCTTCCGGTTCTCTGTTGGGTTTGGGGACGTCGGTGGTCAGCAAGGATCTGGTGGACGCCATCACCGGTATCAATTCCCTGGAAATTGTCCGGGTGGCGGGAACCTATGTGGGCGTAGGCGTGGCCCAGATTTTTATCAACGCGGTGAAGTCCCGTATGTCTTTGAAAGTGCGGCTGAAGGTGACCAACGAGATCCGGGCGGACATCTATGAGCAGGTACTGCGAACCAACTGGGAGTCTCTGGCGAAGTACCGGTCGGGGGATCTCCTTTACCGGGTCAACGGGGACGCAGGTATGGTGGCAAATACCATCCTTACCTTTTTGCCCAACGTGGTGACCACGCTGATTAGTTTCGGAGGTGCTTTCATTATCGTCATGCAAAACGATCCATGGATGGCGCTGATCGCTCTGCTGGGAGCGCCCATTTCCTTTCTCACATCCCGGTATTCGGCCAGACGGATGCGGGAATTCCAGCGGGAGAACCAGAATGTGGCCAGCGACCGAACGGTCTTTGACCAGGAAACCTTTCAGAATCTGCAGTTTATCAAAGCCTTCGGCATGATTGACCGGGTGACGGAGAAGTTTCACCGGATCCAGAAGGAGACGGTGGATCTGGCGCTGAAGCAGAACCGTTTTCAGCAGTCCATGACCATCGCCACCTCCCTGGTGGGACAGGCGGTGGGCTATGCTTGTTACGGATTCGCCGCTTTCCGGCTCTGGCAGGGACAGATCAGCTACGGAACCATGACCATGTTTGTCTCCATGGCGGCGTCTCTGCGGGGTTCTTTCAGCGGTATTTTAAATCTGATGCCCATGGTGATCCGGGCCGGCATCAGCGCGGAGCGGATCATGGAGATCACCGGACTTCCAAGGGATTCCATGGAGGATAAAGAAGCGGCGGATGCGATCCGGGAAAGGAGCCATGAACGTGGTGTCTGCGTCCGCATGGAGGATGTGGATTTTGCCTATGAAGAAGAGAAATGGATTTACCAGGGGGCTTCCTTCCGGGCGGATCCGGGAGAGATCGTGGCGCTGATCGGGCCCTCCGGTCAGGGAAAGACCACTACGCTGAATTTGCTGCTGGGGCTGTACCATCCTCAAAAAGGCAGGATCACTGTGGGAAACCCCGGCGGACAGACGCTGCGGGCATCTTCTTCCACCCGCTGTCTGTTCAGCTATATTCCCCAGGGGAACACACTGTTTTCCGGCACCATCGCTGAAAATATGCGCATGGTGAAGCCGGAAGCTTCCGACGGGGAGATCATCGCCGCCCTGGAGGCGGCCTGCGCCTGGGAGTTTGTGCAGAAGCTGGAGGACGGTCTTAACACCCAGGTGAGGGAACGGGGAACCCGCTTTTCAGAAGGACAGAAACAGCGTCTCTCCATCGCCAGGGCGCTGCTGGCGGATGCGCCGGTGATGATCCTGGACGAGGCCACCAGCGCCCTGGATGTGGCTACGGAGCGCCGGGTACTGCGGCGGATCATCCGCAAGGAGCCCCACCGGACGGTGATCGTAGCGGCTCACCGGCCCAGCGTGTTTTCCATGTGCAGCCGGGTTTATAAGATCCAGGAGGGCGGTATCCTGGAAGTGGACGAAGAAGGGATCCGGCAGTTTCTGGAGGAATTTTAAGGATGGTATGCTGCAGCGGCAGCAGGAAAGAAAAGAGGTAGAAGATGAAATATGTCAGAATCGCAGTGATAATACTGTTTGTCGCCAGTCTGGGGCTTTATGGCGCCTCCTGGATCAGGGAGAAACAGCAGGCGGATCCCACCAGACCTCAGATCACCAGTGACAGAGAAGTGCTGGAGGTTCCCTGCCAGTATGAGGAAGCGCAGCTTCTGGAGGGGCTGACGGCGGAGGATGAAAAAGACGGAGATCTGACGGATCAGATCATCGTGGGCAGCTTTTCTCAGTTCGTAGAGCCGGGACTTTGCAGCGTCACCTATGTGGTGTTTGACTCTGCTAACCAGCCGGCCACGCTGACCCGGCAGGTACGGTTTTCGGACTATCGTTCCCCCAGGTTTACCTTAAGCGAACCGCTGGTGTTCCGGGAGGGGATGGGCGAGAGCGCCATCACGCTCGTGGGCGCCGACGATGTGCTGGACAAAGATCTGTCTTCCATGGTAAGGCTGGTGGACAGCGACGTGGATTACCAGACGGCGGGGGACTATACCATCACGGCGGAGGTGACCAACAGCTTCGGGGATGTGGAGCAGGAACAGCTGCCGGTTCATGTGGTGGAAGGTTCCAACGCGGCTCTGGAGATTTCTCTGACCACACCCATCGTCTATCTCGGTGTGGGGGAGGAGATCGATCCGAACAGCTATGTGGAGCAGGTGACCGACGCCGACGGCAGTCCGGTGGAGGAGCCGCAGCTGACGGTGGAATCCCAGGTGAATACCCAGGCGGCCGGATGCTACGAGATCCATTATCAGGCAGTCAGCAGCCAGGGCCTTACGGGAGAGACCTGGCTGACGGTAATCGTGCGGGAATAAAGGAGAGATACCATGGGAGAAATGAAAGAATTTAATCTGGATGAGATCAGTTTGTTCAGTATCCTCCGGGATGTGGCAAAGAATATCTGGGTGATCCTGCTGGCGGCGGTGACGGCATGGTTTGCGGTCACCGGGGTGGAAGGGCTGATTTATGTGCCGGAGTATACGGCCACGGCTACCCTGGCGGTCAGCGCCAGGGGGAGCAGCAGCAACGCCTATTCCTCGCTGACGCTGACCAATCAAATGGCCGGCGTCTTCAGCGAAGTGTTCGACAGTAACGTGCTGCGGGAGCGGATCGCGGAGGATCTGGGGCAGGAGAGCATCGAGGGAGAGATTTCCTCCTCCATCATCGAGGAGACCAATCTGATCACCTTAAGCGTGACCTCGGTCAATCCCCGACAGGCTTATCTGATCATCCAGTCCGCCATAGAAAATTACGACAGTGTGTCGGATTACCTTTTTTCCAACGCCGTGCTGCGGATGGTACAGGAGCCCACCGTGCCGACTTCGCCCTCCAATGTGCTGAACCTGTCCCGGATCCGTAAGCTGGGGATGGCAGGAGCGGCCGGGCTGGCCGTATGCCTCATCGTACTGGTTTCCGTACTGCGCTTCACAGTGAAGACAAAGGCAGGCGCCAGGAGGAATCTGGACGGCCGGGTGCTGGAGACCGTACCCTATGAGAGAAAAAGCAAGACCGTAAAGGGTTTGCTGCAGCGTAAGAACCATTCCATCCTCATCACCTCCGCCCTGACCAGCGCAGGATATGTGGAGTCGGTGCGTAAGCTGGCCACCCAGCTGGATCACCGTATGCGGCGGAAAGATCAGCAGGTGCTCATGGTCAGCAGCGTGTCAGAAAATGAAGGGAAATCCTCCATCGCTGCCAACGTGGCTCTTGCTCTGGCGGAGAAGGGGAAAAAGGTGCTGCTGATCGACAGCGATCTGAAAAAACCGGCTCAGTATAAGATCTTCGGGCGGCCGGACAATACCCAGAGCAGTCTGACAGATTATCTGGAGGGGAAGGTACATCTAAATCAGGTGATGTTCTATGAGAAAGAGTTGGGGCTGTACCGGGCCTTTCAGAAATACGGTGTGCATAATTCGGTGAAATATCTGGACTCGGAAAACATGAGGCGGCTTTTGTCCAGCGGGCGCAAGGTGATGGATTACATTATCCTGGATTCCTCGCCCACTTCCCTGGCCAGCGATACCCAGCTGCTGATGAAGATGACCGATACGGTGCTGATGGTGGTGCGCCAGGACTGGACGGATGTGCGGGCCATCAACGACGCGGCGGACAATATCCGTCAGTCGGGCGCGGATTTTTCCGGCTTTGTGCTCAACGCCTTTCACCGGGAACAGCTGTTTGCGCTCGGCCATGAGTACCGTTACTATGGATACCACGGACACAGACATAGGGAAAGAGAGGAGTAACAGATGGAAGAAAGAATGGAACGCCAGGAAGAGATGGAGATCGATCTGGGGACTCTTTTGTGGAACTTCCTCAAAGGACTGACCCGATTCTGGTGGCTGGTGATCCTCCTGGCCTTGATAGGCAGCGCGGTTCTTTACGTAAAAAACTCCCGTTTTTATACGCCCATGTACCGGTCGGAGGCGTCCTTTACGGTCATGACCGGAGGAAATGAGGACAGTGTCGGCACCGGCAGCTACAATTTTTATTACGACAGTTCCACGGCGGGACAGCTGGCCAAGACCTTTCCCTACATCTTAAGCAGCAGCCTGCTGACCAACGCCATCAAGGCGGATCTGGGCGTGGAGAGCATCAACGGCAGTATCTCGGCTCAGGCGGTATCCGATTCCAACCTGATCACCATGACGGTGACCAGCAGCGATCCCAAAGATGCGAAGGAGATCCTGGAATCGGCCATACGGGTTTACCCGGAGGTATCCCGGTTCGTCATCGGCGATACGAAATTTAACATGATCAACGTGCCCGCGGAGCCCACAGAACCCTATAATAAGCCCAGCTATACCAGAAAGGTGATAAAGGGAGCGCTGATCGGGGCGGCGGCGGGGCTGTTTTTCATCGCCCTTTACGCTTTCTTTCGCAAGACGGTACAGACGCCGGACGAACTGAAAGCGGTGATGAATCTGACCTGCCTTGGCAATATTCCCGAACTGAAGGCCAAAGCCAGGAGAAAGCAGACGGCAAGAAAGCTGTCTATCCTGGACAAGAACCTGTCAGCCCGGTTTAAGGAAAATATTTTAAGCATCGAGCTGAAGGCGGAGCGGGAGCTGGCGGAACGGGAAGGAAAGATGCTGCTGGTGACCAGCACCGTATCCGGAGAAGGGAAATCCACGATGGCGGTGAACCTGGCCTATGCGGCGGCGGCCCACGGGAAGAGCGTTCTCCTCATCGATGCGGATCTGAGAAAGCAGGTGGACCGCAGACTGCTGTCGGATCAGGAGGGGGACGGCCTTTACAGTGTGATTCGGGGCAAGACGGAGCTAAGGCAGGCGGTGGAGAAGGATTCCCAAAGCGGTATCCATTTTCTGTGCGGAAATCTCCCCGTGCGCAGGGTAACGGCGGCGCTGAATCATCCCCGATTGAGGGAAACGCTGGAACAGGTGCGCTCGGTCTATGACCTGGTGATCCTGGACACACCGCCGGCGGAAATGTTCGAGGACGCCGCTTTGCTGGCCGAGTATGCCGACGGGATCCTCTACGTGATCCGTCATGATTTCGTGCAAAAAAGAAGGATCCTGGATGGGATCGCCGGCCTGGAGGAGAGCGGGACGCCCATTTTCGGATACGCTTTCAACGGTGTGCCCCTGCATAAGGGCAGGTACGGCTACTACGGTTACGGCCGTTACGGATACGGTTATTACGGCCATTATGGTTATGGAGAGGAAAAAGGGCAGGGATAAAGGACGAAGATGAGACGGATTTTTTTCACCGGGATCGGCGCAGGGGCCGCGCTTTTGCTGGCGCTGCTGCTTGTGCTGGCCTGGAGCCGGGAGCAGGGGGATGGAGCCGGGGAGGAAAAAGAGGAAAAGCAGACGGTGCGGCTGATCTTTCAGTCAAAGGAGCTGGTTTACGACGGCAGAGGCGCCCTGGATCTGATGGAAGGGGTGACAGCGAAGGATGATAGGGGAAATGATCTGACAGACCGGGTGGATGCGCTGATCACCGCAGAGGGCGGCATCGGCAGAAAGAAGATCCGCTATACGGTATTTTCTTCGGAGGGAGAAAAAGCGACCGGAGAGCGGACGCTGGTGCTGGAGGATTACCAGGGGCCAAAGATCGAAGCGGTGTCTCCTTTGGATCTGCAGGCGGAGGATCTGCCAGATCTGATCCCTTTGCTAAAAGAGCGGGGGCAGCTTCGCGGCACAGACGGATTCGGTATGGATATCACGGATCAGGTCGCATGGCAGCGCAGGAAGCTTTCCAAGGGCGTCTACGAGATCACCTTTTCCCTGGACAACGCTTATCTGGATCATGCGCAGGAGACGGTGCAGGCCCGTATTTCGGGAGAGGTGCAGGATCTGACCCTTGCCCTGAGGGAAGATCGGATCGAGATCCCGGCAGGCAGTGAATTTTATCCGCTGGATTATCTTAAGGAGGCACAGGATCCTTCCTTTGGCAGTATCGCAGACCGGGTGCAGGTTTCCAGTACGGTCAACACGGCAAAGCCGGGAAATTATACGGCGGTGTACGCTCTGACTTCTGTGGACGGCACCCAGAGAGCGGAGGCGGTACTGGAAGTGACGGTGACAGGAGGTGCGGGATGATCGATTTGCATACCCATATCCTTCCGGGACTGGACGACGGGGCGTCCTCCTGGGAGGACGCGCTGGAGATGGCGCAGACGGCGGCGGAAACCGGGACCAGGATCCTGGCGGCCACCGCTCACAGCAATATCCCGGGACAGGATCTTTCCGCCTGGGCAGGGCGGTATAAGCGGCAATTTGAAACCTTTCGCCGGCTGCTGGAGCAGGAAAAGATACCGCTGCAGCTGGCAAGCGGCATGGAGATTTTCGCAGGGGAGGACCTTGCCGGCAGACTGCGAAGGGGAGAGCTTTTGACAATCAATAAAACCCGCTATCCCCTGGTGGAGTTCGCCATGGATACGGAGGCCTTTTTGGTCTACCGCACGGCGGACCGGCTTTTGGAGGCGGGGTATGTTCCGATCCTGGCCCACCCGGAGCGGTACCGCTGTGTCCAGCGGACGCCGGAGCATGTCTATGAATGGTACCGGATGGGGGCGGTGATCCAGATGAACAAAGGCAGTATCCTGGGGCGGTTCGGGGAGCGGGTAAAACGTACTGCGGATTCGCTGCTGCGTCACAGGCTGGTTTCTCTGGCGGCTTCGGACGCCCACAGTCCGCTGGTGCGCACCACTGCCATGGATGAACTGACGCGTCTGCTGGAGAGACGGTATGGAAGCGGCTGTCCCTGGCTTTTGCTGGAAGAAAATCCCGCCAGGATTTTAAGAGGAGAGCAGGTCGTCTGGGAGGAGCCGATTGTACCAGGCGGGCGGGAGATATAAATAGGATATTGTGCACTGGACAACTATTTGGTATACTTATCCATATGTACAGGCAATCTGTAAAGTATGAGGTATCTATATGGAATCAATGAGAGAAAAATATGAAACATTACAGGTAGGTGTGCTGCGGGACGCGGCAAAGCGCCGGGGGCTGAAGGGAATTTCAACCCTGAAAAAAAGTGAATTGATCGAGCTGATGTTAAAGGAAGACGAAAAAGAACGTCAGGAGACGGAAGAGCAGGAAAGAGAGAGCCAGCAGGAACGTCTGGAGGCCAGAGAAGAAAAGCCCAAGACGGACTACAGTCAGCTGGACAGCGGCGAGACCGCCTGCGGTATCCTGGAAGTGATGGCGGACGGATACGGATTCATCCGCTGCGAGAATTACCTTCCCGGTGAAAATGACGTGTACGTTTCCCCATCCCAGATCCGTCGGTTCAACCTGAAGACAGGAGACATCCTGCAGGGCAATACCCGGATTAAATCTCAGAACGAAAAGTTCAGCGCACTGCTTTATGTGACAAAAATCAATGGATTTTCCCCCAACGAGAGTACGAAAAGATGTAATTTTGAAGATATGACGCCGATTTTCCCCGATAAGCGGCTGCGTCTGGAGCGCCCCGGCGGAAGTCTTGCCATGCGTATCGTGGATCTGGTCAGTCCCGTCGGAAAGGGACAAAGGGGCATGATCGTGTCGCCGCCAAAAGCCGGAAAGACCACCCTTTTGAAGGATGCGGCCAAGTCCATTCTGCGAAACAATCCGGAGATGCATCTGATCATCCTGCTGATCGATGAGCGTCCCGAGGAGGTGACGGATATCAAAGAAGCCATCCGCGGGGACAACGTGGAGGTGATTTACTCCACCTTCGACGAGCTTCCGGAGCATCATAAGCGAGTGTCGGAGATGGTGATCGAGAGAGCCAAACGTCTGGTGGAGCATAAAAAGGATGTGACCATCTTCATCGACAGCATCACCCGTCTGGCCAGGGCTTACAACCTGACGGTTCCGCCCAGCGGCAGGACGCTGTCCGGCGGTCTGGATCCGGCGGCGCTACACATGCCCAAACGGTTCTTCGGCGCGGCTCGGAATATGCGGGAGGGCGGCAGCCTGACCATCCTGGCCACGGCGCTGGTGGACACAGGCAGCAAGATGGACGATGTGGTCTATGAGGAATTCAAAGGCACCGGCAACATGGAACTGGTGCTGGACCGCAAGTTGCAGGAGAAGCGGGTATTCCCGGCCATTGATATCGGAAAATCCGGTACCCGGCGGGACGATCTGCTGCTGACGGAGGACGAGCAGGAAGCGACCTACATCATGCGAAAAGCGTTAAACGGCATGAAGTCGGACGAGGCGGTGGAAAATATCCTGAACATGTTCGCCAGGACGAAAAACAATCAGGAATTCGTTCAGATGGTGAAAAAACAAAAATTCCTGTAAAGCGCTTGCAATCACAGAGTAAATGTGATATAATTCAAAAGCTGTTTAAAAGGGAAATCTTAAATTGATTTAATATGAGGAATAACAGATAGAAGAGGTGAAAAAGATGAAAGAAGGAATCCATCCGAATTATTATCAGGCAACGGTAACCTGCAACTGCGGAAACACATTTACCACAGGTTCTACCAAAGAAGATATCCATGTGGAAATCTGTTCCAAATGCCATCCGTTCTACACCGGCCAGCAGAAAGCTGCCGCAGCGCGTGGACGTATCGATAAGTTCAATAAGAAATACGGAATCGGCAACAACTAATAAGAAGCGTGAAAACAGGTTGAGATTGATACAATCTCAACCTATTTTTCTAATAAAAAGAAAAAAGGATGTAAGGTATGAAATCATCGAATATCGGCGGACAGGCAGTACTGGAAGGCATTATGATGCGCCACAAAGATGTGTATTCGGTGGCGGTGCGCAGACCGGACGGAGAGATCGAAGTGAAAACGCAGCCCTACAAGAGTCTGGTGAAAAGCGAGGCGCTGAAACGTACGCCCATCGTGCGCGGCGTGTTTAATTTCATCGAATCGCTGGTGGTGGGGATGAAGTGTCTGACATATTCCGCCAGCTTTTTTGAAGAGGAGGAAGAGGGGGCCAGGGAGGCCCCCGTTCTGTCCCCAAAAGAAAAAGAAGAGGCGGAGCAAAAGAAGCAAAAGCAGGATAACCTGCTGATGGGGATGACGGTGGCGGTTTCCATCGTGCTTTCCGTGGCCATTTTCATCATGCTGCCCTACTTTATCGCCAGTTTTCTGCGCCGTGTGACGGACTCGGAGTCTCTGATCGCCATCGCGGAGGCCTGCGTGCGTCTGGTAATCTTCCTGGGCTATATCGCGCTGATCTCCCGGATGAAGGATATCCAGCGGGTGTTCATGTACCACGGAGCCGAACATAAATGTATCAACTGTGTGGAGCACGGGCTGGATCTGACGGTGGAAAACGTGATGAAAAGTTCCAGAGAGCATAAGCGGTGCGGAACCAGCTTTTTGCTGTTTGTGATGATCGTCAGTATTATTTTTTTCTTATTTATAAGAGTGTCCTCTCCCTGGCTGCGGGTGGTGGTGCGTCTGCTGCTGGTTCCTGTGATCGCCGGCGTATCCTATGAGATCATCCGTCTGGCGGGCAGCAGCGACAACCGGTTCGTCAATCTTTTGAGCAAGCCGGGCCTGGCGCTGCAGCGGCTGACGACAAGGGAGCCGGATGAATCCATGGTGGAGGTGGCTATCGCCGCTGTGGAGGCGGTCTTCGACTGGAAGGCGTACCTGCGGGAGAATCGGCCATGAATACCTATGCGTCGGCTTTGCGATATGGGAAGAAATATCTGGCCGACCGGCAGATCGAAAACAGCGGCGGGGACGCCTGGTATCTGATGGAATATGTGTGGGGGATCGACAGGAACTATTATTTCCTCCACTCGGATGATATAATAGAACAAAAAGACGAAGAACGGTATCGGGATCTGCTGCAGAAGCGGGGGAGTCATATCCCGCTGCAGCATCTGACGGGAACCTGTGATTTCATGGGCCTTACCTTTCAGGTGAACGATCAGGTGCTGATTCCCAGGCAGGATACGGAGACGCTGGTGGAGTCGGCTCTTTTGCGGCTGAAAGAAGGAGACCGGGCGCTGGATCTTTGCACCGGTTCCGGGTGCATTATTTTAAGCCTTGAAAAGCTGGGGCCGGGCATCCGGGGGCTGGGAGCGGACATCTCCGCGGCGGCGCTTGCGGTGGCCAAAAGGAACCGGGACAGTCTGGGGCTGGAGTCGGATTTTTGCATAAGCGATTTGTTCGAGGGGATCGAAGGCGTTTTTGATATGATCGTTTCCAATCCGCCCTACATCGCTTCCGGAAAGATCCCGGGGCTGATGGAAGAGGTGCGCGGCTTTGAACCGCTCCTGGCGCTGGACGGAGGGGCGGACGGTCTGGACTTTTACCGGAGGATCATAAAAGACGCCCGGGATTTTTTAAAGCCGGGCGGCTGGCTGGGACTGGAAATCGGATACGACCAGCGGGAAGCGGTGGAGGAACTGCTGCGCAGGCAGGGCTTCATAAAGACGGAAACCCTGCAGGATCTGGCGGGACTGGACCGGACGGTCTGGGCTGAAAATCCCTTTTGAGGAAAAGAAACCATAACAGGAGGAAAGATTCATGTTTGACAAGCTGGAGGATCTTCTGATCCGGTTTGATGAAATCTTAAATGAGTTAAATGAACCCAATGTGGCGGGGGACTCGGGACGGTTCCAGAAGCTGATGAAGGAGCAGAGCGACCTGCAGCCCATTGTGGACGCCTACAAGGAATATAAAAACTGTAAACAGACGGTGGAGGACAGTCTGTCCATGCTGGAGAGCGAATCGGATGAGGAGATGCGGGAAATGTTAAAGGAAGAGCTGTCTTCTTCCAAAAAACGCATCGAGGAGCTGGAGCATGAGCTGAAGGTACTGCTGCTGCCGAAAGACCCAAACGACAATAAAAACGTCATCGTAGAGATCCGGGGCGGAGCCGGCGGGGACGAGGCTGCGCTGTTTGCCGCGGACGTTTACCGGATGTATGTGAAATATGCGGAATCCCACCGCTGGAAGACGGAACTGATCAGCCTCAATGAGAACGGAAACGGCGGTTTTAAAGAGGTTACCTTTATGATCAACGGTCAGGGCGCCTATTCCCGTCTGAAGTATGAAAGCGGCGTGCACCGGGTGCAGCGGGTGCCGGAGACGGAGTCCAGCGGCCGGATCCATACGTCCACCATCACGGTGGCCATCATGCCGGAGGCGGAGGAGATCGACTTCCAGCTGGATATGAACGACTGCAAATTCGATGTGTTCCGCGCGTCGGGAAACGGCGGGCAGTGTGTCAATACCACCGACTCGGCGGTGCGGCTGACCCATATTCCCACGGGTATTGTGATTTCCTGCCAGGATGAAAAATCCCAGCTGAAAAATAAAGAAAAAGCGCTGAAGGTGCTGCGGGCGCGGCTGTACGAGATGGAGCTGGAAAAGCAGCATGACGAAGAGGCGCAGCTGCGAAGGAGCCAGGTGGGAACGGGAGACCGTTCGGAGAAGATACGTACCTATAATTTCCCCCAGGGAAGGGTGACGGATCACCGGATCAAACTGACGCTTCACCGGCTGGACGACATTCTGAACGGAGATCTGGACGAGATCATCGACAGCCTGATCGCTGCAGACCAGGCAGCCAAACTGAGCAGACTGCAGGAAGAGACATAACAGTCTGAAATAAAGATAGCGGAGGATACGAGGGATGAAGAAAACAGCGCTGGTAATCATGGCGGCAGGCATCGGCAGCCGGTTTGGCAAAGGGATCAAACAGCTGGAGCCGGTGGGGCCAAACGGAGAGATTATCATGGACTATTCCATCCATGACGCACTGGAAGCCGGGTTTGACAAGGTGGTATTTATCATACGAAAGGATCTGGAAGAGGACTTTCGCAGGATCATCGGAAACCGGATCGAAAAGCTGACGCAGGTACAGTATGCGTTTCAGGCGCTGGAGGATCTGCCAGAGGGCTTTGTAAAGCCAAAAGGCCGGACGAAACCCTGGGGGACAGGCCAGGCGGTGCTTTGCTGCAAAGACCTTCTTGAGGAGCCCTTTGTGGTGATCAATGCAGACGATTATTACGGCAAGGAGCCTTACGTGCGGCTGCACGAGTATTTGGTGCAGGAGACGGGCGAGCGGGAAGATCAGATCCCTGTCTGCATGGCCGGATTCACCCTGGGGAATACCTTAAGCGACAACGGCGGCGTGACCAGGGGCATCTGCCAGATGGACGGCAGCGGCCGGCTGACCGGCATCCGCGAGACGAAAAATATCGTAAAGACTTTGGACGGAGCGGCGGTGGAGGGCCCCGGCGGACTGACGCCGGTGGATGTAAATTCCAAGGTGTCCATGAATATGTGGGGGCTGACGCCGGCATTTCTGCAGGAGCTGGAGACGGGGTTTGTCAGGTTTTTGAAGAATCTGACGCCGGAAGAGGAACAAAAAGCGGAGTACCTTCTCCCCACCATCATCGACGGGCTGATCCAGGAGGGCCGCGCCCGGGTGAAGGTGATCGATACCGACGCCCGCTGGTTCGGCGTCACTTATCAGGAGGATAAGGAAGCCGTGGTGCAGGCGATCCGCAAATTGATCCAGCAGGGCGTTTATCAGGAAAAATTATTTCAGCAGTAAGGAGAAAAGCATGGGTAAATATTTTGGAACAGACGGATTTCGCGGCGAGGCCAATATCGATCTGACGGTGGAGCATGCCTATAAAGTGGGGCGTTTTCTGGGATGGTACTACGGGCAGGATCATAAAGCCCAGGTGGTGATCGGAAAGGATACCAGAAGAAGCAGCTACATGTTTGAGTATTCTCTGGTGGCGGGGCTGACGGCCTCGGGTGCGGACGTCTATCTGCTGCACGTGACCACCACTCCCAGCGTATCTTATGTGGTGCGTACGGAAAACTTCGACTGCGGCATCATGATTTCCGCCAGTCACAATCCTTTCTATGACAACGGGATCAAGATCATCAACGGCATGGGGCAGAAGCTGGAGGCTTCTGTGGAGGAGCAGATCGAAAGGTATATCGACGATGAAAAACCGAAGATTCCCTTTGCGCTGCGGGAAAATATCGGGCGCACGGTGGATTTCTCAGCGGGCAGGAACCGCTACATCGGCTATCTGATTTCCATCGCCACCCGTTCGTTTAAAGGAAAGAGGGTGGGGCTGGACTGTTCCAACGGCAGCGCTTCCTCCATCGCCAAAAGTGTGTTCGACGCGCTGGGAGCCAAGACGTACGTGATCCACAATGAGCCGGACGGAACCAACATCAACCGGGACTGCGGTTCCACCCACATCGAGAAACTGCAGCAGTTTGTGCGGGAGAAGCATCTGGACGTGGGATTCGCCTATGACGGAGACGCGGACCGCTGTATCGCCGTGGATGAGAACGGAAAGGTGATAAACGGGGATCTGATCCTCTATGTCTGCGGGAAATATATGAAGGAACAGGGACGCCTGGACAACGATACCATCGTCACCACGGTAATGTCCAACCTGGGACTTTACAAAGCCTGCGACCGGGCGGGGATCCGTTATGAAAAGACGGCGGTGGGCGACAAATACGTCTGCGAAAATATGATGACAAACGGCCACAGCCTGGGCGGGGAACAGTCGGGGCATATCATCTTTGGCAAACATGCCACCACGGGCGACGGGATCCTCACCTCTTTGATGATCATGGAGGTGATTCTGGAGAAAAAACTGCCCCTGGGAGTACTGGCCTCCGAGGTGGTGATCTATCCCCAGATGCTGAAAAACGTCCGTGTGGCCAGCAAGGAGAAAGCAAAAGCCAACGAGGCGGTACAAAAGGCCGTGCAGGAAGTGGCGGACCGTCTGGGCGACGAAGGCAGGATCCTGGTAAGAGAGAGCGGAACCGAGCCGGTGATCCGCGTCATGGTGGAAGCGCAGCAGGATGAGATCTGTAAAGAATGCGTGGAACAGGTGATCGCGGTGATGGATCAGGAAGGCCTGATCGTGGGCTGACCGGGGATAAGAAGAAGTAAGAGGGACTGCAAATGAGGAAAGTATGCTGGATGCTGCTGGGCGTCCTGTTACTGACAGGGTGCGGCGGTTTTTCCAAAACGAATTATTATGAAGAGGGAGCGGCGCTGCTGGAAAAGGGAGATTATGAAGAGGCGGCGACTTATTTCAACGAGGCCATCGAGATGGAAGAAAGTCTGCCGGAATCCTACCGGGGGCTTGGCATCAGCCAGCTGAACCTGGGAGACGAAGCGGCGGCCATCGCGGCCCTTTCCCGGAGTCTGAACGCGCTGGACAATACCAACGTGGAGTTTGAGACGGATGTGATGTATTATCTGGCCAAAGCCCGCATGGATTACGGGGAATATGACGAAGCGGCCCAGGTTTATACAGATATGCTGAAGCTGAAGAAAGATCCGGAAGTATATTTCCGCCGCGGAACGGTGTACCTGAAGCTTGGAGAGCCGGAAAAAGCGGCAGCGGACTTTGACGCCGCCGTGGCGGACAGCCGGGACTACGATATGTATCTGCGGATCTGGGAATCCTATCAGGATGCGGATCAGGATATGGAAGGGGAAGCTTATCTGGACCGCGCTTTGGAAATCAAGCCGAAGGAAGCGCAGGATTACAGTTCCCGCGGAAGAGTCTACTATGAAATGAAGGATTATGACAGCGCAAGGGAAGAGCTGACTAAGGCCCTCCAGGAGGGGGACGATGAGGCGGTGCTGATGCTGGGCAAGGTTTACCTGGCCATGGAGGACGCGGCCAGCGCCAGAGGCATGTATCAGGAATATCTCCAGGATGGGGGAAACGACGCCAAGGCTTACAATGGACTGGCGCTGTGCGATATCTATGAGGGACGTTACGAAGAAGCGCTGGAAAACATCAAAAACGGTCTGGCCTGTAAGGACGAGGAAGAGCAGCAGAGTCTGCTGTTCAACGAGATCGTCGCCTATGAGTATCAGCTGGATTTTGAGACGGCCAAGGAGAAGATGGCATCCTATCTGGAACAGTATCCGGACGATGAGGAAGCGCTGCGGGAGAACGAGTTTTTAAGCACCCGCTAGAAAAACGGCGGGGGATGAGATGCAGGGGGAATGGTTATGCAGCTGTTCGAATCGAAAAGTGTGGAGGAACGTGTGATCCTTGTGGGGATCCAGGACAGCCGGGAAGATGAGGTGAAATCGCTGCGGGAGCTGGAGGAATTGGTGGATACGGCGGGAGCGGTGACTGTGGGGAAAGTGATCCAGAAAAGAGAGAGCATCCATCCGGCCAGCTATGTGGGGCCGGGCAAGCTGGAGGAACTGCGGGAACTGCTCTATACGCTGGACGCCACCGGCATCGTCTGCGACGATGAACTGTCGCCGGCCCAGTATGCCGTCCTGGAAGAGGAGCTGGAATGTAAAGTGATGGATCGGACGCTGGTGATCCTGGATATCTTTGCCGGGCGGGCAGCCACCAAGGAAGGAAAGCTGCAGGTGGAGCTGGCTCAGCTGAAATACCGGGCCGCCAGGCTGGTGGGTCTTCGCCGTTCCCTTTCCAGGCTGGGCGGCGGTATCGGCACCAGGGGGCCGGGCGAGAAAAAGCTGGAGGTAGACCGGCGGGTGATCCACGGCCGGATCTCTCAGCTGAAGCGGGAGCTGGAGGAGGTACACCGCCACCAGGAACTGCTGCGGGGCAGGAGAATCAAGGGTAATCAGAAAGTGGCGGCCATCGTGGGTTATACGAACGCAGGAAAGTCTACGCTATTAAACGCCCTCACCGGATCCCAGGTGATGGAAGAGGACAAGCTGTTTGCCACCCTGGATCCCACCACCAGGATGCTGGAACTGCCCGGCGGTCAGCAGATGCTGCTGACGGATACTGTGGGATTTATCCGCAAGCTGCCCCACCATCTGGTGGAAGCTTTTAAAAGCACGCTGGAGGAAGCCAGGTATGCCGATGTGATTATTCATGTGGTGGACGGATCCAATCCTCAGATGGACGAGCAGATGGATGTGGTCTATGAGACGCTGCGCCAGCTGGGCGTGGAAGGCAAAAAAATGATCACCCTGTTTAACAAACAGGATCAGGTGGACTGCCCGGAGGTGCTGCGGGATGAACGGGCGGATGTGATCATCCGCACCTCGGCCAAGACAGGGCTGGGCCTGGACAAGCTGAAAGAAGAACTGGCCCATATCCTGCAGGAGGAGCAGATCTATATCGAGCGGACTTACGGCTATGACAGGGCCGGCGCCATTTCTCTGATCCGCACCAGAGGGCAGATTCTGGAGGAGGAGTACCTGCCGGAGGGCATCGCGGTGAAAGCGTACGTGCCGGTGGAAATATTTGGAAAAGTGTGAGAAAACCCCTAATTATGGGGTTTTCTTTCTTTTTGTCCACAAGATATGGTATTTTGGCTGTTGACGGAAGTTTCAGCTTCTGTTATGATTAACCATAGCGGCGATATTATACAGGAGGAGGCAAATGAAGATATGTTCAATGTAGAAAAACGGGACGGAGCCGTTGTGGAGTTTGAACTGGCAAAGATCACAGAGGCCGTACGCAAGGCGTTTGAAGCCATGGAGAAGCAGTACAGCACGGATATGCTGGAGATGATCAGCCTGCGTGTGACTTCCGATTTTCAGGAAAAGATAACAGACAATAAGATTAATGTGGAAGATATTCAGGACAGCGTGGAGAACGTCCTGATTCAGTGCGGCTATGCCGACGTGGCAAAGGCCTATATATTATACCGGAAACAAAGGGAAAAGATCAGAAACATGAAGTCCACCATCCTGGATTACAAGGAAATCGTGGACAGCTATGTGAAAGTGGAAGACTGGAGAGTCAAGGAGAATTCCACGGTCACCTATTCCGTGGGCGGGCTGATCTTAAGCAACAGCGGCGCGGTCACTGCCAATTACTGGCTGTCGGAGGTCTACGATCCGGAGATCGCAGACGCCCACAGAAATGCGGATATCCATATCCACGACCTGTCCATGCTGACCGGCTACTGTGCCGGATGGTCCTTAAAACAGCTGATCCAGGAAGGGCTGGGAGGCATCAAGGGGAAGATCACTTCCTCCCCGGCGAAACATTTAAGCGTACTGTGCAACCAGATGGTGAACTTCCTTGGCATTATGCAGAACGAGTGGGCGGGGGCCCAGGCTTTTTCGTCCTTTGATACGTATCTGGCGCCCTTTGTCAAGACGGATCATCTGACGTATCCGGAGGTGAAAAAGTGTATCGAATCTTTCATCTACGGCGTCAATACACCCAGCCGGTGGGGAACCCAGGCTCCTTTTTCCAATATCACTTTGGACTGGACAGTTCCCGACGATCTGGCGGAGCTTCCGGCCATCGTGGGCGGCAAAGAGATGGACTTTAAATATAAAGACTGCAAAGAAGAGATGGATATGATCAACAAGGCCTTTATCGAGACCATGATCGAAGGGGATGCCAACGGACGGGGATTCCAGTATCCGATTCCCACCTATTCCATCACTTCCGATTTCGACTGGTCCGACACGGAGAATAACCGTCTGCTTTTTGAGATGACAGCAAAATACGGCACGCCGTACTTTTCCAACTATATCAACAGTGATATGCAGCCCAGCGATGTGCGGAGTATGTGCTGCCGTCTGCGTCTGGATCTGCGCGAACTGAGAAAGAAAACCGGCGGCTATTTCGGTTCCGGCGAGAGCACCGGTTCCGTGGGCGTGGTGACCATCAATATGCCCCGTATCGCTTACCTGGCAAAAGACGAGAAGGATTTCTACCGGCGGCTGGACCGTCTGATGGATCTTTCCGCCCGTTCCCTCCATGTGAAGAGAGAGGTGATCACCAAGCTGCTGGATGGAGGACTTTATCCCTACACCAAACGGTATCTGGGAAGCTTTGACAACCATTTCTCCACCATCGGCCTGATCGGCATGAACGAAGCGGGTCTGAACGCCAGATGGCTGGGCGGCGATATGACCGATGCGCGCACCCAGAAGTTCTCGAAAGATGTGCTGAATCATATGAGAGACCGGCTTTCTGATTATCAGGAGGAATACGGAGAACTGTATAATCTGGAGGCGACGCCGGCGGAATCCACTTCTTACCGCCTGGCAAAACACGACCGGGCCAAATGGCCGGATATCAAGACGGCGGGCAAGGATGGGGATACGCCTTACTATACCAACAGTTCCCACCTTCCGGTGGATTATACCTCGGATATCTTCGACGCGCTGGATATCCAGGACGAGCTGCAGACGCTGTATACCTCGGGAACGGTATTCCATGCATTCCTGGGCGAGAAGCTGCCCGACTGGAAAGCGGCCGCTTCTCTGGTGCGAAAGATCGCCGAGAACTACCGTCTGCCCTACTACACGCTGTCACCGACCTATTCTGTGTGCAGTGATCACGGTTACATCGCCGGCGAACACTTTACCTGCCCTGTATGCGGCCATCCGGCGGAGGTTTACAGCCGGATCACCGGTTACTACCGTCCCGTTCAGAACTGGAACGACGGCAAGCTGCAGGAATACAAAAACAGGACGGTATATCAGCCGGAGACCTCTGTGCTGAAAAAAGACGGCTTGCAGCCGGAGAAAACCGGCAAAGAGCAGGCGAACATGGAAGAGACGACGGAGGCTTCCGTGGAAGGCAGTACCAAGTACCTGTTCACCACCAGTGCCTGCCCCAACTGTAAAATCGCAAAGCAGATGCTGGAAGGGGAGGAGTATGAAGTGATCGACGCGGAGGCTCATCCTGATATGGCGGCCCGCTTTGGTATCCTGCAGGCGCCTACCCTGGTGGTGCTGGACGGCGATGAGATGAAAAAGTATGTGAACGCTTCTAATATCCAGAAATTCGTGGAGCATTTGTCACAATAAAATACAGTAAAACGATGTGAGACCCCCTGCGGGAATCCGATGAAAGGATCGGATTTTTGCAGGGGGTTTTTGCGTGGGCAAAAGAAGGGCAATTTAGGATAAGTCCGGATATGCTTAAACGGAATATGATATTCCAATATGAAATATCTATCGGACAATTAATCTATATAATAAAAGCAGAAAACCAAATGGCCAAAGAAGATGCAAATTTGGGAAGTAAAATGAGGAGGTTTGGATATGATTCATCATTCATCCGGGAAACGCGGACTGATAAGACGGATTTTTTCCATGGTTATCGCCCTGCTGCTGGTTTGCAGCGTTTCCATCCCTGCTTTTGCGGTGAGCGAAGAGCCCGGTGTGGGAAGCGATGGAGGGGGAGAGACTGTGCCGACGGTCACCTATAATTTCTATGTGGAGGGAGAACTGTACCACAGTCAGACCGTCAAAGACAAAGAGACGCTGCTGGAGCCCACTGTGCCGGTAAAAGAGAAGGAGGAATTTGACGGCTGGTATACGGCTGCGGATGGCGGTGAAATATTCACAGACTTCTCTGTGCAAAGGGTGACGGAGACAACTACGGTAAATCTGTATGCCAGATGGAAAACGGATGCGGAACAAAACACTTCTGTGCAGGATGAGCAGCCGGATCCCAGCCCGACGCCGACGGAGATACCGGCAGAAGAAACAGGAGAAGATGTCAGTCCTGCAGAGCAGCCGGCGGAAGAAACAAAGGAAGATGCCGGTTCCATGGAGCAGCCGACTGCGGATAACGGGATTTCCGCCATGAGTATTAGCGGCCCGACTCAGGTTGAGGTGGGAAAAAGTATCACGCTGAAGGGCAGCAGTTCCGTGTTGGGGAATCACACCTGGATCAGCAGTGATGAGCGTATTGCCACAGTAAGGGGTTCGGGAAGTTCTGCTTCTGTCACCGGTGTAAAAGAAGGTCAGGTTACGATCACACACCGATACGGCTGGAACAATTACAATTCTGAGACGTATAATATCACAGTGACCAAAGGAAATTATAATCTGTATATTTATACTCTGATTCCAGGACAGGAAGAGGAGATGGATTCCGGAAAAGATCCGGATTCGGTTTGGAATGGCATGAGTATCGGAAGCATCACTTCCGATGCGGGATCCCCGACACAGAAAACCGTAGGTGATATTGTCTACAGCGGAGATACGAATATCAATACCCAGATCACGGCGGGGAATATCGATCTGAACGAAGCGAATTTTCCGGAGATCCGTTATCAGGGGAAGACATATCGGTACGCGGAAACAGACGAGCAGGAAAATCAGGAAGGATATTATACCATTCAATGGATCCGCGTTATCGTATCGAACGGAGCGAATGCGGGAAATAACGGGCATATCGATCCCACGGTTCCGGCCAACAATCCGCCCGGAAGCACAGATAACAATACATACCACCTGGACGGCATGATCATACTCAACATGGAAAACCGGTACACCGTGAATTTTGCTGTGAAGGATGCGGGGGAAGATGATTTTGTCATCCTGGACGACTACAGCAGAATCGTGGAATCCGGGTACGCAGCTAAAAATCTGGAACGACCGGATACTTCAAATCCGGCCGCATGTCCGGCAACCAAGACGGTAGACGGTGTGACATATGTGTTTGACGGCTGGTATAAGGATGAAGCCTGTACGCAGAGAGTGGACTGGGATACGGAAATCATAACGGGCAATATTACATATTATGCCAAATATAACCGACAGTCTGATGAAGATGAAAACTTCATCAACGTGGAGAAAAAATTCACGGGGCTTACGGCAGACCAGATTCCCGAGGATTTTTACATCAGGGTAACGTCTGATGCGAAAGAATATATCCTGACGAACGATAATTATAGCTGGAGCGAAGAGACGCTGTCTGACGGGACGGTCGTATGGCGGTGGAAGATTTCCGGAGTGGGTACGGGAAATTATACCGTGAGCGAAGGCAATGAAGAGGTTGAGAATTATACGGTGACTTCGGATGGCCTGGGTGAAAGTGTGACCGTGGAGGCGGCAACGATTGATATCACAATTAATCGCGAGACGACTTGCAGTCATACCAACTGGCCGGTGGAAATGGATGTGGGAAGTGATACCAATCACGTCTTTGCGGCTACGCTGACACAGGGCGGGGTTGCTGTAATTTCGGAAAAAACATTATCCGCTTCGGTGAGAGCTGCAATAAGCGATGAGATTTTGAAAATCAAGGGCCCCTGGAAGGGACCTGTATATTTCTACAGTGTGGAAGAGCAGATGTCGACGGGACAGGGATTTGAGTTAAATGGAGCGACCATCACCTACGATGAAGGGGCAGGGGAAATTATCATTGGCAATACAAGCCACTGGCAGCATGTGGCTTGTCTGAGCTATTCCATCAGTGCGGCGGCCAACCCGGAAATCGCGGTCATCAATGCCTATAAGGCGAATACGCAGGATATCACCATTCAGAAGATCGTGAAAGGCGCGCTGGGTGATGTACAAAAGGAATTTGCCTTTTCTTACCGTTTCGGAGATGGATCGGAGGGAACGTTCACGCTGAGAGATCAGGGAAGTTACACAATCGAGGATGTTCCGCTGGGCAGTACGCTGACGGTGAAGGAGATGGATGCGCAGGGGTATGAGACGTCGGCAGTATATGGGGATTCACCGATTACGGTCACAGGCGGAGACAATGAAGAGATGGGGCAAAAAAGTTTGACGGTAACGGTGGAGGCGGAGAAAGGAAGTATTACTGTTACCAATACGAAGGATGTCATCCCGGATACGGGAGTCCATTTGAACAATAAACCGTACATACTGATGGCTGCCATTGTATTTGCTGTGGCAGCGGGAGCGATCGTTGGCAAATTGCGGAAACGTTTCGGCTGATCCGGACAGGACAGCGGGGGATGTCATGAAAAAAGAAAAAAGTGATAGGGAACAGGCGATAAATCGTGAGCACGAAGAACTCCTGCGGTGGTTTCAATCGGTAAAGTTTAAAAAGAAATTGTTTGGCGGAGTGGACGAAGTCCGGCTTTGGAAAAAACTGGAGGAACTGAACCAGCTTTATGAGGCAGCGATCCGCGCAGAGCGCATCCGGTACGACGCGCTGCTGAAAGATCACACCAGGGCATCCAATGCTTTGATTCGCCGGTATCGCCATGAACTGGCCGGGAAAATTGTTACGGAACAAAAGACGGATTTCGCGGGAGAGGAGCAGGAATGATATACACGCAAGGAGAGACAGATCTCTCGCGGATCATCCGCAGACGGCGCAGAAAACTGGAAAACCGGACAGGCTATATGCGGCTGCTGATACGTATCGCGGCGGTGGCTGCTGTCGGATATCTTTTGTTCACCCAGGCGTTTCTGATCGGGCAGGCGCCGGACAACGATATGTTTCCGGCTGTTAAAGACGGAGATTTGCTGATCGGGTTTCGTCTTCAAAAGGAATTTCTGCAAAACGATGTGATTGTCTATGAGGCGGAGGGAGAAACCCATGTGGGGAGGATCATTGGTCAGGAAAATGATGTGATCACCATGGATGAAAACGGAACCTTAATGGTCAACGGGACGGTGCAAAGCGGCGAGATCCTTTTTCCTACTCATGCAAATGAGGACGGGGAAAATCCCTGCAGAGTGCCGGAAGGCCATGTGTATGTGCTGGGCGATTACCGGACGCAGGCAAAGGACAGCCGGATTTTCGGGACGATTCCCATGGAGGATGTGAAGGCGAAAGTCATTACCATTCTTCGCAGGCGGGTACTGTAACCCATTTATTTCGTATAAGACGCCAAAAGGCGCTTATAAATATTAATTATTTAATCGAGGAGGATTATCTAGATGAAAAGGACAAAGAAACTTCTTGCCGGGATTATCGCGGCGACCATGATGCTTTCTATGAGCACAACTGCATTTGCAGACAGTCCGCAGCCAGGTGGCGGCGACAGCATTACGATTACAAAAGAATATAATGCGGTCAATGAAGGAACCAAAGCGCCGGCTGAGACTTTTCAATTTGCGGTTGAAAATGTAAGTGTGACAGATGCGGCTGCGGGAATCACGGCTGAAAACATGCCGAAACTCACGGTCGGCAATGCTGTTTTTAATGAAGAGGTGACCGACATCGGTACGGCTGATATCAAAGTTACCCTGCCGGAGTATGGAAGCGTTGGTATCTATACGTATAAAATTACCGAGACAGCATCAAATACAGCTGGTGTTACCTATGACAGTTCTCCGGTATACGTAAAAGTAACCGTTACCAGAGGTGAGGACGGAAATCTGGTTTACAGTACGGCGGTGCGAAAAGGAGAAGAAGACGCCGCTGAAAAAGTTGGAGACGGCGATGACAATACTGCTTTTACGAATACATACAGTGCGGGAAGCCTTTCCATTACCAAAAAGATTTCCGGTAATCTGGCGGATGAAGATAAATACTTTGATGTTACCGTTAGACTGACAGGCGACGGCAGCAGTGAATACGCAGATGCTTATACGGTAACAGGCGGAAGCTATGAAGAAAATCCGACAACGATCGCGGTGGGTACGCCTGCTGCATTCAAAGTGAAAGCAAACGACACCATCAAAATTGAAAATCTGCCTTACGGTGTGACATACACTGTTGAGGAAGCGGATTATACCGGAGAAAACGGCGGATATGAGCCAGCGCAGTATACATTCAATGATGAGAATAAAACAATTGATTCCGAAGCGGACACTGTGACCATTACCAATGCGAAGGCAGCAGGCGAGATCGATACCGGTATCAATATGGACAGCATGCCCTACATCCTGATCTTTGCAGGCGTTGTTGTGATCGCAGCAGTTATGATCGTAAGAAGACGCAGAATTGACGACTGATATAAGTTTTGAGTGACAGACGTGGATGTTTCGAAAGTATTTTTGAAAGCGGTAAATTCTTTTGTGAGTGCGGTGATCATCCTGTTTCTGGTTGTTGCAGCGGCTTACTCCGGTTATGCGCTGTGGGACAATGCCCAGGTGTATGGCGCTGTGGATGATGTTTTGTCGCAGCTTCAGGAACTGAAGCCGGAGCCGGCAGAGGACGGCGGCGCTTCCTTTGAGCAGCTAAGAGCCATCAATCCCGACGTATGCGCCTGGCTGACGCTGGACAATACCAAGATCGATTATCCCATCCTGCAGGGCGAAGATAATCTTACCTATATCAATACGGATGTTTACGGGGAGTTCTCTCTGAGCGGAAGTATTTTTCTGGATGCCAGCTGCGACAACACTTTTCATGACCAATATTCTCTGCTGTACGGGCACCATATGGCCAACAGCAAGATGTTCGGTGATCTGGATCTGTATGAGGATCAGAAGTTTTTTAATGAGAACATCACAGGCAGACTGATTTTGCCGGATCGTTCTTATGAACTGGAAATCTTCGCATGCCTTCGGGCTTCCGCCTCGGAGGACGCAATCTTTACTCCTCAGAAATGGCAGGAGGATACCGGCGGATTGCTGGAGTTCGTCAGGGCAAATGCGATGTATACGCATCCGGATATTATGGGGAGGATTGGATCGTCAGAGGATTTTTCACAGATCCTGGCGATGACCACTTGCTCTTCAGAGTTTACGGATGCAAGGACTATTATTCTGGCGGTAATGAAGCCTTATTCGCCGGAGACGTAAGGAGGAGATGAAAACGAGTATAAGAAAAATTCCGGCGGTGTTTCTGCTCGTGGTTCTATGCCTGACAGCCTTTCCCGTATCGGCTTTCGCAGCGGATGCGGTGAATGTGGCGATCCCTGTCAGCGTGGAACTCTCAGGGGAAACGCCGTCTCCGGAGGAAACCTATACCGTCGTGCTCCAGGCGGTGGATGATGCGCCCATGCCGGCGGAAAACACATTGGAGATTACGGGGGAAGGGACGGCGGCGTTTCCTGCCATCACCTATTCCACTCCCGGAATCTACTGTTACACCATCGCGCAGCAGCGCGGGAGTCATGTGCGGGGAAATTACGACGCGACCACTTATTACGTAAGAGTATCCGTGACCAATGACGGGAACGGCGGTCTGGGGGCGGTCGTTGCAGCCCATACGGACGCACAGATGGAAAGTGAAAAGCAGGATATTATTTTTGCTAATGCGTATGACAAGGTAAAAGACACGCCGTCTGTAGCGGATGGAATAAAGCCTCATAAGACGATATCACCGCAGAAAACTTCCACGAAATCAAAAACCGGTTCAGTCAAAACCGGAGATGACAGCGAACTTACCTTATGGATCAGTCTGCTGGCAGCTTCCGGTATCGGGCTTTTACTGGCTGCGGCAAAGAGAAAACAGAGTAAACATGTTTAAAAAAAGAAACGGCAAGGCGGGAGCAAACCTGTCCTGCCGTTTCTTTTGTGAGAGGTGAGAAGGTGGCAAAAGAAAAAGATCTGACCGGCAGACGGTTCGGCATGCTGACAGTGACAGGCCGGACGGAAGAAAAGAAAGACCGATACAGAGTATGGCAGTGCCGCTGCGACTGCGGAGGAGAGATTCTGGCGGATACAAAACGGCTGAGCAGGGGGACAATCACCAACTGCGGATGTGTTCCAAAGAAGTCGGCGCGAAATGGTTCCATTGCCGAGGATCTGACAGGTCGACAGTTTGGTAATCTGACGGTGCTGCATCGTGTGAAAAATCATAAGGGAAGAACATGCTGGCAGTGCCGCTGCAGCTGCGGCGGGAAGCATATTGCTTCGGCCCATGATTTAAAATGCGGCAAGGTGAAAAGCTGCGGCTGCCTGCGTCACCAGAAGGAACAGGGGATCCGGGATCTGACCGGACAGCAGTTTGGGCGGCTTACGGTGCTGTATCACACCTGCGGCCGGGACCGGAAAGGGTCGGTGATGTGGCATTGCCGCTGCAGCTGCGGCCGGGAACTGGAGGTCAGTGAGGATGGACTGGTACATGGGAATTACCGCAGCTGCGGGTGTCTGAAGCAGGAGGTTCAGCAGCAGATTGTCACCCGCCTTACCAAAGTAGATGATACCTGTGTGGAATGGCTGGAAAAACGTAAGCATAGAAAGGATAATACCAGCGGCTTTCGCGGTCTTTGTCTGCGCAAAGATGGACGATACCGGGTGACTATCGGATTTAAGAAGCAGCGATTCTACGTAGGAACCTTCCGGGATTTTGATGATGCGGTAAAGGCCCGCCTGGAGGCGGAAGAGCTGATCCACGGCGGTTTTCTGAAAGCTTATTATCAGTGGAAAGAACAGGGCGAAAAGGAACCGCTGATTTTTGAGGTGAAAAAAGAGAACGGAGAATTTCAGGTGCACAGCAATATTATCATATAGGAAAAGGGCAAAATCATGAAGAAGAGGAAGCGGGAAAAGGAAGAAGACAGGAGCAGGCAGAAAAAACCAGATGCCATATCCGAGGCGTTTAGGATCGAGTACTCTTCGCTGGATGCCTGCGTCTGCTGCGGCCGGTATATGCCGGAGGGAACAGGTATGGTCTGCGAAGAATGTAAAAAAGATATTTTTTATAAAGAAAACGGGAAAAAATTAACAATGTAAAGTAAATATGTATAAAAAGTAAATAAAAAATAAATATTATATTGACAAAATGCACATAAGCGGATACAATGGGGATATCACTAGATAGAAATTATCCAGTACCCGGGTGATTCCGTCTGATGCTGCAGCAACCCAGGCGGAGGAAATTGCTGGATGATGATTGTGACAAGAGAGTGTAAGAGTGAATAATATTTTTTAAGGAGTAGGTTTATGAGAAGAAAAATACTTGCAGGATTATTGGCCGGCGTTATGGTACTGGGTACGCTGACCGCGTGCGGAGGCGGCGGGGAGGAAGCTTCTTCCTCAGGCGGCGACAGCGGTGAGGCGGCAGCGACGGAAGAAGGCGGCGAAGCGTCAGCGGAAGGATCTGCCGATCTTGGAACAGTGACACTGATTTTAAGTAACCGTGATGAATTCCTTTCCACACTGGAAGTCGGCGTGCAGAATGCGGCTGCGGATATGGGTGTTGAGATGGTAACCCAGGACGCGCAGAACGATACCAGCAAACTGCTGCAGTTCGTGGAGACGGCGAAAAACGACGGCCAGAAAGCGATCATCGTCAACCCGGTGGATCCGGCTACCTGTTCACAGATCATCGACGCGGCAGGCGATATGAAGGTAGTATTCATCAACCGTTTCCCCACAGAGGAGAACGTACTGAATGAAAATGCCGTATATGCAGGATCCGATGAGATGGAATCCGGAAAATATCAGGGCGAATGGCTGGCAGAGCACTTCAAGGCGGAAGGCAAGACAGAGATCAAATACATCATGCTGAACGGTATGATCGGACAGACCTCCACCACACAGCGTACCGAGTCCTGCCTGCAGGCTCTGGAGGATGCGGGTATCAAAGCGGAAGAGGCAACCGCTCCGCTGGCAGCCGACTGGGATCGTGCGACAGCGCAGGATATGATTACTCCTCTGGTTACCACCATCGAGTACGACTGCATTATCTCCAACAATGACGCTATGGCTCTGGGAGCAATCGAAGCGTTGAAAGCTGCGGGGATCGATCCGTCGACCATTCCCATCGTTGGCGTTGACGCAACTGTGGACGGATGCCAGGCAGTAAAAGACGGTTCTCTCGCCATGACCGTATTCCAGGATGCGGAAGGCCAGGGTGTCGCCGCTATGATGAGCGCGGCCAACCTGGTTGCGGGCAAAGCTCTGAACGAAGGTACGGACTATACGCTGGATGAGACCGGCAATGTGCTCTGGGTACCCTTTGAGCCGGTAACGGCGGAGAACGTGGACGATTACATGTAAAAAATTCACGGCAAATCAGATTGCGAAGGCGTTTTGGGCGTCGGCTGCGGCCGGCGCCTGATTTTTATGTCGCTTTTAAATATGAATAAATTGTGAATAAAAGGGAGGTTATGTCCGGATAACGGACGGGATAGGAAAAAACAAAAAATATCATAAAAAACCGTCGTTTTTTTCAAGTGAGCAGATATGACAAAAAAGTATGAATAAAATATGTATAATTATTGAGGAAAATATGAAAATAAAATTGACAAAATAGACAAAAGACAATATAATGAAAGAGACTCAATGAGTGGCCTGGATCAGAACCCGGGATTTTCTGATTTTGTTTTGATAAAACCAGAAGAAATAACTGATTGCTAGGGCTGCAAATGGTATACCATGAGTAGTAGAGAAGAGAGAATGTAGGAGGAAAAGTTGAGAATGAAAAGAAGAGTATTGGCAGGATTATTAGCGAGTGTATTAGCTCTTGGCACACTGGCCGGCTGCGGCGGTGGCGGAAGCGATGATGCGGCAGCTACTGACAGCAGCGCAGAAGCAACAACAGATGATGCGGCAGCTGAGGAAGGTTCTTCAGAAACTTCAGATGCAGAAGGCGGAGACCTTGGAGAAGTTACCATGATCCTTGCTCTGCGTGACGAGTTCCTTTCCACTCTGGAAGCAGGTGCGATTTCTGCAGCGGAAGAACTGGGAATCACTCTGACCACACAGGATGCGCAGTCTGATACCAGCAAACTGCTTCAGTTTATTGAGACGGCAAAGAATGACGGCCAGAAGGCAATCATTGTCAACATGGTAGACCCGGAGACAGCTCCCCAGGTTATCGAAGCAGCCGGCGACATGAAAGTGGTATTTGTAAACAGACCGCCGGTAGATACCAGCGTTTTGAATGAAAACGCAGTTTATGTAGGTTCTGATGAAATGCAGTCTGGTAAATACCAGGGCGAATGGCTGGCAGAGCACTTCAAAGCAGAAGGCAAAACCGATATCAAATACATTCTGCTGAATGGTACCATCGGTAACGTTTCTACCACCAACCGTACAGAATCCTGTCTGCAGGCGCTGAAGGACAACGGTATCAACGCTACAGAAGCAACCGCTCCTCTGGCAGCAGACTTTGACCGTGCAACAGCTCAGGATATGATTTCTCCGCTGCTGACAACCACAGAATATGACTGTATCATCTCCAACAACGATGCTATGGCTCTGGGAGCAATCGAAGCTCTGACCGCTCAGGGAATCGACCCGACCACAGTTCCGATCGTTGGTGTAGACGCAACAGTAGACGGACGTCAGGCTATCAAAGACGGCACACTTTCCATGAGTGTATTCCAGGATGCAGACGGACAGGGACGCGGCGCCCTGATGGCAGCTGCAAACCTGGTATCCGGCGCCGCTCTGAACGAAGGAACCGACTATGAACTGGATGAAGCCGGTTACACCATGTGGGTACCCTTTGAGCCGGTTACTGCTGACAACGTAGCAGATTATGACGACAGATAGTTCTGTGAAAACATGTAATCGTTGATTTTTTTCGGGTGCCGGCTGCGGCCGGCACTCGCAGTTTAAATGAGAAGCAGAGGTGAATGGGTTGAGTGAAGAATATGTACTGGAAATGCATGATATCGTAAAAGAGTTTCCGGGTG
>DSTFC04002__coassemble_764_pt1 | contig 32243 bp, 29 predicted proteins | sample DSTFC04002__metabat2_high_PE_045 | metagenome-assembled genome bin DSTFC04002
TGAATAAAGCAGACAGATACGTTTGTGATACAGCGAGCCACGGGGACTGTACGCCACGACCTTTCCAAAAGAGAGCGAGCGACCCACGCAGTGATCCGAGAGCGACCTTTGGAAAAGTCGCCCCGCCATGACCTGTATTCACAGGATAATGATACGTCCCAGAGGTGGTTTTGCTCATAGGAATGAGATTGGTTGAGATACCAGCGGAGCTTTTCCAGAGCCGTCTGTCTGCTTCCAAAAGACACACAGTAAAGGGGGTGCTTATATATGACAAACAATACTGATGTGCCTATCTGGGAAAAATATACGTTGACTATCGAAGAAGCGTCAAAATATTTTCGTATCGGGGAAAAGAAATTGCGTAAGCTGGCAGAGGAAAATCTCGACGCTGGCTGGGTGATTGTGAACGGAAACCGTGTGCAGATTAAGCGAAAACAGTTTGAAAAAATCATTGATACATTGGACGAAATCTAATGTCAGTGAGCCGTGGATATGGTATAATAAAGTATAGCGTATCAACGGCTCATTCCTTGACGGAAAGGAGCTTCGCACTATGTCTAATGTAAAGAGAAAAGACAGCAAGGGACGCAATTTACGACTTGGAGAGAGCCAGAGAAAAGACGGAAGATACGTTTACAAATATACCGATATATACGGGAAACCACAGTTTAAGTATGCTTGGAAACTTGTTCCGACAGACAAGACACCTGCTGGGAAACGTGAAGATTTGTCGTTGAGAGAAAAAGAAAAGCAGATTAAGAAAGACCTTGCCGACGGTATCAATACCATAGGCGGGAAAATGACAGTCTGCCAGCTCTACGCAAAGAAGAACAGTCAGAGAAAAAATGTGAAACGCAACACAGAAAAAGGTCGCCAGTATCTTATGAAAATTCTGGAAAACGACCCTCTGGGTGCAAGGAGCATTGATACGGTGAAGCTATCGGACGGTAAGGAATGGGCTATGCGAATGTATGAGAATGGCTTTTCCTACAAGACGATTAGCAATTACAAGCGTTCTCTGAAAGCGTCATTCTATATGGCGATTGAGGACGACTGTATCAGAAAAAATCCTTTCAGCTTCAAATTGAGTGACGTTCTGGAAGATAATTCAGAGCCAAAAGTCATTCTCACGCCAGAGCAGGAAGAAAAAATGCTTGCCTTTATGGAACAGGACAAGACGTACAGCAAGTATTATGATGAAGTGGTTATTCTTCTGGAAACGGGGCTTCGTATTTCTGAATTTTGCGGTCTGACAGTCCATATTGATATGGCAAACCGTATTATCAATGTAGACCACCAGCTATTGAAAGACAGTGAAATCGGCTACTACATTGAAACACCTAAGACCAAAAAAGGAGAACGTCAGCTTCCAATGACAGAAAGAGCCTATCAAGCCTTTAAGCGAGTGTTACAGAACAGAGGAAAGGCAGAGCCTATCATCATAGGCGGTTACAGCAATTTCCTGTTCCTAAACCAAAAGGGCTTCCCTAAAGTGGCTGGTAACTACGAAAGTATGTTACGTGGGCTTGTGAAGAAATACAACAAGACACATAAAGACCAGCTACCAAACATCACACCACACTCATTCAGACATACCTACTGCACGAACATGGCAAACAAAGGAATGAACCCGAACACCCTGCAATACATCATGGGACACGCAAACATCACCATGACATTAGGGTACTACGCACACGGTACTTTCAATTCAGCAAAAGCAGAGCTTGAAAGACTGGCTCTTGCTTCTTAAATCGGTGATTGTACTACTCATTTACTACTTTTGGTTGCATTTTCATGCTGGTAAATGCCAGCTTATGAAAAGATAATCAGAAATTTAGTAAGTTTTTAAAGCCTCAAAAAAGCACAAGATTACATGGATTTCACACCACTTTATACGTTGGAAGATTCGATAATCTATATAAAGAAATGGATAAACTCCGGTGGTTTACAAAAACATATCCCAGAACAGGATAGATATACAGCAGGCATACAGCAATAAAATAATCGGTGCTGAATTCAGATTTCAGCACCGATTATTTTACTTTATTATTTATCTTTTATCAGACTGTGCAGCTCCTGCAGAGAACGAACCTCGCTTCCGCCATACCGTTTCATGGCTTTGATGCCGCTGATGGTCGCCTTTGCCGCAGCGATGGTAGTCATATAAGGAACTTTTTTCTTGATTGCTGTTTTCCGCAGATAACTGTCATCCCACTGTCTTTCCCGTCCAATGGGGGTATTGATAATCAGATCCACTTCGCCGTTGGTGATCAGATCCAGCATATTGGGTCTGCCCTCCTGCAGCTTATTGATCATCTGCGCTTCGATGCCTGCCTCCTGCAGAAGTTTACAGGTATGGCGGGAAGCTATGATCTTGAATCCTTCCTCCGCGAAATCCCTGGCCAGATCCACAACCTCCGGTTTGTCTTTGTCATTGACAGAGATCAGCACTCTGCCTTCCAGCGGCAGTCTGGTCTGCGTTGCCTCCTGCGCTTTGTAGAACGCCTCCCCATAGTGCGCGGAAAGTCCCAGCACTTCGCCGGTGGAACGCATTTCCGGTCCCAGAACAGGGTCTACTTCCTGGAACATATTGAAGGGGAATACTGCTTCCTTCACACCGTAATAGGGAATATGCTGCTCTTTCAACTGCGGTACCGGCGACGGTCTGCCGGTCAGTTCCGATGTCACGATATCGATGGCCAGCGGAACCATGCGGATATTGCAGACTTTGGATACCAGCGGCACGGTACGGGATGCCCGCGGATTGGCCTCCAGAACATACACTTTTCCGTTCTCGATGGCATACTGCATATTCATCAGACCTTTGACATGCATCTCTTCTGCAATCTTTCTCGTATATTCTTTGATTGTCTCCAGATTTTCTTCCGGTATATGTTTAGAAGGAATGATGCAGGCGGAGTCTCCGGAATGTACGCCGGCCAGCTCAATATGCTCCATTACCGCCGGAACAAAAGCATGGGTTCCGTCACTGATGGCGTCGGCCTCACACTCGGTAGCATGGCTTAAGAACCGGTCGATCAGAATCGGACGATCCGGCGTCACGCCGACAGCCGCCTTCATATATTCCGTCATACTTTCTGGATCGTATACCACTTCCATGCCGCGGCCGCCCAATACGTAGGAGGGACGAACCATTACCGGATAGCCGATCTCTTCCGCGATCTTCAGCGCTTCCTCCACATTGACCGCCATGCCTGACTCCGGCATGGGGATACCCAGTTTGTCCATCATGGCGCGGAACTGATCTCTGTCTTCTGCCAGATCGATGACAGAAGGTGAGGTTCCCAGAATTTTCACGCCGTTTTTCTCCAGATCCGCGGCAAGATTCAGCGGTGTCTGACCGCCGAACTGGGCGATAACGCCCACCGGTTTTTCTTTCTTATAGATACTCAGCACATCTTCCAGCGTCAGCGGTTCAAAATACAGCTTGTCGGATGTGTCATAATCCGTGGAAACGGTCTCCGGATTACAGTTGACGATGATCGTTTCAAATCCCAGTTTTTTCAGAGCCAGGGAAGCATGTACACAGCAATAGTCGAATTCAATACCCTGCCCGATCCGGTTGGGGCCTCCGCCCAGGATCATGATCTTTGGTTTATCCGTGCTGACCGGATTTTTGTCTTCACTGTTGTAGGTGGAATAGTAATAAGCGTTATCCTTCGTGCCGCTGACATGAACGCCTTCCCATGCTTCCTCCACACCCAGGGAAATTCTCTTCTCTCTTACCTCGTCTTCTGTGATATCCAGAATCTGGCTTAAATATTTATCAGAAAATCCGTCTTTCTTTGCCTGAATCAACATCTGATCCTCCGGAAGACGGCCTTTGCTCTTCGCCAGAGCCTCCTCTTCCTCCACCAATTCTTTCATCTGTTCGATAAAATAGTGTTTTACTTTGGTGATCTCATGGATCTCATCCACAGAGGCGCCTTTGCGCAGCGCTTCGTACATGGCAAAGTACCGCTCGCTGGAGGGTGTCATCAGCATTTTGAGGAGATCTTCTTTTGATTTCTGATCAAAGTTTTTGGCATGTCCCAGACCATACCGTCCCGTCTCCAGACTGCGGATCGCTTTCTGGAATGCTTCCTTGAAATTCTTTCCGATACTCATGACTTCACCCACAGCACGCATCTGCGTACCCAGTTTGTCCTGTACCCCTTTGAATTTCTCGAAGGCCCATCTGGCAAATTTGATTACCACATAGTCTCCGTCCGGCACGTATTTATCCAGCGTACCGTATTTTCCGCAGGGAATCTCATCCAGCGTCATGCCGGTGGCCAGCATGGCGGATACCAGCGCGATGGGGAATCCGGTCGCCTTGGACGCCAGAGCGGAGGAACGGGATGTTCTGGGATTGATCTCGATGATGATATCCCTGTCCGTTTTCGGATCATGCGCCCACTGTACATTGGTTCCGCCGATCACCTCGATGGATTCTACGATTTTATAAGATTTTTCCTGCAGCCGTTTCTGCACGTCTTCCGAAATGGTCAGCATAGGAGCAGAACAGAAAGAATCTCCTGTGTGAACGCCAAGAGGATCAATGTTTTCAATGAAGCACACGGTGATCATGTTGTTTTTGGAGTCACGAACCACTTCCAGTTCCAGTTCCTCCCAGCCAAGGATGGATTCCTCTACAAGAACCTGCCCCACCAGACTGGCCTGAAGCCCTCTTGCGCAGACAGTTTTCAGTTCTTCCACATTGTAAACCAGTCCGCCGCCGGCGCCGCCCATGGTGTAGGCGGGACGAAGGACAACAGGATATCCCAGTTCATCTGCGATCTTTAAGGCTTCCTCCACAGAATAAGCCACTTCGCTTCTGGCCATCTCGATGCCCAGTTTTCCCATGGCTTTCTTAAATTCGATACGGTCCTCTCCTCTTTCGATAGCGTCTACCTGCACGCCGATTACCTGTACGCCGTATTTATCCAGGATTCCCGCTTTGGAAAGTTCTGAACATAAATTAAGACCTGACTGTCCTCCCAGATTTGGCAGCAGAGCATCCGGTCTTTCTTTCTTGATAATCTGCTCAAGTCTTTCCACGTTGAGCGGTTCGATATAAGTAACGTCAGCTGTCTCCGGATCCGTCATAATCGTAGCCGGATTGGAGTTGACCAATACGATTTCATAACCGAGTTTTTTCAGCGCCTTGCAGGCCTGTGTACCTGAATAGTCGAATTCACACGCCTGTCCGATAATAATCGGACCGGAACCGATGATCAGTACTTTATGGATATCTTTTCTTTGGGACATCACAATTCCTCCGTTCATACTTATTTCTACCTTTATCACAGAACATTATACATGAAAACCGTTGTGCATTCAATGATGATTTCAAAAAATGCGGGCCGAACATTCCGCAGAATTATTCGTCCCATCCTTCTGTAAACCTTATATTGACGGCAATGTTTCTCACCACATCGCCCTCCATCAGTTCCATATCTTCCGGATCGGAAACGGCCGGCAGCACGCCTTCGTCCTCCATCAGTTCCACATACAGCCAGTCATAAGCCGCCTCGTTGGCTTTATCCACCGCTTCCTCCAGCGTATCACCGCTGGCCTGGCAGCATTCCAGATCCGGAAAAAACGCGTCGTAAGTTCCCGTATCATTTTTCCGGATCACCGCCGGATAAATAAATTTCATATTCTCAGTTCCTCCACTTTGCAATGATGTTTTTTTTTCGGATTTGTCATATCCGATCATCTCGACAAGCTGATCCATCAATTCTTTGTTCGGAATGGACACCATGCCATTTTCGCAGCTTAAGAAGCCATAAACAACCATGGCCGATAAAATCTCTTCCCTGGTTCTTAGTTCCTGTGACGTGGCTGCATATTCCCGGACTCTGGCCGGAACACTGCTTCCTGATATCATGACCGCAATATCATCCCGGACTGCATCCACATTATTGCGAATATAATAGAATATCTCATCATACGGACCAGAACTAGTCCAGTAATTCCCCAGATTATTATTAGAAAGGGACATCACAACCGATCTTGGATTGTACAGTCTTATGGTACCCGTCATACCATACCTTTAGTCCCTCCCGCGTTACCTGCAGCGATTTCTTGCACTGCTCCTGGTACCGACGAAACAGCTGATCCACTTCCCTTTCAGTAAATCCAAAATATTCCGAAAACCGCTCTTCTGATGCCAGTGTAAATTCACTGAACATATTCAATTCTGAACCACTGGAATATTTTGCAATTGGCAGAATGCCGGTCATATAAGCGAGAAGTACGTATGGTCTGTCTTTCAGCAGGTTGCGCAGAAAAGAAAGGTACTTCCTTTTCTCGTCATCTGAAATAAAATCCTGATGGAAAATATAGTCCCATTCATCCAACACGAAAATAAATCGTGCAGAATCGTCTGTGGAATACAGTTCCATAAGAAAATCCGCCGCATTTTCTTCCGGATCAAATACTGCATGGGGATATTTTTTCATCAGATCTTTCACCAGTCTTTTTTCTATCCTTCCAATATACTGCTTGTAGGAAGTATAGTCTCTCCCCAATTCATTAAAAGAAATATGAATAACGGAAAACTGATTACAGTATCTGTCAAACTCCTTATCCTCTGCAATCTGTAACGACCGGAAAATATCCCGAGAATCAAATGCATTCGAAAAAAAGCAGCAATCATATTCGCCATTACCGTTTTCCCAAATCGTCTCGGTCTTGTAATACAGATATGATTATTTCCTGTTCTCACCGATGGAAATAATTCCGTCAAAATCCTGGTCTTATCTACAAAATATGGTTTTTCTGTTTCACTTTTATACAAAGTGTACGCTGTCTTACTGTCCAGATAAACACCCATACGCTGCTCTTCACCTTTCAGAGATCTTTCTTTCCTGCCGCTATTTTATCATGTATGCAAACCGGAAGCAAGGAGCCCTTTGCACATGCGAATAATATACTTACCCATTTTCAATAGAAAGGATTTCACCCCAGTTTGGTAAGTTCTCCCTGAAAAGTCGCCTGGTATAACCCGCTTCGGGACAGATATTTCATGGATTCATATGTTAAAGAACCGCCCCACCAGCTTCCATCTATATATTCTGTATATTCTACAGCTTTTGGTATCTCCGCTTGTTCCAGATAATTATTCCGAATCAGTTTCCTCATACTTTGCGCAGATTCCGGTTTCAGAATTGAAACTGAAAAAACAATTCCCGCCATCATTGCAACCATACAGCAGCCTGTTATCACCTGAAATTTTTTACTGTTTCTGCCTGCGTTTTTCATAAACAACACCCTCCTTTGAAGTGCGGATCGTTTCATCCAACCGGAAAAACTGCAAAAAGAAGAATCTGCTTTTATATTTCCTCTTGCACAGTCAAGTATGATGCGAAAATACTTCACCCGGTCTTCGGCAGACCTTTCTTCCAGTATTTTCTGATCACAGGAAATTTCACATAATAAATATAAATCTTTTTTCAGAAACCAGACGAAGGGACAAAACCAAAACACTCCACAGATGATCCGGTTCAGATACCGGAACAAAATATCCTTTCTTTTGATATGATAGATTTCATGCTCCAATATCATATCAGATCTGGCATTTCCCTCATCCGTTACAACCAGGAATGGCTTTGACAGTCCGCCTGTGTACGGTGTTTTAGCTGACGGATCAGCAAAGACCTGCGGTACCTGTTTCACGCCATACTGTTTTGATATTTCTTCTATCTTTTGCATCAACGCTTCATCGCACAGCAAAATCAGTCCCTTTACTTTGTGCTTCAGGAGAACTATCCTGTATACTCCCATCAAAAAATAAATCGTCATACCGATCCCCCAGATAAGGAAAAACCATGTTTTATATCCGGAGGATTCCCTTTTTACAAAAAGCAGATGCACGGGAAACAGATAAAGGAAATGCACCAGCATCAGCCAGCGAACAGAATATCTTCTATGCTCATATTTTCTCCTCGGCTTTGGACAAAATGCGTTCGATTTCTTCTGCTTCTTTCTCCGAAATATGTTCATCATCCAAAGCTAAAATAAAATCTTTTACCGAAGAATAATTTCTCGATACAAAATCCCAAGCCTTCCTTCTTTTCAATTCTTTTTGCGTCACTGTGGGATAATATAGAAATTTTCTGCCTTTTCGCTCTGACTGAATCACTTTTTTATCGATCATCCTGCTCAGGAAAGTAGAAACCGTCGTCATTTTCCATTTCCGCTCCTGAAAATGTTCCATAATTTCAGCTGCGCTCAATTTTCTTTTGCTTTCCCATAACAGATTTAAAATCAGCATTTCTGAATCTGATAAATCTTTGTACATTTCTGCCCCTCTTTTTATCTACATGTATGTAGTTTTATTTTAACATAAAAAAACAGATAAGGCAATTTTTTATTACAGGAATTGCATTTTTCATATAACAGGAATATAATAAAAATGTGATTATTTCACACAATATTCTTAATAAAAATGTGATTGGATGGTTTTTATGGAACGATTGATTATGAATAAACTACTGGATTGGAAGAAATCACCTTACCGCAAACCGCTGATCCTAAAAGGTGTACGTCAGGTTGGAAAGACATGGGTTCTCAAAGAGTTCGGCAGGCGTTATTATGAAAATACCGCTTACTTTAACTTTGATGAAAACGAGGAATATAAACAGTTTTTTGAGACTACCAAAGATGTAAATCGCATTCTGCAAAATCTGATGCTGGCCAGTGCCCAGAAAATTGTGCCGGAAAAGACACTGATTATCTTTGACGAAGTACAAGACTGCCCAAAGGTCATTAACTCTATGAAGTATTTCTGTGAGAATGCTCCACAGTATCACATTGCCTGTGCCGGTTCTTTGCTGGGAATTGCCCTTGCAAAACCATCCTCCTTTCCGGTGGGCAAAGTCAACTTCATGCAGATTGATCCTATGACCTTTATGGAATTTCTACTTGCCAACGGCGACGAAAATCTGGCCAGGTACCTGGAAAGTGTGGATACCATTGAGCCGATTTCTGATGCGTTTTTCAATCCGCTTTACGAGAAATTGAAGATGTACTATGTAACAGGTGGAATGCCGGAACCAGTACTCATGTGGACACAGGCGCGCGACGTTTCTGCCATGCAGGAAGCTTTGTCCGATATTCTCAGCGCTTATGAGCGTGACTTTGCCAAGCATCCCAATATCCATGAATTTCCAAAGATCTCTATGATCTGGAAATCCATACCGTCCCAACTTGCAAGGGAAAATAAAAAATTCATCTACAAAGTAGTAAAAGAAGGGGCGCGCGCCCGGGAATATGAGGATGCACTACAGTGGCTGACAGATGCCAGACTTGTGCACAAAATCTACCGCAGCACCGCTCCTGGTCTGCCAATAGCCGCATATGATGACCTGTCTGCATTCAAAATCTATCTGGTTGATGTAGGGCTTTTACGCCGCCTGGCTCAGCTGTCTCCTACGGCTTTTGGAGAAGGAAATCGTCTGTTCACCGAATTTAAAGGAGCGCTGACCGAGAATTTTGTTCTGCAGACCTTGATCACGCAGTTTGAAGTGGCTCCCCGATACTGGAGCCAGAATAATCCGCCGTATGAGGTGGATTTTCTGATCCAGCGGGAGAACGATATTTTTCCTGTTGAGGTTAAAGCAAAGACCAACACCACCAGCAAAAGCCTGAAAAAATTCAAAGAACTGTTCCCGAATCAGGTCAAACTTCGCATACGGTTTTCGCTGGACAATTTGAAGTTGGATGATGATATGCTGAATATTCCGCTGTTTATGGCCGATCAGACAGATCGGCTGATCGGTCTGGCGCTGGAGCGGCGCCACATCGGCCCAGCGCATACAGCGCCGCTCCCGTAGCGCCCACGATCTCCGGCTCATCACAGATATACAGCTTATTCTGTATCCTTTCCTCCACGGCACGCACCACTCCCGGATTCTTAGCCACGCCGCCGGTCATCATAAACTCGGCTTCCAGTCCTACTCGTTTCAGGAGAGAATAGGCTTTGTTGGCGATGGCCCGGCAGATTCCGTTGGCGATATCCGGCTTCTCTTTGTTGTTGGCAATCAGGGAAATCACCTCCGACTCGGCAAATACCGAACACATGCTGGTGATTTCCAGGTCTTCCGTGGACTGCAGCGCCGTCGGCCCCAGTTCATCCATGGAAAGCTCCAGCGTACGGGCGATCATTTCCAGAAAACGTCCGGTTCCGGCGGCACATTTGTCATTCATGGCAAAGTCCGTCACCTCTCCCGCTTCATTGAGCCGGATCGCCTTGCTGTCCTGACCGCCGATGTCCAGGATGGTACGTACCGCCGGATTGAAATAATGAGCGCCCTTGCCGTGACAGCTGATCTCCGTCACGTTTTCGTCGGCAAAGGGAATGCTCACCCTTCCATAGCCGGTGGACACGATCCAGGAGATATCTTCCCGGGTACAGCCTGCCCTTTTTAGCACCTCCTGCAAAGCCTTCTGTGCGCTCTCCCCGGATTTCGCCCCGGTGCGCACCACGCAGGAAGCCACGATTTTTCTGTTCTGATCCATGATCACCGCATTGGTGGATGTGGATCCGCTGTCAATTCCCATCACATACATGTTTTGTTTTCCTCCCTGACTTTTCTTTTCTGCCGCTCTTTTTACCGGAAGCGATTCCAGAAAGGCTTCGATTCGGGTCAGAATCTGACCGTAGCTCTGTTTCGTATAATCCGTCTCCAGCAGCAGCATAGGCTTTTTGATCTGCTGTTTCTGCCAGGCGTATTCATAGGAATAATTGTCACAGAACTGAACCGTATGATAAATGATGCCGTCCACGCTGTCACTATAGCGGCGGATCAGCTCCTCCCGGCCCGCCGATTGTTCCATCCGAAGGCAGGGAAACTGAGTCAGCAGACCTCTGGTATACCCGGTCAGGATCTGCTCCCGCTCCAGCAGACATTTTCTCTTCAGCCCGGTGCAGGTCAGGTCAAAGGCGACGGCGGCTCCTTTTTCCTTTAAGATTTTTGCGATATTTTCATTGGCCCTGGCGCCCAGAATTCCCATTTTCACCGCGCCCTCCTGCAGCGTGATCTGCTCCTGATCCTTGCGGTTTTCCAGCAGCTCTTCCAGTTTTTTCTCTTCAAATTTCTTTCCGGAGTATGTTTCATACGCCGAAATCAGGCTGCGGATTCTCTTTTCATAGAGAGTGATCCCGGCGTCTTTCGTAATCCGCGGAACGTCCAGAATATAGATAAACTTATCCGGCAGTTCCTCTTTCAAAACATCGTACAGCCGGCGGATACTGTCGCAGCAGGTAGTGAGGATGATCCCCTCATACTCCCCTTTTAGCGCCTCCTCCAGCACCCCTTTGGCAAAACTGCAGATGTTGGGATGCATCTTCATATCCGCCTGGGTGAAGCTGGTCACCTCTGGCTCGATCCGTTCCATCTGCACTCCCATGGACTCAAAAATCTCGATGGGCGTATATTTACAGACATAACCTAACATGTTTTCTCGTCTCCTGTCTCAATCATTTCCAGAAACGCCTCCAGTCTGGTTTTGATCTGACCGTCGTGGCTGTTTCTCTGATCCACGCCGTCCCCGTCCAGGATCAGCATGGGAATCCCCTTTTCCTGCATCCGCTCCTTTAGCAGCACGCTTCCGCCGGAGGCCTGTTTGCATCCCCAGTGGCAGAAATGAATCACCGCGTCGGGCAAAAGCCGGTCCGCCAGCTTCTCGATACTGTCCGCCTTGAAACTGTAAGAACCGTTAAACAGGTTGCGGATAATCTTTCGTGCCAGCGCTTCAAAAGGATGTTCCTCATCCATCTGTTCACTGTAATCCAAACTCATATCGCAGCCCACGATCTGATACTTTTCGCTGCACCCGAAACATTCCTTCAGACTTTCCTGATAGTAGGGCATCAGATGCACCCAGAGGATCTTCTTCCCTGTAAACAGGGGATAGGTCTGAATATCCTCGTTCATAAACCGGATCAGCTCCAGAAACTCCTGTGTGCCGATCAACAGATGCATGCCCATCATCAGATAGAGATGACTGATCAATTCACCTGGATAAAAATGCTTGCTCTGATATGCAAAGAATTTTTTCAGTTCTTTTCTGGTCTCATTTTCAATGTGTATGATCTTTCGGAATCTGTTTTCGTCGAACTTCTTTCCCGTTTTTTCTTCCAGGACGCGGGCAAACTGACGCAGCTGATCCGCCAGATAGGAAACCGATGCTTCGTCCGCCTCATAGGGGATATCCAGAAAGGTAAAGGGCACGTGAACCTTCTTTTCCAGATAGCGGAAGGTATTCAGATTTCCATCGCAGGACAAAGACGTGGTAACGGCATACTTTGGACTTTTGATCACGCCGCTCTCCACGCCGCCCACAAAAGTTTTATGATAGGAGCACAGCGTCGGAGCGATTCCCAGGTCCTGGGCATAGTCGATAAAATAATCTTCCAGATGATAGCCGCTCATATAACAGGCCAGACACTCGATGGAAAGGGTGGCAAGATCAAAACACTGTATCAGCTCGCAGGGGGCAAAGATATTCCCCCACACATACCGCTCCTTCTGATACAGCGAATCTGACACCAGGCTCATCATCATCTGTTCCAGCTTCTGATACCCCTTGGCCATGTTTTTATTGGGGAGCAGCTTCATCCGCCATTTATTGGCCTGGAATCCAAAAAGGATTTTGTTCCAGCTCTTTTCCGGATGATGAATCGCTTCCGATTTCACATAGCCGATAAATTTATCTACAATCTGCATTTTTCTTCACCTCATGAATCCTTTTTCCTGCCCAGCTCCCAGAAAGCGACGGCGCTGGCGGCCGCCACATTCAAAGAATCCACTCCATGGGACATGGGAATCATCACCGTATAATCACATTCCGCGATGGTTTCTGCCGACAGGCCGTCTCCCTCCGCGCCCAGCACCACCGCCAGCTTCTCTTCCCGCTGCAGCCGCGGTTCATCCACGGAAAGGGAGTGTTCCTTAAGTGCCATGGCCACAGTTTTAAATCCCGCTTTTTGCAGAAATCTCATTCCCTGCTCCGGCCAGGCTAAATCATCGGTCAAAAACGTCCAGGGAATCTGAAACACCGTCCCCATGCTCACACGAATAGCTCTGCGGTACAGCGGATTACTGCAGTCCGCCGTCAGCAGCACGGCATCCATGCCAAGGGCGGCCGCCGACCGGAAGATGGCTCCCACATTGGTGGGATTGACCACATTTTCCAGAACTACAAGGCGCCTGGCTTTTTTACACAGTTCCTCCACAGACGGCAAAAGCGGCCGATACATGGCACAGAGCATTCCCCGGGTCAGATGGTATCCCGTAAGCTGCGTCAGCACCTCCGGTTTTGCCGTATAGACCGGAATATCCCCGCAGCGTCTGATCAGTTCCCGTTCCTGACTCTTCAGATGGGTTTCTTCCGCCAGAAAAGAAACAGGGGTGCATCCCGCATCCAGCGCCCGCTCAATCACCCTGGGACTTTCCGCAATAAACATACCCTTTTTGGGGTTTTCCCGGTTCAGAAGCTGGTTTTCCGTCAGTCTTGCATAGACATCCAGCTCCGGTGCAAAAAAATCTGTAATCTCTATTATGTTATCCATTGTGTTATTCCTGATCTTTCTTGGTAAACAAAGCCGTTTTCAGAGGTATTATACGCGCCAGCCAGACTACTTGCAAGACCTTCTTTTTCACAATGTGTTCACAGCTTTTTTTAGTCTGTCTTTAGTGCTGTAGGGTAAAGTATAGGTAAAGTTTTGGGAAAGGAAGTGTAAAAATGCCATGCAGGGAAATTTATCGCCATGAACTGAAATATCCCATCAGTTTCTCTGACTATCTCGCAGTCCGCCAGAGACTGCGGCCTGTCATGACACCGGACGAACATGTGCAGGGAAACGGACGATACCTGATCCGCAGCATTTATTTTGACAATACAGAGGATAAGGTTCTCCGGGAAAAGATCAACGGAGTACAGAAAAGAGAAAAATTTCGGATCCGCTATTACAATGACGACCTGTCTTTTATCATGCTGGAGAAGAAAGCAAAGTATAACAGTTTGTGTACCAAAACCGACGCCAGGCTCTCCGAAAGGAGATACCGGGCGCTTCTTAACGGAAAAACCGGGTGGATGATGACACATCCCTCCGGCCTGGTGCGGGAACTGTACTGTAAGATGAACACGCAGCAGCTACGTCCCCGGGTGATGGTTTCTTACATCCGGGAACCGTACGTATATGCAGCCGGAAATGTCCGGGTCACTTTTGACTCCCGGATCAGAAGCACACTGTTTCACAGAAATTTTACCGAAGATACCATTTCTGACATCCGGGTCTGCGATCCGGGCACTGTCATTATGGAAATCAAGTTTGACGCCTTTTTACCGGAAATCATTCAATCTCTTCTGCAGACAGAGGAAATCCGTCAGCAGGCTTATTCCAAATACGGTATCTGCCGCAGATTTGGTTAATCAAATTTCAGGAGGAAAACATTATGAGTTTCAATGACATTTTTAAATCCAGTTTTTTAGAAAGCGTGTCCGAATTTTCCATTATTGATACGCTTCTTGCAATGGCGGCTGCTCTGGTAATCGGCCTGTTCATCTTTATGATTTACAAGAAAACACTGACCGGGGTCATGTATTCCAGCGGATTTGCGCTGACATTAATCGGACTTTCTCTCGTCACCACACTGGTGATCATGGCGGTTACCTCCAATGTGGTTCTGTCTCTTGGTATGGTCGGCGCCCTCTCCATCGTCCGTTTCCGCGCGGCAATCAAAGAACCGGTAGAAATTGTATTCCTGTTCTGGTCTCTTGCCGCCGGTATCGTCATCGGCGCCGGTATGATTCCCCTTTCCATCATCGGTTCGGTGATAATCGGAATCATTTTACTGCTGTTTGCAAACCGCAAAATTCACAATAACCCCTATATCCTTGTTCTGAATCTCAAAGACGAGGGCGCAGAGGGAAACGCTTTCGGCCTTTTAGGTCAGAGCGTGGAATATTATGTCGTAAAGTCCAAGACAGTAAACCCCCAGGGAATCGAAATCACCGCAGAACTTCGCACCAAAGACGTGTCAACGGCATTCATTAACCAAATTTACAGTGTGCCGGGCGTGGAAAATGCAACCCTGGTCAGCTATAACGGTGAATATCTGTCATAATGGAGGAAGCAGCATGATCGCAAACAAGCACATTACAAAAATTATTGCCGTGATCATGGCAGCGGCCTGCTGCCTGTGCCTGACCGCGATAATTTTTGCCGATGAACTCACGGATATGTCCGCCGGTTTGGGTCTTACCACAGAATATGAATCCCAGCTGTTCGGCACCGAAACCCCCATAAGCATCAATATCATCATGGATGAAGCAGACTGGGAAGACATGCTGACAAATGCCACTGCAGAGGAATATTACCAGTGTGATGTGGAAATCAATGGTGAAATCTTTTACCGGGTGGGAATCCGCCCGAAAGGAAATACCAGCCTGATCACCATTGCCAGTGATCCGGATACAGACCGTTACAGCCTGAAACTGGAATTTGACCAGTATGTGGACGGTCAGACCTGCTATGGACTGGACAAACTGGTTCTGAACAACAACTATGCCGATGCGACAAATATGAAAGAAGCTCTGATCTATGATATGTACCAGTATCTCGGGGCGGACGCTTCTTTGTATAATTACGCAAAGATTTCTGTAAACGGTGAATACTGGGGTGTTTATCTTGCTCTGGAAGCCGTAGAAGACAGCTTTTTGCTGAGAAATTACGGAACAGAAAACGGCGCCCTTTATAAACCGGACAGTATGAATATCGGCGGTGGATCTTCTGATGGCGGATTCTCCATGGGCGGATTTCCCATGAGCTCTAGCGGAGCAAACCTGAATTACAGTGACGATGATCCGGATAGTTATTCCACCATCTGGGAAGGGGAAGTGACCCAGAATACCGACACCGATCACAAACGTGTCATAACCGCTCTGAAAAACATCTCAGAAGGCAGCAATCTGGAAACCTGTATGGATGTGGACAATCTGCTTAAATATATGGCTGTTCATGTATTTTCTGTCAATGAAGACAGTCTGTCCGGCGTCATGGCACACAATTACTATCTGTACGAATCCGACGGACAGCTGAATATTATCCCCTGGGATTACAATCTCGCCCTGGGCGGAATGAGCGGTATGGGAAGCAAAGGCGGCGGCAATTCTGCGACGGATGTTGTCAATGCCGCCATTGACCAGGCTTTTTCCGGCACGGAGTTTTTTGACACGCTGATGGAAAATGAAGCGTATCAGGAAACATACTACAGCTATCTGCGGCAGCTTACAGAAGAATATATCACCGGCGGCGGGTTTGATGAATTTTATAACCGCACCCGCAGTCAGATTGATTCCCTGGTGGAGAATGATCCCACGGCATTTTACACCTATGAGGAATATCTCACCGCTGTGGAAACCCTCTATGAAGTCGTACAGCTCAGAGGAGAATCCATCAACGGTCAGATTGACGGCACGATCCCCTCTCTGGAAAGCGAACAGCGGGAATCAGATGCTCTCATCGATGCCTCCCACCTTGACCTGAGCTGCATGGGCAGTATGAGTATGGGAGACAATTTACAAAATATGGGGTCCGAAGAATTTTCAAGTAATTTCAGCCCTTCTTCCTTCACAGGCGGGGGACAGCCGGAAGATTTTGATCCTTCTCAGTTCAGAAGAGACTCTGATTCAACAGCTGAAAAGAATTTCGTACTGTATCTTGCGTGCTTTGCCCTGCTGGCTGCAGCGCTTTTGTTTGCCGGACTGTACCGCAGGAAACCGCGCAAACGGTAAATTATTTCAGGAATAATGCTGACAGGTATTCCAGATGTTTCGTATTTTCTCTTTTTTACCTTCAGAAAATGATTTATAATAGAAACAGTCAAAAAGGAGGATTGCCATGCATTCAGAACCGCTTGTCAGCATTATTATTCCTGTTTATAATGCAAAAGAATACTTAAGACGCTGCGTCGACAGCGTCCTCAACCAGGAATTTGGGAATTTTGAACTGATTCTAGCCGATGACGGAAGCGATGATGGTTCCGGCGCCATCTGTGACGATTATCGCAGCCGTGATTCCCGTGTTCATGTCATTCATAAAGAAAATACCGGTGTTTCCGATACCAGAAACCGCGCTCTCATGCTGGCCCGTGGCGTCTATATCCAATTCATCGACAGCGACGACTGGATTACGCCGGAAGCAACCCATCTTTTGATCCGTTCCATGGAACAATACCCCTGCGACATGGTCATATCTGATTTCTACCGGGTGTCCGGCGACCATCTTGCACACAAAGGCGACATCAACGAAACCCGGGTGCTGACCCGGGAAGAATTCTGTTCTTTTATGATGGAAAATCCCGCCGATTTTTACTACGGCGTATTGTGGAATAAGCTGTATAAGCGGGAAATCATTGAGAAAAATCATATCCGCATGGATACCCGCATCAGCTGGTGCGAGGACTTTCTCTTTAACCTGGAGTATATCCGCCACGCCCATTCCTTCTATGCGCTGCAGGCTCCCATCTACTATTACGTAAAGCGAAAAGGCAGCCTGGTCAGCCAGAGCATGAATTTAAGCAGTTCCCTACGGATGAAAATCAATGTGTTTGAATACTATCAGGAATTTTATAAAGATATCTACGATCAGGAAGACTATAACAACATCCGTTCCCAGCTTTACCGTTTCCTGCTGTCTGTGGCAAAGGACGGCTCCGTACTCCCGCTGCCCCTTTCCGGCACGAAAAAACTGGGAAGCGAACGACACCGTTTTCACGATCAGGCGCTGCAGGCGGAAGGTTTCCCTATGGACCTGTACCGCTTCCGAAAGCTTCTGGAGTACCAGCTGCAGACCATAGCCCGCAAAAACAATCTCACCTTGGAAGAATGCAGTCTGCTCTGCCATCTTTACTACATCAGCCAGTACGAAACACTCCGGGAACTGGCAGACTTTGCCGGTCTTTCTCTCCAGAAAACGACCTACCTGCTGCAAAGACTGGAAAAGAAAAAGCTGATCCTGCGCAGGGAAGAAGAAAAAACAATTACTTTTTCTTTCTTCCCTAAGGCCGATCATATTCAAAAAGATCTAAAAATGATGGAACAGGACTGCGACTCTGTCCGTTTTGCATCCTTTACCGAGGAAGAACGTGACTCCTGTCAGGAATTTTCCCGACGGATCCAGGAAAATATTTCAGATTTTCTGTCGCGGATGTAGCTTTTCCTGGAAAAGAGAATTCGCAGCAGAAATAAAATCGGATAGATTTTAAAATTCCTTTTTCTTCATAATCGCCAGACTGATCTTCATGGAAAGCAACAGAAGCAACAGGGAAATCAGAACTGTTCCGGCGAGAAAAATTCCCATGCTGACGGTTGGCAAATTGTCCAGCAGACTAAGCAGATCAACATGGAAAACCGCTTTTGCTCCATTCACGATAACAAGACCGATGACTGCTATCGCGCCAAACGACCCGATCATAACGATTCTTCCTTTATCTGCGCCAAATTTCAATTGAAAAGGAAGCATGACTGCCTGAAGGACAATCATAATAGGAAGAATGATTAGGGAAGCTGACATCAATTCCGCAGCAGGCAGTGCGCCTTTTTGCACAGATATAATGATTTCCAGAACCGTTGCCAGCATCCACGCCGCTCCGCCAAACAGCAGACCAAGGAAATATTTTTCAAACACATAATTTCTGCGGCTTACAGGCAATGTGAACAGAAAAGCATTTCCGTTATCAAAATCATCATAGCTGATTGTACTTAAAGTAAGAACCGATACGATAAAACTAAAAAAACCTAAAGGGAATACCAAATCATCATCAAACACCATCATCCCGATGACAATTGCCAGAATAAGTAGCAGGAATTTTTTTTGCAGCGCCATTAATTTAAAATCTTTTACAAATAATCCTTTCATTGTTTATTCCCCCTTATCATCATGGTAATGACTTCATCGATTCCCCCCTTTTCAATCACAAGCCGGGGGAAATTTTCAATATAATACTGTTTCTGATTTGTCAGGCAGTTATATCCGTATGTCTCTTTTCGGGAACGTAATATAAACCGTTTATCTAATTTATGGTATTGTTCTGCGTCCATTTTCAGCAAAGCATAATCACTGAGCAGAACATCCGTATCTTCATGCAGAATCATTTTACCATCATGGATCATATAGAGATCGTCGCATAAGGACTCTAAATCACTGGAAATATGCGAACTGATCAAAATAGAACGGTTATCATCTTTTTCCAGAAACTCTCTTAACATTTCCAGCACTTCATCTCTTGCGATTACATCCAGCCCGGCTGTCGGCTCATCCAGCAGCAACAGTTTGGCGTCGTGGGAGACAGCCACCAGCACTTTTAATTTCGCTTTCATTCCCGTTGAAAATTCTTTGATCTGCTGATCCGCAGGCAGCTGAAATCTTTTTAGCTGTTCGATAAAAAAGGATTTATCAAATTTTGAGTACATATTCTGCAAGATGGGAATGATATCCTTGATTTTCAGATAACCGCTGAAACCAGAGTCAGACAATACGACACCCAGTTTTTCTTTGTCTTTTGCAGTGAAGTCTTTCCTGTCTTTCCCAAGTATTGTAATATTCCCGCCGTCCGTTGAAATCAGACCTAATATCGCCTTAAATGTTGTACTTTTTCCGGCTCCATTTTGTCCAATCAGACCGGTAACGCAGCCAGGCATAAGTTCCAGGGAACAGTCAAGGGAAAAATTGTCATAATTCTTTTTCAGGTGATCGATCTTTAACATACATTAGCCCTCCAGTATTAACTCAAATAAACTTTTGATATCTTCATCACTGATCCCGCAGCGTCTGCCTTTTTGGATCGCCCGTTCTAAATCGGCTTCCAGCTCTTTTTTCTGCTCTTCCAGAAGAAGTTCCGCATTTACAGCCGCTACATAAGTACCTTTTCCATGTACTGTTACGGTAAATCCTTCACTCTCCAGATGATCGTAAGCTTTTTTCACAGTTAAGGCGCTTATCTTCAGTTCCCTGGAAAGCGCACGGACAGAGGGAAGACTGTCGTTTGCCTTCAATTCCCCCCTTCGTATGAGTTTTTTTATCTGATCTACAATCTGCTCATAGATGGGAACCATCAGAGAAGTATTGATTATAATTTTCATATTCTACCCTTTCTTTCGTTGATAACAGTATATAACAGTTTATAACTGTTGTCAAGTGTTATATGGTGTTTATTTTGAATTCACAAAAAAATGCAGCTCAAACCAGAACTGCATGGCTTAATTAACATATGCTTCTTTGCGCTTCCCGATACACGGATGCCCGAAATGTACTGGCTATGGCAAAACGCGGGGCGAAAGTAATTTTGATTATATCTCGTTTTTTAATCCCTCATACATTTTCATACTCACCGGCACAGAAATCCCCAGCCTGTTTGCCTCTCTGACAATATATCCGCTGAACGTCTCGATTTCAGCCGGTTTTCCCGCCCGTATATCTCTTTGCAGGGAACTGGTGGCGCCGTCTGCCAGTTCATGATAAAACCGATACAGGATGGCGTCCAGATGTTCCTGTGTGATGGCCACACCCTTTGCCTTTGCAACCTGGCCTGCTTCCTGAACCAGCGCTTCGTACTGTGCCGCCGTGACCGGATCTTCTCTTAGCTGTCCGATGGTTCTGTCATAAAAAGCCGTTTCCACGTTATAGGCACAGTTTAAAATATATTTTTTCCATATCTCTGCCTGAATATCGGATGATACTTTATGATCGATATCCGCCAGACTGAGAATCTCTGACACCGTCTGCACAGCCTTTCGCCCCTTCTCATCCGGGTTTTGTATTCCGATGCGAAGACTGGCAAAATCTCCCTGCTGAATCACCGATCCATCTTCACCGATAAAAGAAACGATGTAGATCAGCGAATCCACCACCGTTCCTTTATCCAGAATCCGGCGGATCCGTTCACCGGGATCCACACCGTTCATCACCGGAACAATGATCGTATTTTCTGTCACTGAATCTTTAATCCCTTCACATACCTGTTCCAGGGAATAATTTTTCACACAGACAAAAATAACGTCCTGCTCTCCCATTTCATCTGCCGGCATCACATTCCCAGTTTTTACAGCGATCTCTCCTTTATAATCGCTGTGAAGCACCAGGCCTTTTCCCCGCAGAGTCTCAAGCCTTTTCCCTCTGGCAATAAGCGTCAGATCCGGCCAGACACGCCCCAGCATTCCCGCCAGATAACCGCCGACGCCGCCGATGCCTGCCACCGCGATTTTCTTATCCTGTAATCTTTGCTGACTCATATCCTCTTCTCCATCATTTGCTATTTCTTTTTACAGAGAGTATTTCCCAGCACGATTATCATAATCGCATCCAGAAAAATAACACCGGCTGCAATCCAGGCAAAATCTGCCGGAAGCTTATCCTCCAGCAGTTCCATCACCACAAGAAGGATGGTGACGACGGCCAGGCCGCCACCTGTCACCCGGCAGAGTTTTTTGCCGTCATACTTCCCCTTTTCCTCCTTTGATGCCGTATTATAGCCGGCGATCAGCCAGCTTCCATGACCCGTAAGTAAATATATGGACGATACCGCAAACAGGATCACTATCACCCAGACGATCCAGTCCGGTCCGTTGGAAACATCCGATAATTTCATGATGATCATACCTTCTCTTTCGCAAGCAGAATACCGATCACCGTTTTCGCGTCATTGATTTCTCCTGTCTCCACCAGCTTCGCCGCTTCCGCCAGGGGGATCCATTTCTTTTCGATATCGGCTTCTTCATTTTTTCGCTCAAATTCCGGAGCATCCGCAAGATCCCTGGCCAGATAGATATAGGTCTTCTCCGTCGTCCATCCGGCGGAATTTAAAAACATGGTAAGAAACTCTATCTTTGCCGCCCGCGTATCCGTTTCCTCACGCAGTTCCCGCAGCGCCGTCTCTTCTGGTTTTTCTCCTTTGACATCCATCTTTCCAGCCGGAATCTCCCAAACCGGCTGTCCCACTGGATGACGATACTGACGGATCAGCAGAATCCTTCCCCGGCCATCCACCGCCACGATCCCCACCGCATCATCGGAAACAACCGTCTCACGGACAAACGTATCCCTTCCATCCCTGGTCAGTTTGTCACGCTTTATGGAAAAGATTTTTCCTTCATAAACAGTCTGACTTTCCAGTGCTTTCGGAATCATTATATTGTTCCTCCTTCATTTAAACTGTTATTTTCTGCAAAGGAGCAGAACGCACTATTTCCCAAAATACTCCGCAATCGCCGCCATACGTTCACTTTGCTTCACATGGAAGGGACAGCGCTGATCACAATGGCCGCAATTGATACAATCAGAAGCATGCTTTTCCAGTTTGGCATAGTGATCAGCAGCCATACCATCGCCAATTTTAGCCAGATCATAATATTTGTTGATCAGTCCGATATTCAGCCCTGCGGGACAGGGAGCACAGTGATTACAGTATACGCAGGTTCCCGTCACATCTTTAGGAGTAAAAGTGCCCAGCACGGAATAATCACGTTCCTCTGGCGCAGCGTCCAGCCAGGCCAGCGCTTCTTTCATATCATCCAGATTTCGGATTCCAGGTAAAACAGTCAGTACTCCAGGCTTATCCAATGCATACTGAATACACTGAATTTTGGTCAGGGCTTTGCCAAATGGAGATGTGCGGTCATTTAATAATTGTCCTCCGGAATAAGGCTTCATCACGGAAATTCCGATTTCCTCTGCTTCGCAGCGACGGTAAAGATTCATGCGCTCACTGGCGCTGCCAGCGGCAAAATCTCCGTGCTGATAGTCATAGGCAGGATTGATGGAAAACATCATTTGCTCTATGATACCGGCATCCAGAATCTTTTCAGCCAGTTGGGGCGTATGGGTACTCAATCCGATATGCCGCACTATGCCTTCCTTTTTCATTTCCAGCAAATAATCCAGCACACCGTTTTTCTGATACTCTTTCCAATCGCTGGCAGAATCCAGACAATGGATCATGCCAAAATCAATGTAGTCTGTTTTCAGCTGTGACAGCTTCCAGTCGATCTGACGCTTGACCGTATCCAGGTTTGTCGTCCAGCCATACTCTCCTGTTTCATAATTTGCTCCAAAATGAATTTGGTAAAACATCTTACTCCTCACAGAAGCAAAAACTACTCCGGCATAACGAAAGGTTTCTGCTCCGGCAGTGGCAAAATCCGCAAAATTGACTCCATGCTCATAGGCATAAGTCAACGCGCGGACAGCTTCTCTTTCTGACGCTTCAAAAACTGGTCCGGTGCCAATGCCAATTACGCTGATCTGTTCTTTCGTTTTTGGATGAATTCTGTATTCCATTTTCGTCTCCTAACGATTACTTATTTTTGTTGATTCGCTCAAAATTTATCATACCTTACGAAAAGGATTTCATCAGCCTGCCCAGGAAAGGCTTTGCCAGTTCATAAATGGTACAGTCGCCCCCTTCTACTCCTGCCTGCTTCATCGCTTCCAACTGTTTTTCCGTATGGGAAGTAAAAGGATGAATCCCAAATAGAAAGGGCAAAAAGGCGTAAAGAAATTCTTTTCTGTCCTGATCCGTCATAGCAGGGAAAAATTTTTCCAGACACCCGTTCAAAACATCAAAAGCTCCCGCGTAGGACTTTTTAAAATCCACCAGATTTTCTATCCGGCTGTTGACCTCCATATCATAAATGTTCATGGACATCAGCTTCAGCATACAGCTGCGTTTTTCCAGGATCCTGGCCAAAACCTCAGCAAAGGTTTCCGCATCCATAGCAGTATTCCGGTATATCATTTCCTTCATGTCTGCAATCCAGGCATCGTGTTCCCGTTTCAAAAGCGCCAGAAAGATTTCTTCCTTCGTTTGAAAATAATTATAGATAGATGTCCTGGTAAAAGAAGTCTTTTCTCCGATATCCCGGATCGTGATATCCTTGAAACTCATGGTCTCATAGAGGGCGGCGCAGGCGCTTACGATTTCTTCTTTCCTCGCATTCGTTAATTCTTCAGAACCTTTTGGCATAACTCACTCTCCAAGGACAGACTTCGCCCATGCAGCCGCTTTGCTGTTTACCAATTTCCCCGGCTTCCAGTTCGCCTTCGGGCAGTGTTCCCGCAGGCTCTTTTCTGCTCCGCCGATACCGCTTCCTCCGGAAGTTGCGAAAGGTATCACGGTCTTGTCGGAGAAATCGTAGCTCTCCAGGAAGGTATCCACAATTCTCGGCTCCACATACCACCAGATAGGAAATCCGATCAGAACGGTATCATACTGCTCCATATGTTCCACGGTTCCTGCAATTTTCGGACGGCAGGCAGGATCATTCATCTCCACCGTACTGCGGCTTTTCTTATCGTTCCAGTTCAGATCCGCAGCCGTGTAGGCTTTATCCGGGCAAATCTCATATAAATCAGCGCCCACTGCCTGTGCAATCTCTTTTGCCGCATGTTCCGTTGTTTTGCTGGCTGAAAAATAAGCAACTAATATTTTTTTCATTTCAAATTCTCCTTTACAATTTCGGCAATCTCATCGTGTTCCAAAACATTATGCCGCTGCTTTTATTCTGACACACTGTCAATAAAATTACTATAACACTATTCTGACACAGTGTCAATATATAGTTTTTTATTTTCCGCAGCATTTCTTATATTTTTTTCCGGACCCGCAAGGACAGGGATCGTTTCTGCCTATTTTGGGCGTCATGCGCACATAAGGCTGGGAAACTGTCGGTTTTTCATCCTGAAAAGCATCCCAGAAAAATGGATCATCGATTTCATCCAGAACGTCAGCTCCCTTCTCCAGATTCTTCTGAAGCAGTTTTGCCGCTTTCTCCCCTCTCTTTGAACTTTTCTCCAATAAACGAATTAATTTTTCAGCCTGCTTCGTCTCGCCGCAGGTCACATACGCCTCTCCCAAAAGAAACAAAAATTCTTCTGAACAAACTTTCTCTTTTTCTCTGTAGTTCCACATGGCATCCAGACTCGGCCGGTCAAGCTCACCGGCCAGATAGATCTGCTCCTGAATTCCCACCGGAAAATCATAGATATGTCTGTCTTTTTCATTTTCTTTGGATGCGGCTGTCGAGACCATCTGCACTTCCCAGGGAGAGATTTGTTTCAAAGAAGCGTACTCCTCCCTGCTTCTCCCCTTAAGCATGGGAAGTTCCAGTTCCAGCATGACAGTTGCAAGAGTTTCCCACAGAGCGCACACCACCGACAGTTCATCCTGTAAAGAATCAAACAGTGCAAGGTTATTTAAAATTTCGGTTATTGTCTTCCCGTTTTTGATACTCTCAAAAATGTAATTCATCATCTGATCGGCCACACTATCCGGCAGCTGCATGCCATACCTGAATTCATCGTAAAGTACCGGAAGCGCATCATGCTCGCCGACAGGATCCAGTGCTCTCCTTTTTAACTCCTGTCTTGAGTAGTTTCGATAGTCCAGATCTTGGGCATACTCCGACTGGTCATACAGAACTTTTTTCAGATCCATCTGCACTGCTGCCGCATAGCTTTGTCCATCGACAGTGAATGCCGTCTGAATTCGGTCGTTAAATCTGGCATGCCAGTATACGAAACGCCGGAAATCTGTCTGAGAAATTTTTTCTTTGTAAATGTGGCAAAACATATCATACAGAGCATCCATCTCTATCAATCCATAAACCAGAATTAAGCTTTCCAGTTTATCAGAACGGCTTTGCAGCCAGCTATAGACTTCCTCCGATTCCCGCAGAGCCTTTAAAATACTTTCCAGATCTGATGCAAAACAGATCTTTACCCGGCATCCGTCTTTTTCCTGAACAAATTCCGCATCCATAAGTCCCATTGCCATAGCCTTAAGAGGCATATCAGACCGGCAGTCTTTCTGGCAGAACGTCCCCATAGGACGTCTGCTCCAGGTCAGAAATTCCCGATATTCTTCTTTAAAAAACACATACAGTAAATATTCCGGATGACTTTGGAATGTCATGGAAATTTCCTGAATCATCCTCTCTTTTCCCCAGGAAGGCTGAACGAAAATCTGAAGATATTTGCAATAGTCTTCCACTTCCTGATCAGAAAGATCTTCCAGAAGTTCTTTATTTGTCCGGACGCCTGGTACAAGTTCCAAAAAAACATGGGACTGTTCCTGCACATGTTTTCTCCAAGCATCTGACTTTTTTGCCATCGGTGAAACGGCTTTTTTCCTTTTCTGCACATGATCTAGCTTCTGCAGAAATTGTTCAAAATATTGCCTTGTAAGTTCACTCAGACTTTCTGGAATCTGCAGTATCTCCCCGGAACGTTCCGGTATGTTCCTGCGCTCCAGACGTTCCTTTATTTTTCCCGGATCAAAAGGAGTACGGTTATCCTGCGAACTCCAGACACCGCCGGAATCCTCGCAGAAATTATCTCCTTTTGCTTTGATCAGTACGGCAGACCTGCCCTGATAAGACGCATCCGTCTTTTCATAAATGATCTTGTGACGCCATTCGTCTCCAAAATCATATGTATACCGGATCCATTTGCAGGAATCCCAGAAATGATCGATCAAAACCTCTTCTTCCGTGTAATCATATGTTCCCCATCCATCTTCATCATAACCGATGGATACCCTGCGGGAAGGTGCGGCAAAGTCATGGAGATGTTCCCCTTCCCAGTCAAACAGGATCTGTATCACTTCGTGCAGATCGGCAAAATTTATTTTCTCCGGTATCATCACTCTGCGCCATACCGGCGGATGTGTATTTTCCAACACAATCTTCAGTATATATCCAGCCATAATTTTCCTTCCTATTTTTATATGCATTCCATTTTTTCTGTCTACATTATAATGCATCCAAACGATAATCTCTACAGTTTTCCTGCCTGTCTTTTAGAAATAAGAAAAAATATTACAGTTCCCCTATGGTTTCCGTCACTGACATATTGCGTATTTTCCGGGCAGGATTCCACACGGCAGCAACAGCGGAAATCACCATGACCACCAGGATAACCGCCAGCGCCTTTGCGGGAAACCGCCAGACGTCTCCCCAGCGGGATGTGATAATGATATCATGGAGTTTCCAGTGAAGCAGCACCCCCGCTATGCATCCTGTGACGCTTCCCGACAGAAGATACGTAACCGTTTCCCACATGATCATGCGCACCATCTGACCGATTTCCATCCCGATGGCGCGCATGGCGCCGTATTGGCGCAGCCTTGACGCCACGCTCATGCCAATGCTGTTGATGATGTTAAAAACGGATATGAGCGCGATAATTATGAGAAATCCGTAAAAAAACAGCGCAAAGGAATAATAGGCGCCCCGTACCTGACGGTTGCTGATCCGGTCGTCTGTGAAAACAGCGCTTCCTTCTGTCATCTTGCGGATCGCCTGCACCTCTTCTTCTGACGCGTCCTGTGCCAGCTGCATATCGATGATGGTATAACCGGTTTCTCCGGTCAGTTTTTCAAACAAATCCTCGGAGCAGATCATGATCTGCGCACCTTCCGACGCGGTAAAAGGAGGATCCGTGATCAGTCCCGTCACGGTAACCGTCTGTTCGCCTCCCGGCGTATGCAAGGTGATCTTCTCCCCTTCTTTTACCTTATTGCTGCTGTCGAAAGCTCCCAGAAATCCTTTCCCTTCTCTCACTTCATCCAGATCTCCCGCCAGCAGCGTATCTTTTGCCCAGTGAAACTGATGTTCCTCATAGGAAATAAGATCGATATAGGAAAAGCTGCCGGAAGATGTCCGCACCGGAATTCTATAGGCAAAGCTTCTTCCATAAACCCGTTTCACCCCCGGCTGGGCTTTCAGTTTATCTGCCAGCGTTTTTTCAATGGAGCAGGAATTGCTTTCGCTTGTGACAGACAGGTCTGCCGTGTACGGGCGCAGCGGCTTGAGCGCATGATGCATAAAGTCAATGGCCGGACTGAAGCTTAAAAACAGGATAATACAAAAGGCAAAGGAACAGGTCATCAAGAAAAAATTCCTTCGGTTTCCCCGGGCATGATGCACGCCAAGCGCCGCCTCCACGGATATGATGCGGGACTTGGCTGCTTTTTTTACCGCTGTCACTGTACCGTCATTTCCGGAAACAGCTGTCAGAGGGGATACGCGGGAGGCTTTTTTCGCCGGTGACCGCGCCGCCAGAAGAACCGTCAAAAGACCGATGATCAGACCGGAAATCACGCCGATCCCGCTGAATCCCAGCCGCGGCATGGTTTCAAAATATTCCGGGCTTGCGACCCGTAAAAGGGCGCACAGTCCCCATACCGTCATGATGCCAAATCCCAATCCGGCAGGGATCGCACGGCTGCACCAGTTCAGAGCTTCCCGGCGCACATAGCGCGCCACCTGTCCTCTGGTCGCGCCCAGACAGCGTAACAGTCCGAAAAACTGTATCCGGTTGGCGATATTACTGTTCAGGCTTCCACATATCATAAAGATACCGGCCATCGCCACCAGTATGGCCAGAACGGCTGCCACCAGATAAAGCTGCACCAGATAGGAATCGCTGCTTTGAAACGTAAGGCCGAGAAGTTTCGCATTTTCGCTGACATCACCGGACGGGATATACAATTGTTCACAGATCGAATCAATCGTCTTTTGAATCCGGCAATATGGCGAAAACTGCACGCACAAGACGAAATCTTCTTTCAGAGTACCTTTGGCAAAATATCGCAGGTACGTCCCGGTATTTACAAAAATTCCAAAAGCATCCTGACTGGTCAGCATGGAAGTATCCCCGGTAAATCCGGTGACTGTAAAAGTAAGCGTTTTCTCCGGCGTCGTCAAAGATATCGTATCGCCAAGCTGTACGCCAAGCTGAGTATTCAGACTTTCTGTAACCGCCGCTTCCGTATCTTTCTGCGGGAAACGTCCTTTTGCGATGGCAGCTGCCGGCATCATATCCAGAAGATTTTCATCAAATCCGCAGATCACCGTCTCTTTTCCTTCTATCCGATACCCCTCATCCAGTCTGTAATTTCTGGCGGCATACCGGGCGCTTTCTTTCACCTCTGCTCTGGCTTGAATCAGTTCCATCTGCTCTTCCTTTACATTTTGGAACATAACATGCCAAGCGCCGTCGTTTTGGATACTTTGGGCAATCTGGCTTTGTATCCACATATCCGCCATGCCGAATATGGTGGATATGAGAAACACCGCAAGGAAAATACAGATCCGCGTCATACGGCTCTGCTTTCTTCTCACAGAGACTGAAATCGACGCCAGATCCAGATAATGTTTCATTTCCCCTTTCATATCAGCACACCTCCCCTTTTTGCAGACGTCCGTCCTTCATGTGAAAAATACGATCCACATAAGAGGTGAGATGTTCATTGTGAGTGATCATCAGAATACTCTGCTGATAATGACGGGAGGCTTTCGTCAGCAGCTCCATCACATCCCGGCTGTTTTTGGAGTCCAGATTCCCAGTCGGTTCGTCGGCAAGGATCAGCATAGGCCTGGTGATCAGCGCCCGGCCGATGGCCACCCGCTGCTGCTGCCCGCCGGAGAGCTGTCCCGGAAGATGATGCCTTCTTTCAGTCAGTCCCAGCACTTCCAGAATCTCCTCCACCTGATCCCGGTCCGGTTTCCGATGATCCAAAAGAATGGGGAACTGAATATTCTGCTCCACATTCAATTCAGAAATCAGCTGGAAGGACTGAAAGATAAAACCGATATTCTGTCTGCGAAAAATAGTACGGCTGTTTTCCTTCATGGAAAACAGATCTTCCCCGTCTAAAAGTACCCTGCCTGAAGTAGGAATTTCCAGCCCGCCGATGCAGTTCAAAAGCGTGCTTTTCCCTGATCCGGATTCTCCCAGAACAGCAGAAAATTCACCCTTTTCCATGGAAAAAGAAACGTCTTTCAGCGCTTCCACCCTGGCTTCCTTGTCTCCATAAATCTTACTTAAATGTTCTGTTCTTAATATTTCCATCTGTCATACCGTCCTTTCTAAACGACAGTATAGCAGTCCAGTCTTACAATCCGATGAATTGATAAAGGGATTTTCCTTACGGATCTGTAAGGAAAGAGAGGATAAATATGCTGCCTTTTTGGGGAATGCTCTCCACCGTCACAATTCCCCCCTGCCCTTCCACGATGGATTTCACCAGGGGGAGCCCAAGGCCTGTCCCCTTGGTATCCCGCGAATATCTGCTGCGGTAAAATCTTTTAAAAATATGGTATCTGTCCTCGGGCAGGATGCCGCATCCATCGTCCTCCACCAGGATACGTACCATGACCGGGGACTGCTCCCAGCGAAGACGGATCCGTCCGCCCTTTTTGGTATGATCCAGCGCATTTTTCACCAGGTTCCCGATGGCTTCCTGCGTCCACAGAGGGTCACAAAAAAGCATACTCTCTGGATTCCCTTCCAAAATCAATTCTTTTCCCTCACTTTTTGCGCGGCTTTTAAGATCCACCGCTGAAAGCTCTGCCAGTTCTTGGATCAGACAGTTCTTTTTCTCAAAGACGACATTTCCCGTATCCAGGCGGGCGATTTTTAAAAGGGTCTGAATCAGACGTTCCATTCGTTCCAGAGACTGCATGGATTTGGAAATAAACGTTTTCACAGTTTTTACATTTTCCGGTTCACCGGATATAATTTCCATATACATGGAAAGCGCCGCAAGGGGAGTTTTCAGCTGATGAGAAATATCCGATATGGTATCCTTGAGAAATAATTTCGCCCTGTGTTCCAGGTCGCTTTTTGCTTTCAGCGCCGTGGCCAGCTCATTTATCATCTCAAAAAGCTGATACAGACTTCCCGGTTCTCCTCTGGGCAGCCGTTTGGCAAAATCACCGCCGCGAAACTGTTCCAACGTCCGAAAAGCCCGCTGATAAAGCCGATCCCGGCGGATCAAATAGAAAAACACAAGGAAAAACAAGATCGAAGAAAAGGAAAGAAACCCGGCTACGCTCCAGATCAGAGAAAAATCCCAGACTTCTCCCGGCAGATCAAAAAGGACTGGGACGTTTCCTTTTACGTGACCGATTTTTTGAAGAAATAATTCTCCCTGCCCGCTGCTGTTTTGGCTTTCGAACGCTTCGGCCACGACCTCCTCCTCCACTCCCTGCTCCAGAAGGGATGAGGCAACCTTCTTTTCCCAGACAAAGAAACCGTCTCTTACCTGGCAGGACTGCATCCATCCAAAGGAAAGAAAGAAAATAAGCAGGAAAATACAAAACAGCCCAATACATATGATAAATCTGTGATTTTGTTTGTCCGACAGACAATTCACTCTTCCTTCACCTCCCAGCGATACCCCATCCCCCGCACTGTGAGAAGATGCCTGGGACTGGAAGGATTTTTTTCTATTTTTTCCCGCAGCCGCCGGATATAGACCGACAGCGTATTATCATCTACAAAATTTCCCTTCCCATCCCACAGAGCATCTAAGATAAAGTTTCTCGTCAAAATCTGCCCTTCATGGCGCAGGAACAGTATCAGCAGGCGGTACTCCGCCAGCGTAAGTTCAACAGGCTCTCCTTTCAGAAATACCGTTCCCTTAACCGTATCGACCTTTACAGGCCCGGAAGAAAGAACCTGAACCTCCCTTTGCTTTTTCTCCATACGGGATGTTCTGCGCAGAAGTGCCCGGATGCGTGAACACAGTTCTCCCAGTTTAAAAGGTTTTGTAATATAATCATCTCCGCCGCAGTCCAACCCACGGATGATGCTGGTCTCTTCATCCGATGCCGTGAGAAAAATAATAGGGGTAAAATTTTCTTCTCTTCGAAGAGTTTCGCACAGTTCAAACGCAGATCCATCCGGCAAGGTCACATCAAAAAGCAGCAGATCAAAGGCTTTTTCTCCCTTCAGTTTTCTCTTTCCTTCCAAAAGACTGCGGGCCACGCTCAGGAAAAAGCCCTGTTTTTCCAGTGCATATACAAGACCGTCGATGAGACTTTCATCATCCTCCAACAACAGCAGCCGATTCACAAAATTGTCCTCCCTGACTTACATACTGATACTTTATATCAGTATATCACACTTCCCGCCAGAAATCAGACAGCTTACAAAAATGTAAGCGATGCCTATGGAATCTGCCAGAAATTATATTTGATGATACCGGGGTGTTATGTTTATGGCGCATCATTTTACTTACATCTTTATTTTTCAAGGCATTTCGGGTCAAGCAGAAAATCATAGACATTTATGGTCAGGATACCATATTCATCATACTGCGTTGGCACCATGTCCCTGGTAATGATGATTTTCTTGAAAGAATCATCAATCTTCCTGAATGGCCTGA
>DSTFC04002__coassemble_808_pt1 | contig 29487 bp, 27 predicted proteins | sample DSTFC04002__metabat2_high_PE_045 | metagenome-assembled genome bin DSTFC04002
TTATCTTTATCGCACCAACAAACAGAACGATTAAAGCAGGTTACTATATTGCCAGACTTAGCCATCCTTTTTGATAGTTCGGCGACAACAACCTCTATACCTCCAGATCTGTTTCCAACAGCTTCTTTCTGTCCAAACATTGCTACGTGAAGCTGTCCAGCCGAAAAATGAGGATTTTTCATATCGCTCCCTCCTTTTTTAGCACCTTTACAATTGTTTTCAACAGTATTTGTAAATCAAGGCCTATACTCCACTCATTTATGTATTTTGTATCAAGTTTTACCACTTCTTCGAAATCTGTAATATTACTTCTTCCATTTACCTGCCACATTCCTGTCAGCCCAGGTTTACATGCCAGCCTTGCATGATGATGAAATTCATATGTTTCGTATTCTTCCACTGTTGGTGGTCTAGTGCCTACCAGTGACATTTCTCCTTTTAAAACATTTATAAATTGTGGAAATTCATCCAAACTTAACTGACGACAAAGATTCATAAAACCTACTTTTTGAGTTCCATTTGGGAGTATTTTATTGCCTATCACCCGTGGATCAAACGACAGTTTAAACATATGCCCATCTTTAATGCGATTTAATTCCAATAGATCTTTTTTTCGTTCTTCCGCATCTAGATACATCGTGCGGAATTTATAGATTTTAAACCTCTTACCATTTCTTCCGATACGAATTTGCGAAAAAAGAACCGGACCTGGAGACTGAATTTTAATAATTGGCGCCAATATCAGATAAAATATCCCCGTTAATACAAGTCCGATCAAGCTTCCAATAATATCCATTGTTCTTTTCAAAAAAACTTGTCCCGCCGTTACAAAATTCATACTTGTCGTCAACACTATATCGTTTTCCCATTGCTCAATTAACTGTTTTCTTCCCGACTTTTCATTCCTATTCACCAATTTAACATGAGTAACAATCCCCATTTGATTAAAATGATTTACAATCTCTTGGCACAAATTATAGTATCGCCAGGGCAAATCAATAAACACCTCGTCAATCCATTGTCTTGAAACGTAAGAAAACAAATCATCTTTTGAAGCCACAACCAATGCCTCCTGAAACAATTCACCTTTTCTATTCACGTCCATCAAAGCAACGCCTGCTATATGATACATTTTATAATAATTCTGTATAGAACAACCTTTATGGTTCTCTGCAACTGTTACGAGCAAAAGAGAACGCTTATTACCTTTTTGCAAATGATGTGTATTATAATTTCTCCAGACAATCCAGAGTAAGCTACTTTCTACAAAACATAATACATTTACAAGAAAAAATACTTCTATAAAATGCACAACTGATCTCTGTATCATATAAATAAAACATGCCGCCATAGCAAATATCAAAATGGAACGTATGGACAGAAAAAAAAACTTTTGTTTTGTCGTCTTTTCATAGAGACTCTGAAAAGATTTAGAAAACCAGCAGAAAATAAGACTAATTATCAATACTATCAGTGCTATATTTAAATAAAATGGATCCAGGAAAACAGATAAATCTCTGTGATATATCCAGCATGTTATAAACAAAATTGTTTCTAAACCTATCATATCCATTACAACAAAACCAATATTTTTCTGCCAATCCTTTTTCATTAAAGTGTACACGCCATGTACTCCTTTTTAAAAATTACTGATTATATGGAATTCTCCATTTACTTTTCTTACATCAAAAACAAGCGGTTTTTCTTTCCCTTCCTCTTTCCATTGATAATAAGCTCGCAAAAACCCCCCGTGTATCAATTCTTCTGCTTCAAGTCTCGCACGTACAGCCTCATTAAAATCTTTAAACACTCCAATATAGAAGCGTTTCTTTTTAAACCCAATCGTAACGCGATAACTCCCGTTTTTTTTCTGACTTACACCTCTGAACCCACTGGTATTATCTCGTCTGAATTTTCTTTTTTCCAACCATTCAATACAGGTATCATCAATATGTGTAAGACAAGACACAATATTTTGTTGTATCTCACGCTGCAAACATCCACAGCTTTTATAATTTCCATGAACCAATCCATCTTCACTTACATTTAACTCTGTACCGCAACTGCATCGACAATGCCACATTACTGATCCCTTTTTATCGCGTTGATCAGTAGGACTCAGCGCTGTCAGTCTACCAAACTGCTGTCCTGCAAGATTTCTTATCCCTTGCCCTTTTCGGTGTCGCAGGCAACCACAACTCTGCACTTTGCCACTTTTTAAATCATGTGCTGAAGCAATACGTGTATTTCCACAACTACACTGACACAACCAACAAGTTCTTCCTTTTTGATTAGGCGAATGATATAACACCTTTAACATACCAAATTGCTGTCCTGTAAGATTTTCTGCAATAGAGCCATTACGCGCAGTCTTTTTAGGCACACATCCACAATCAGAAACTGTTCCTCTTACCAGTCGTTTTGTATTTACCAAAATTTTACCGCCGCAGTCACATTGACATTTCCAAACCCAATAATTATCTTGTTTCTCTTCAGTTTTTTCTATAACTGTCAATTTACCGAATCGTTCTCCTATCAAATCTTTGTGTTTTGTCACTATATCCCCCCACTTTTTCTACATAACTTCTATCCACTCATTTTTCAGAGTAGATTTTTCTTAAGCAATCTTCACAGACCATTCCTATTCCTTCCGGCATATATCGACCACAACATACACAAGCATCTAATGAAGAATATTCCACATTTTTACTCCGATCATTTTCTTTTTTAGATGCAATAAATGTTTTTACCTTCCTTTTTTTTACAGAATTACCTTTCATCTTTTATTTTTTTCCCCACGCACTCTCCATATTCGATACTTTATTTCAATATATTATAATATTGCTCAAAATATTAGTCAAGTGCTCAATATATAGAGCAGTTTATTTTTTTGTAATGGATATAATTAAATTGTAAATATAATAGATAAGGAGGAGTTTTATGAGCAAAAATATTGGTTTTACAAATCGTGACCGATTTATTGAACTTGGCCTGACCATTGCTGCATTAAGAAAAATGCAGGGAATGTCTCAAGAACAATTAGCGGAAAAAGCTAATATGAGTCGCTCCCATCTCAGCTCAATTGAAGCTCCCAACATAGTCAGACCTTTTTCTCTGGAAATTTTATATAACATCGCAGATGCATTAAATGTGAGAGCTGGGGATCTTTTGAATTTCACTCTTCTATCCTGCAAATAAAAATAAAACTGCCTTGCTTAAATCTAAAAAGTAAGGCAGTTTTTTTAACATTTCATATAATTATTAGGTAATAAAAACAACAAGGAGAAAACCATAATGAAAAATCGAAATAGAATCATCATTATTCTGATCATTGAACTTTTGTTCTGCACGCTCCTTTATCTGGGGCTGCGCTATCAGAATACTTCAGCCCGGCGGCCGCCGGACCAATACGCCGGCTCAATTCCCCGGATACAGAGCAGGAACGACAAAGATCACGACGGGATCGATGACCAGACGGACATTTTGCAGAGCGCCCTGAATTATGTTGCAGCCGGGCCCAAGTATAAAAGCAAATATTACCAGGGCGGTTACCCTGACGATTCCTGCGGCGTGTGCACCGATGTGGTGGCAAATGCTCTGAAAAACTCCGGTTACGATCTGATGACACTGATTCAGGAAGATATTGCAGAAAATCCACAGGATTATCATATTGATAAACCAGATCCGAACATCGACTTCCGACGAGTCAGAAACCTGAGTGTCTTTTTTTCTCACACCGCCATCCGCCTTACCACCGATATTTCCGCTATAGAAGAATGGCAGGGCGGAGATATTGTTATTTTCCGGAAACATATCGGCGTTATCTCCGACCGGCGCAATAAAAACGGTGTGCCCTACGTCATCCACCATAATGATCCATGGCAGAAAGCTTACGAGCAGGATATCCTGGAACAGCGGGATGATCTTACCGGCCATTACCGGATCTGCGAATAAACTGACGCGCCTTTAAACTGTAAAATCGGAAGAAAATCCTCGCGCCGCCGTGGCGTGGTTTTCTTCCGGTCTTCACATCTGTGCAGATTTTATCTGCATATTATCCTTCAAAAATCTGTCCTGTATACTCCATTAATGTCTCTCGATCCAGCAGAAAAATATTCTGCAGCTTCTGATAAATCGTTTCTTTTGAATATCCGTTTTCCACATAATCCGCTGCAAGGCGCTGTATCACCATTTCACTCATTGCCTTTCTTTCTTCTGCTCTGGCGTCTGCTATCATCTCCTGCAGTTCGTTCATCGTTTCCTTTCGCCCTTCCTCTCTGGCATCCGCTATCATCTCCTGCAAACCCTTCATCATCTCACTTCTTGCCGCCTCTCTTCCTTCCTCTCTGGCATCCGCTATCATCTCCTGCAGACCTTTCATCATCTCACTTCTCCCCCTCTCTCTTCCTTCCTCTCTGGCGTTCGCTATCATCTCCTGCAAGCCGTTCATCGTTTCCTTTCGGCCTTCCTCTCTGGCGTCCGCTATCATCTCCTGCAAGCCGTTCATCGTTTCCTTTCGGCCTTCTTCTCTGGCGTCCGCCAGCATATCATCGATCGCTTTACACATATTCACCTTCTCCTTTCGCTCCTGCTTCGCTTTTTTGATTCGATCCAGTTCCTCTGTCCCGGTCATTACACTGATCAGGTCATAAGCATCCTCCGCCAGCTTGGACAGCGCTTCCTCTTCTGCCCTGGCAAAGGCCCGCAGCTTCTCCTTGTCATCTGCGTTCTGCACAAACCCGAACACCAGCTTCAGATCCGTCCGGAACGCTTCCGCGTAAGGATAATTCCCCACCTCAATCACGTGAACCGGGTAGTCTGCTAAAAGCTCCCGTACCTCCGGCAGCATCCCTTCCAGATCCAGCAGATCTTTCAGATTCCTAGGGCCGTCCCAGTGCTTCCCGAAATAGAGCACCAGGGTCACTACCGGCAGGAACCGGTCCTCCCGGGAGATCCCGGACAGATATTCCTCCGCCTTTAAGTCTTTCCGCTCGCGGTGCTCCTGCCTGCGGATCCGAAGCTGCTGCTCATAGCGGTCCAGGTCATAGCCGATCACCCGGAAGGGCATGGTGTAATCCACCTCGCTCTGCTCCTCTACACAGACCACCGCAAACCGCATGCCAAGAGCTACCCGGCGGATCACATCCCGGTACCGCTTCCCGGTCCGTACCCCCCCTGTCACCCGGTCCCTGCGGATCCGGATTTCTGCGCTGTCCAGCTCCTGGATATCCTCCGGCCGGACCACCGGGCGGCCGCCAAAAAGCCAGCCATTGAGCAGATCCGCAAAGCGGCTGTTGTTCTTAAGATAAGCTGCCGTCAATACATCTTTATCCCGCATGCATTCTCCTTTCCGTCAAATGCACATCCTGGATTTGCTTTTATTATACAAGAAAGGAGCTGCAAATGCAATGAGAAAAGCTGCATTTTGTACAGGCATATCCATTCCTGCAATCCTGTCTGTCCATCTGACTGTTTTCAATTTTTATCATGGAATTTATCGGCCGAACGGCCTTTCGAAACCGGGAACCCCGGTTGTAGAGTGGTATAATCATATCATATTAAATATGTTCTTGCAAGAGCAAATTTAATTTTTATAAAAAAGAACTTTACCGAAAATTGATGCCTATCAACCATTTGCTATGTAAGGAGAGCCTATGACTATTCAGGAACCGGAATACTTTAAAATCATCTGTCGGGAAAAATATCCCCACATCAGCATTCATTACCGGGAATATCCGGACAAACAGGCAGAAAAACCTCCGTTACCATCCAGGATCTTAAAGACGAACCCATCAATCTGGAAAGCAGTGAATTCCAGATCCATCATATGTTTATGGAAAAATGCCGCCTTGCCGGCTTTACGCCCCATATTGTCTTTGAAGCCAGCGGATTCAGTCTCTGCCACAAAATGGTACGGGCAAATAAAGGCGTCTCCCTCTCTCTCGGATTCATGTTCGACGATATGTCCGGCGATGATACGATGGTTCTGATCCCCTTCTCCGACGGCAGCTATCCCTGGGAGACTTATATGCTGACCAGAGAAAAACCGGCGCCGGACAGTGATCTGAAGCTGTTCCGGGATCATATCCTGGAATGGATGAATGAAATCAAGGCAGGAAAGCGCTCCCGCTGATCAAGGCTGTCACAGACAGTCTCTTAACTTCTTCTTATCAAGAATGCGGATTTTCCCCCGCGACAAAGCCACGATGCCTTCCTGCTGAAAGTACTTCAGTACCCGGGATACCACCTCCCGGGCGCTGCCGATATAGCGGGCGATCTGATCGTGGGTATAGGTCACCGTGTCCGTCTTACTCTTGCTGATCTCATCCCATAAAAAGACAGCCAGACGCTGATCCGCCCGCATGAAGAGAATCTGCTGCAGCGTCCACATCACATCGGAAAACCGTTCTGTGGAGATCTTATAAGTATACAGTTCCACCTGCGCATTTTTTTCCATCAGCGTCTTATAATACGAAACGGGAATCAGAATCACCCGGGAATCCTCCACCGCCTCGATCTGCACGTCGAAGGCCACCGCATCCAGCACACAGGATGCGGACAGTACGCACAGATCCCCGGCAAACAACCGGTACAGGGTAACCTCCCTGCCGTCTTCCGACAGGATATACGCCCGGATCTGTCCTTTCAGAAGCAGCATCACTCCCATACACTTCTCATCGCTGCGGTGTATCGTCCTTCCCTTTTCGAACTCCAGTACTTCCCCTGTGCTTTGGATTTCTTTCTTCTCTTCCTGTGTCAATCTATCCCAGAAAGGAAGTCCCTGTTCCAAAGCAGGAATCCATGTCTTATCCAGCATCTTTTTCTCCCTTTGCCGCTCTTATAAGTCTTTGAAATGAAACTGTTTTCTGCCCTCGGCGTAATCCGCCACAATATTGCCGTTGCCAAACAGTTTGTACTTGTAGGTACACAGTCCCTCCAGCCCCACAGGTCCTCTGGCATGAAGCTTTCCGGTACTGATACCCACTTCCGCGCCGAATCCGTAACGGTATCCGTCGGCAAAACGGGTGGAACAGTTCTGGTATACACCGGCGGAATCCACATACTGCATGAAAAGTCTGGCCGCCTTGGGATCCTCCGTGAGGATACAGTCCGTGTGGTGAGAACCGTATTTATTAATATGATCCACCGCCTCCTGGATATCCTCCACGATCTTTACGGATATGATCAGATCCAGATACTCCGTGGAAAAATCCTCCTCCGTGGCCGGTTCACACTCCACGATCTGACGGACTTCCTTCGTCCCTCTCACTTCCACGTTCTTCGCCCGCAAAGCTTCATTCAGCCGGGGCAAAAGCTCTCCTGCGATCTCTTTATGAACCAGCAAAGTCTCCGTTGCATTGCAAACGGCGGTATACTGAGTCTTGGAATCCAGGATCACCGGGATCGCCTTGTCCAGATCCAGCGTTTTGTCCGCGTAAATATGACAGATGCCGTCCGCATGGCCCATCACTGCGATCTTCGTATGATTCATGATATACTGCACGAATTCATTGGAGCCTCTTGGAATCAGCAGATCCACCGACTCATGGCATTCCAAAAGCTCCGTGATGTCGCTGCGGGCCTCGATCTGGAACATACAGTTTTCCGGCATGCCCGCCGCAGCGGCCGCCTGATAAATGATCTCAAAAATTTTCTTGTTGGTCTTCATGGCCTCGCTGCCGCCTTTTAAGATGGCGCAGTTTCCGCTCTTGATACAAAGAGAAGCGATCTGCACCATGGCGTCCGGCCGCGCCTCAAAGATCACGCCGATCACACCGATGGGACAGCTCTCCCGGATCAATAAAAGGTCCCTGTCCAGTTCCCGGCGCATCTGCTCCTTCCCCAGGGGATCAGGCAGGCCGATCAGATCTAAGATCCCCGTCGTCACCTCCTGCAGCTTTTCCTCCTGAAATTTCAGCCGTTTCAGGATGGGCGCCGCGATCCCCTCCTTCCCGGCACGCTCCATATCCTCTTTATTTGCCTTAAAAATCTCCTCTTTGTGCGCCAGAAGAGCTTCCCGGATCCCTTCCAGGGCCCGGTTCCTCTCTTCCAGTGTCGTCACCGCCATTTTCGTGCTGTTCAGCTTCATCACAGCCGCCTGCTCTTTTATCGTCATAATCCTTCTCCCATATAAAAAATTAACCGGCATTGACACCCTTACAGTATCCGTGCCGGTTATGAATATCATACCATTTTAACGCGCAAAAGTAAATCAGACAGTTGAGAAACTTCCCGCTCAGACAGGCTGTTCTCCCGCCAGGAACAGCTCTCCTGCGTCCATCTCATACACCCGATCGCAGAGCACCCGGATATCCTCCGCATTGTGAGAGGCAAGAAGAATCGTCTTCCCCTGATCCCGCAGCTTCAAAAGGCACTGCCGGATCTCCTTTACTCCCTGTCTGTCCAGGCCATTCATGGGCTCGTCCAGAATCAATATTTCCGGATCTTCCATGATGGCCTGAGCCAGTCCCAGCCGCTGCCGCATACCCATGGAGTATTTGCCCACATGCTTTTTGTCTCCCGGATCCAGTCCCACAAAGCGCAGCGTCTCCCGGATTTTCTCATCATCAATCTTATTTCGGATCCTTGCCAGGAATCTCAGATTGTGAAAGCCATTGTACCCGGGCAGAAATCCCGGGGATTCTATGATGATTCCCATGTCTTTTGGGATGTCCACATCCTTTCCCACCTCTTGATTCCGGACCCGAATCACACCGGCGGTCACCGGAACGAATCCGCAGATACATTTAAAAAGCACCGTCTTGCCGGAACCGTTTCTTCCGATGATCCCGTAGATCTTTCCGGCTTCAAACTTTGCCGTCACCTGCTTTAGCACTTCCGCTTTTCCAAAGGTTTTGCACACATCCTTCAGCTGGATGACCACATCCGCCATTTACCGCACCTCCCTTTTACACTGTTCGGATCACTTCGATGGATTTTTTTCCCACGGAAAAAAGGATCAGCGCCGACAGTACCGTCAGCAAAATACCGCCTGTTACAAATACGTAAGTCCAGGACGGCGACCACTTTGTACCAAGACCAATGTCTTTGATATTCACCCAGGAAACCGGCGAAAGATACCTTCCTTCAAACCAGGCCATCCGTTCCACGAAAAAGGCCAGTCCCTCAAAACAGCCTGCCAACAGGATCCCCACCTCCCGGCGTGCCCACAGATTACACAGAAACATCAGAAGACCGATAAAAGAAGAGGCGACCCAGGTACCGGCTCCGCACAGAAGCGTCGCCTGAAGCGGCGTATACTGCAGGATCACCGCCTCCGGCAGGGGATCCATGGCATACATCTGAGTGATATACCCCTGGGACAGCGTCCGGATCACTTTTCCCCAGTCCAGAGAAAATTCCAGATACGGAAGAAGCATCAGCGCCATAATCAGAAAGCTGACAAGATAAAAGACGGCGCTGGCGGCAAAGATATAGAGAATCTGCCCTGCTCCCCACCGAAGCCGTCCCGTCCGCACGATGAGAAAGGGCTGCTGCTCATCCAGAAAAGGCGCGTCGCAGAACAAGAGCATCGGCAGCAGCATGATCCACAGCCGCCTGTTTTCCACAGTCAACGCCAGCGGCAGCAGCCATCCCGTACATGCCGCATCGTAATCCTGACAGAACTGGCGGATCGTCGTGGTAAAATACGGCGTACAATAAGTCATCATAATCAGAAACACCATCCAGATCCGGGGACTCCTGGGCCATTTTCGAAAATGATTGGCCATACAGCGCACGCTACTCATTCTGAAACCTCCTCTCCCCGTAACGGACGAAGATCATACCGGTCAGGAACATAACCGCCGCCCACATGACTGTAATATGCGCCAGTGTAAAGAGTACGCTGTCTGCATAGATTGCTATGTATCCCCGCTGCAGCGCAATGATATCCATCCACTGGGGAACATGAAACCACTGTTCCACAGAAGAAATGGCAAAATACAGCACCATGGGGGACATCACCGTCACGAACACATTTCTGGTCACCGCCGACACCAGCAGCGCCATCAGGGTAAAGGCCGCCCCGGCCAGGGCATATAAAAAAGCGTCTGCCAGGACATAACCCCAGGGGCACAGCGCTTTCAGGCAGTCAATCCCCTTTTCCGCCGGATCATACCATTCCCACCGGCTGACCGTGGGGCAAAAAAGACGCGCCGTCCCCGCCAGCAGCAGTTTACCCAGGAAAACCGTCGCAAATCCGGAAAAGACGGTGACGATCACCTTGGAGCGCAGATAACTCTTTATGTCGCTGCGAAAGACCAGATAACGGATATACTGATGCTCCCGCTCCGCCAGGTATGCCGTCCCGAAAGGTATGACCCCGCAGATACAGATCATCTGCGTATAGCTGCCCCAGGCAATCAGGCTTACCAGATACAGGACAGAAGGATCCGGCATATTCTCCCAGGGAAGATTCGCCGCCAGCACCGCAGCCGTCAGCAGAATGCCCGCGGGAAACCATTTGTTCTGAAATGCCCGCGTCAAATCTATCTTTAAACTTTTACACAGATTCATCCCACTTCCCCCGTAATCCCATCCACCGATACACGTTCCAGATAGAACTTTTCTCCCTGAATTTCACCGGTTGTCTGAAAAATCCAGGTCGGCCTGAACGTATACATCTCGGTCTTTCTGTCAACATCAGACGGTACATACTGAAAATATATTTTCTCAATCTCAAGATCTGACACCGCCACCATATTTTCATAATACTCCTTTACTGCCGCAAAGGCCTGCTCTATGGAAATACATTTCTCATGCTCTTCCAGAACCTTTTCCACTTCATACTGTGCCGCGCAGGAACTCAGCCAGACAATTCCCTGATCAGTAAAGCGGACAAATAAGTGCTGGCCAAGGGAGTAAACTCCGCCAATCGCCTGCTCAAAATAAGTGTAGGGGATCTGATGGTACCCGGTGTCAAAAACCATGTAATAGCAATCCAGTTTTTCTTTGGGCGTTCCGGCAATCGGCGTATCATAAAAATCAATTTCGTTCCAGTATTCCAGCAGCTGATGAAGATCCGATCCCTGTACAGAAAATACCAGCGGTTCTCCAACCGTATCAAATCCCCACTCTTTCAGATATTTCTTCACGGTGTCAACGGCTTTTGACCGCTTCAAATAAATAGCCGGCCAGGGGCAGGCCTGTGTATCGGAAAAAGAAAGTCCCCGCTCGCCTGGCGTCAGATACACGACCATCCTTCTTTCTTCCTCTGTCCCGTCCACCGGAACATAGTAATGGAGCATGTCTCCATCCACCGTCCGTTTTTCCACGATCTTTTCCGGAGCATCTTTTCGAAACAGATATTCTTTTACAGACTGGATATCCCTTTCCTTGGGCTCTGTCATACGCGCCAGGATGACGTCATACTCCGTAATCCGGCTCGTGTCCGGCAAATCAGCGTCCACGGTTACACCCTCACATAACGTGCCCCTGACATGACGTTCCTCATACTGCAGCCGGGCATTTTTGCTTTCTTGCACAGACTGCGGCGTCTCCCGGGGAGCGCATCCCCCCAGGAGAAAGATTGCTGTTCCCAGCAGAAATAATCGTTTCCCTGTATCCTTAAACAACGGTGTATCACCTCGTCTTTATATCTCTTCTCCTGTAATCGCATTGATCAGTACAGGATCCAGATAATTGTATGTCCCCGCGACATCACCCGCCGGCTGAAATACCCATGCCGGGACGAATACGTAAGACCCTTTTGTTTCCCCTGCATTTATAGGCACATACTGAAAATAGATTTTGGGAATATCGATTTCGGAGGTCAGTACCGTCTGCTCAAAATGCCGTCTCAAGCATGCAAAAGCTTCCTCGATGGAAAGACAGCTTTTCTGCTGCTCCAGCTCTTCTACCTCATATTCTGCCCAGTGGTACTCCATCTGAATGATTCCCTGCTCCGTAAAGTGCAGTTCCAGCCTGGCTCCATCATAGTACCTTCCATCCACTGCACGTTGAAAAAACGTGTAGGGAATTCCCTGATACCCCGTATCAAAGATCATATAGTAACAATCCAACATTTCCCGGGAAACCCCGCTTAGATCCGTCTGCAGATACCCGATCTGATTCCAGTCATCCAGAAGCTGATACAGATTCCCGCCATCCAATGTGTAAACCAGCGGCTCTCCGATCATAGGAATTCCCCATTGCTTTAACTGCTTCTGAACGCTCTCCACCGCCTCTTGTCTGGTCATAAAAGGAAGATCTACAATCCCTGAATCTACAAAAGGAGCGATTTCCGTTCCAGGCGCTGGAAAAAGCGCCCTGTCATCAGTGATATAGGGATACGGGTAAGCTTCATCGTCCGAGAAATAGAATCCTGTCTCGTCCGCCGCCTGATAAACGGCAAAGCTTTTCTTCCAATTCTCACCGCTTCCCGGTATGTAATAATTCACCATTTCAGATTCCGGGCTCTTCTGTTCGTGAATCTCCTCTGGCTTATGATTTCGAAAAAAATAATCCATCACCTGCCGGATCACCTTTTCATCCGTCTCTTTCATCCGGCCGGATATGACCGGATAAGAAGAGACTTCACTTAAATCCGGAAGTTCCGCATCCACTAAGACCCCTTCGCACAGCGTACCTGTAACATGAGAATCTGTATAAGTAAGATCAGTGGCTTCCTCTGCCGATGAAGTCAAAGACTTGCCCCTTGGAGCACAGGCAGAAAGCAGCGCAGCACAAACTGTGCATAACAATACTCTTCTTTTTATATACCTGTTCATATCACCCTCCGAAGGCAGGGATATTGAAATTTTTCTTCCAATATCCCTGTACTATATCATTTCTGTCTGCTTAATTTTTTACTACGGAGTCCAATCTCCACTAACCGATGAGGTACCGGAACTGTTTACCGTCCTTCCATGTAAGTACACAGAATCATTTAGCCCTGGCCTGCTGTTATAACCAATACTAAAAGAAGGACTTGTTCCCGTCTTTGTTACCCAGCCTGTAATATAATTAGTATATTGGCCTCTTCCCACAGCATACTGGTAAGTATAATTACCTGCCGTTGTAACAGACACCGAAGCACTATTGCTTGAATTTCTTTTAGTCGCAGGTGTGGAACAATCTGTCCCAGAATTATTAAAAGTAAACGTAAATCTTGCCGCTGATACATTCACGGCCATCATGCATGTAATCAATGCTGACACACATAATATTTTCAAAAACTTCTTTATGCGTGATCTCCTTCCTATATTGCTTTCATTATCGAATTTACCTTTACCACCGATATCTGCTTCAATGGAATCACCCCTTCCTTTGTCATACGTTATGCCATTTTATAGGTTTCAAATCAAATATATTTTCTATATTTTTAATTGTTTATTCACAAATTAATTATATTTTAATATTTTATTTTTGTCAATATTATGCATTAATATTTATATGATTCATTTTGTGTCATAAAAATGGTGCAGCAATAAAAACTGCTGCACCGCACCGTGATTCCATATTCCATTTTCACCATCTCAACAATCGATCCAATCTGTCAGCCAACGTTGATATGTTACAGACCATAACCTTTTCTGGCATTTTCCATTATAATACCGATAACGCCACTCCGTCTTTTCTGCCCGTAAAGTCTGAATTACATTTTCAGAAAAACTTTCTGCAGAGACTTTTTGCGCTGCAAATACCGGGAAACAAAACGACAAACTCGCCACAACAAGAAGCAGTACCATTAACCCTTTCTTCATCCTCATTCCTCCTCAACAATCTCCAATTCCGACCCAGGCGGGCAAAACAAATCCTCTTCCCCTACCTCAAAAAACATTTCACCGTTGACCCACATTTCCATGGTTCCATCTTTCTTCTGCAAAATAAAAGCATTTTCTTTCGATATTAGAATTTCACCTTTTTGATCCTCAACCGGTATTTCATGATATTCCGGCTGAATAATCACAAAATAAGAAAGCACAAAAACAATAACCGCCGCCAGGTAAGGGATTGCTTTTCTTTTTGCAGATGTCTTCTCACAAAGCATCAGTTCAAATCTCTGCCGGATAAATTTTCCCCTGGTTTTCCGAAACAAAGTACCGGCCTTTTCCTTAAAAAGATTCTGTTGTTTTGTCGTCTGACGCATAACGTGAAGGATTGCTTCCGCGTATCCTGCCCGCTGTCTTTCGTTCATACCTCTTGTGACTCTCGCGTCGCACCGCAGTTCCAGAATACGATCCAGTTCTTTCCGAAACAGATGGATCACCGGATTCCACCACAGCAGCGCGCTCAGAACCAGATACAAAAGCTTAATAAAGAAATCTCCGCCTCTGTAATGCTCGTATTCATGGCGCAGGATCTCTTTTAACTCCTCGTCTGACACGGAAAGTTCCGGAAGACAGATGTATGCCTTTCGAAATCCGATCACCTTCGGGACGTCGATCTCCCGGGAGACAATCACCACAGCGCCCTTCAGGTGCATTTCCCGCAAAACGCGCCTTACCTGATCGCTTTCCACCGGCGTACTGTCCCGCATCGTCCGCAGTTCTCTGACAAAAAGCCCGATCCCTGCCGCCAGATACAGGATACTTCCGATTCCCCACAAAACCAGCGCCAGCTTCCACACTGCCATCTCGCCGAGTGATTGCAAAAATGCCCTTCGTATCCAGGGAACGATACGTTCTGACCCAATCACCCAGGAAAAGGAAAAATCAAGCGGCGCCGCCAGCCGAATCCCCGCCAGGATCATGGCCAGAACCAGGACGCCATACCCGTGTTTCATCAGATGTCCCGTTCTTCTTCGCAGGATGGCAGCCGATGCCAGCGCCGCGGAAAAAAACAGAATCGCCATCGCCACAGAGTAAATACTGACTCCCACATCTTTTACTTCATAATAATATTCCATATCATTCTGACTTTCGTTTCTTCTCTTCAATGAGCGTCTCCAGCTCTTCCAGAGTCTCTTTTGATATGTCTTCATTTTCAAACAACGCTGAGAAAAACAGCGGCAGGCTGGTCTTTCTCACCGTCTCCGCAGCCAGCTGGGCGAAAAATTCTTCGCTGGACTCCACCGGTTCGAAGGTACGGCCGTAGCCCTTGCCCGTTCTCACGTAACCGGCTTCCCGGATCGCTCCTTTTTTCAGCAGACTGTTCAGCAGGATATGGACAGAACTGTCCTTCCAGGACTTATCTTTTGGAGAACATTTGATGATCTCCGTGCGGGAAAGGGGACGCCCTTCTTTCCAGAACACTTCCATCATTTCCATTTCATTTCTGGTCAAATCTGACACACCCGTTCACCTCCTTTTTCGAATCAGTTTTTCTATATTTAATTATATTGATATTACTGCATGCAGTCAATATTATTTGACGCTTTCTGACAAAAAACGTATAATAAAAAGACAGACAACTTTAAAAATCATCCACACAAAAGACAGGAGGATTCATTTGAAACTGTACAGCAGAAAATTCACTCCCCAGTATCCCCTTTCCATCGCTCCCATGGGGGAGATCGCCGGATATCTGGTACGGCCGGGCATGTTTGACATCAACGGCGCCTATGCCCTGCCGGTGGGAGTCAACTTCACCATACATACCCATGAGGGCACTGCCTGTGAGCTGCTTTTGTTTCACCGCTATGAGGAGGAGCCCTACGCCGTGATTCCTTTCCCGGAGGAATATAAGATCGGGGACGTCTATTCCATGATCGTCTTCGGTCTTGACATCGAAGAATTCGAATATGCTTACCGGGTGGACGGCCCCTGGGAACCGAAAAAGGGGCTTCTTTTTGATAAAAAGAAGATCCTGCTGGATCCCTATGCCCGCACTGTGGCCGGGCAGCGGGTCTGGGGGGATGAAAAGAAAGGCAGCTACCATGCCCGCGTGGTGAAGGATATCTTCGACTGGGGAGATATGCCTCAGTCCTCCCGGGAACTGTGCGACCTGATCATCTATGAGCTTCATGTGCGGGGTTTTACCCGCCATCCCTCCTCCGGCGTGGTTCATAAAGGCACCTTCGCCGGTCTGAAGGAGAAGATTCCCTATCTGAAAGATCTTGGCGTCAACGCGGTGGAACTGATGCCCATCTTTGAGTTTGACGAAACCATGAACGCCCGGACAGTGGACGGAAACCGGCTGCTGGACTACTGGGGGTACAACACGGTCTGCTTTTTTGCTCCCAATACCAGCTACACCGCCGCCAACGAATACAATCAGGAGGGCACCGAGCTGAAGGATCTGATCAAAACCCTTCACGACAATGAGATCGAAGTGATCCTGGATGTGGTCTTCAACCACACGGCGGAGGGCAACGAAAAGGGACCTTCCTTTTCCTTTAAGGGGCTGGACAATAACATCTACTACATGCTCACGCCGGACGGCAACTACTACAATTTCAGCGGCTGCGGAAATACGCTGAACTGCAATCATCCCATCGTACAGCAGATGATCCTGGAATGCCTGCGTTACTGGACCGTCAGCTACCGGGTGGATGGTTTCCGTTTCGATCTGGCAAGCATTCTGGGGCGAAATGAAGACGGTTCGCCCATGAACAATCCGCCGCTGCTGAAGACTCTCGCCGCAGACCCCATCCTAAGCAACGTAAAACTGATTGCCGAGGCCTGGGACGCGGGCGGGCTGTATCAGGTGGGCAGTTTTCCGGCCCACGGCCGCTGGGCGGAATGGAACGGCCGGTACCGGGATTCCCTGCGCTCTTTCTTAAAAGGGGACAACTGGGAGTCCACAACCGCGCTGCAAAGCATCGCCGGTTCCAAGGATCTCTATGGCGAGGAGCAGCCCGATGAACCCAATGGATACGCCGGATACAATTCCTGTGTAAATTTCATCACCTGTCACGACGGGTTTACCCTTTATGATCTTTACTCATATAATGAAAAGCACAATGAAAACAACGGATGGAACAATACCGACGGGGCCAGCGACAACCGAAGCTGGAACTGCGGCCAGGAAGGAGCGACCGATGATCCGCAGGTTCTGAACCTGCGTTTCCGCATGATCCGCAATGCCTGCGCCGTCCTCATGTGCAGCCGGGGCGCCCCCATGTTTCCGGCCGGTGACGAATTTGGGAACACGCAGTACGGCAACAACAACGGCTACTGCCAGGATAATGAGATCTCCTGGCTGGACTGGAATCTGCTGGAAAAGAATCGGGATCTGTACGAATTTTTCCGTTTCATGATCCATTACCGCCTGGAACACGCCATCATCCGCAAAAAGCTGCCCAAGGCCGTCTGCGGAATGAAACGGCTGCGCAATTATGATATCGACGGATACAACACCGCCCTGCCCCGGGACGCCATGGTCTGTTCCGTGTGTTTCGCAGGATACGACACAGACAAAGGACACGACGATGTGGTCTGTCTTTCCATCAACACCTACTGGGAAGACGTGACCATCACCCTGCCAAAGCTTCCCGGCACCGGCGTCTGGTATCTGAGCGTGAACACCTTCGGCGACGGCGAGGGACGGACCTTCTATCCGGAATGCGACGAGATCCATATCGACGACACCTTCATCCTGCGCCCCCGTTCCGTGGCCGTTTTTACCGCCAGGTGGCGATAGAGGCAAAGCAAAAGAATTCCATGGTGACTTTCCCATTCTGATATGGTAAGATGATGACTGGACGGAAAAAACTGGTTTTCTGTTACAAAGGAAGAAAGAACAGGAACTGACATGAATGTGAAATCAAAAAAACTTACCATGATCGGCATGCTCTGTGCCGTAGCTTACATCGTGATGGTGGTGGGACGTTTCCCCGTGGTCCTTTTTCTGAAATACGACCCCAAAGACGTGGTCATCACCATCGGCGGATTTATCTTCGGGCCCATGACTTCTTTTCTGATCTCCCTGATCGTCTCTCTGATCGAGATGGTCACCGTCAGCGAGACCGGGCCCATCGGATGCATCATGAATATCTTATCCACCTGCTGTTTTGCCTGTACTGCCGCTTTCATCTACAAAAAGCAGCACACCATGAAAGGAGCCATCACCGGGCTGGTCGCCGGCTGTCTTCTCACCACGGCTGTCATGCTGCTGTGGAATTATCTGATCACCCCCATTTACATGGGCTATCCGCGGGAAGCGGTAGCAGAACTTCTCCTTCCCGCTTTTCTTCCCTTTAATCTATTAAAGGGCGGACTGAACACCGTAATCACATTGTTGATTTATAAACCCATTGTCACCGCTCTGCGAAAAGCCGGCTTTCTGGAAACCACATCCCCACAGGGGGCCGTAAGGCAGCGCCGCACCGGCATCATGCTGGTATGCGCCGTCTTGCTGATCACATTGATTTTTCTGATGCTGGTTCTGCGGGGCATCGCGTAAAACCAAGGGAGGTACTATGAACTTTTTAGAGGAAAGAATCCAGAAAGACGGAATCGTAAAGGAAGGGAATGTACTGAAAGTGGACAGCTTTCTCAACCACCAGATGGACATTGAACTTTTCGATCAGATCGGCGCCGAATTCCAAAAACGGTTCGCCGGCAAACCCATCAACAAAATCCTCACCATCGAAGCGTCCGGTATCGGCATCGCCTGTATGACAGCCAAGCATTTCCATGCGCCGGTGGTCTTCGCCAAGAAATCCAAAAGCATCAACATCGAAGGGGAAATGTATGTGGCCGAGGTGGAATCCTTCACCCACAAATGTAAAAATCAGGTCATCGTCTCCAAAAAATTTCTGGGGCCAGACGACCACATCCTGATCATCGATGATTTTCTGGCCAACGGCTGCGCGCTGCAGGGACTGATCTCCATCGTCACCGAGGCCGGCGCCACCCTGGAAGGGATCGGCATCACCATCGAGAAGGGATTCCAGGCCGGCGGCCGCATCATCCGCAACCTGGGATACCATCTGGAATCTCTGGCCATCGTGGACGCCATGGATCCCCAGACCGGACACATCACCTTCCGCAGCCAGGACTGACTGCCTGCAGAAACTCACCTAAAAAAGCTGGCCTCATACGCCAGCTTTTTTACAGATATCATTCAGACAGCACCGGTCACAGTGGGGAACCGTTCGGGCCGTACAGACATCCCGGCCATGATACACTAGCCGGTGACAGAAATCGCTGCCCTCCTTTGGCGGAATGATTTTCCAAAGTTCCATCTCCACCTTTTGGGGATCTTTTATGCCGTCCACCAGACCGATCCGGTTTGTCAGCCGGATACAGTGCGTATCCGTCACGATGGCCGGTTCTCCAAACACATCTCCCATGATCAGATTGGCGCTTTTCCTGCCCACCCCCGGCAGTTTCAGCAGCGCTTTAAAATCCCGCGGAACTTTTCCATCATATTCGTCCCGCAGAATTTTCATGCAGGCGCTGATATCCCTGGCCTTGCTTTTCCCCAGGCCGCAGGGACGTACGATTTCTTCGATGTCCGCCACATCCGCATCCGCCAGAGCGTTCACATCCGGATATTTTTCATAAAGCTTTTCCACCACCACGTTCACCCTGGCGTCGGTACACTGGGCCGCCAGGCGTACGCTCACCAGCAGCTTCCACGCCTGATCATAATCCAGGGTACATCCTGCGTCCGGATACTCCTTTTTCAGTCTGTCTATCACTTCCAGTGCCAGTTCTTCTTTCGTCATGCCGGTTTCTCTCCTTTTCTTCCGTTTACATCCGCTGTCTATTATGCTACCATAAAAGGAACGAATTGTAAAAGGGAGCAGATCAATATGAAAAAGAAACTGTCATTTCGCGAACTGACCGCCGTCGGCAGCATGCTGTTCGGCCTGTTTTTCGGCGCCGGAAACCTGATTTTCCCCGCTGCCATGGGCCAACTGGCCGGGCGGAACGTATTCATCGCCGCCGCCGGCCTTTGCATCACCGGCGTGGGTCTTCCCCTGCTGGGCGTGGCGGCCCTTGGCATCAGCCGCTGCAGCGGACTGGCCCAGCTTAGCAGCCGGGTTGGAAAACGATACGGCCTTTTCTTCACCTGCGCTCTTTATCTGACCATCGGCCCTTTTTTTGCCATCCCCCGCTGCGCAACCGTACCCTTTACGGTAGGGCTCTCCCCCCTTTTGTCTTCCGGGAACCAATCCGCCGCGCTGGCTTTTTTCTCATTGCTGTTTTTCGCAGCCGTACTCTGGTTTTCTCTGCGTCCCGGCAATATTCTCACCTGGATCGGGAAAATACTGAACCCTCTTTTCCTGATCTGTCTTGGCATTCTTCTGGTGAGCGCCCTGGCAATGCCCATGGGGCATGTAGCATCCATTGCCCCGGAAGGCGGCTATGTCCGCCAGGCTTTTATGTCCGGATTTCTGGAAGGGTATAATACCATGGACGCTCTGGCCGGACTTGCTTTCGGCATCGTGGTGGTAAACGTCATCCGCAGTCTTGGCATCACCAGACCGGAAGATATCGCCGTCAACACCGTCAAAGCCGGCTGTCTTGGCTGTGGTCTCATGGGTGTGATCTACCTGGCTGTCGCCGTGGCCGGAACCCAAAGCCGCGGGATCTATCCCGCCGCTTCCAACGGAGGGGAAGCACTTCTTACCATTGCGCGCCACTATTTTGGCACGTTTGGCGCCGTGATTTTAGCTGTGACGGTTACCTTCGCCTGCCTGAAGACGGCCGTAGGCCTGATCACCAGCTGCTCCCAGACCTTCTGTCAGCTATTCCCGCGGTCCTTTTCCTACCGCGTCTGGGCCACCGGCTTTTGTATCTTTTCCTTCGCCGCGGCGAATCTGGGTCTGGAAACCATCATCGCCTGGGCTTTGCCTGTACTGATGTTTCTCTACCCGCTGGCCATCACGCTGATCCTGCTGGCCCTGGCCGGAAAATGGTTTGATAATGACCGGCGGATCTATCTTTGCGTCACCATCTTTACTCTGGCCGCCGCCATCCTGGATTTTATCCATGCCCTGCCCGGGGAGACCGTTTCCGCTTTGCATCTAAATGGAATCCTGACGGCAGCTGCCAGTCATCTGCCCCTTTTCTCTCTGGGACTTGGGTGGGTCTGTCCTGCCGCCGCCGGATTGATCGCCGGCCTCATCTGGCGTTATTTTGCGCAAAAAGAAGCGGCGCGCTGATTGGCGCGCCGTCTTCTTACTTTTTCAGTTCTTCCAGCCAGTCTTTGATCTTCTTTTCATATCCCATTTCCGTGGGCTGATAGAATACTCTCCCTTCCAGTTCATCAGGCAGATACTGTTGGTTTACGTAGTGATTGGGAAAATTATGGGCGTACTGGTAACCGGTTCCCCTGCCCAGGCTGGAAGCATCTTTATAGTGTGCATCCTGCAGGTGGGGCGGCACGGATGTCCTGCATTCCTGCACCGCCGTCATTGCCGCGCCGATGGCCTCACAGGCCGCATTGCTTTTTGGCGCGCTGGCAATATAGGTTACTGCCTGGGACAGTATGATCTGGGCCTCCGGCATCCCGATCCGTTCCACTGCCTGGGCGGCGGCCACAGCCACCACCAGCGCCTGCGGATCGGCATTTCCCACATCTTCCGAAGCGCAGATCATCATTCTTCTGGCGATGAATTTAATATCTTCTCCAGCAGAAAGCATTTTGGCCAGATAATACACCGCTGCGTCAGGGTCCGAACCCCGCATGCTCTTGATAAAGGCGGAGATGGTATCATAATGCTGATCCCCGTCTTTATCATAATGCACCGCCCGCTTCTGGATGCATTCCGACGCTGTATCCAGATCGATATGAATCTTCCCGTCCGGCGATACCGGCGTGGTAAGAATAGCCAGTTCAATGGCATTCAGAGCAGCTCTGGCATCCCCGCCAGAGATATCCGCCAGAAACTCTCTGGCATCGTCCTCCAGCTTGACTTGGTACATTCCCATGCCTTTTTCGCTGTCCGTCACCGCTTTGACCAGAAGCTTTTCGATCTCCTCTTTTTTCAGCGGCTTCAGTTCAAAAATCACCGACCGGGAGAGCAATGCCCTATTCACCTCAAAATAGGGATTTTCCGTGGTGGCGCCGATCAGTATCAGCGTCCCATCTTCCACGAAAGGCAGCAGATAATCCTGCTGCCCCTTGTTGAAGCGGTGGATCTCATCGATAAAAAGAATCGTCTTCTTCCCGTACATGCCCAGAAGATTTTTCGCCCGCTCCACCACAGCCTCCATGTCTTTTTTCCCTGCAGTGGTGGCGTTCAGCTGCTCAAACTGGGCGCTGGTGGTGTTGGCAATCACTTTGGCCAGCGTGGTTTTTCCCGTACCCGGCGGCCCGTAGAAAATGATGGAGCCAAGCTTATCCGCCTTGATCGCCCGGTAAAGCAGTTTGCCCGGACCGATGATATGCTCCTGCCCCACCACCTCCTCCAGCACGGTGGGCCGCATCCGGGACGCCAGAGGAGATTCCTTCTCCAGCGTCTTTTCTTTCATATAGTCAAATAAATCCATAAAGTCCTTTTCGCCTACTCAAAAAACATGTGTTCCATATACAGATCATTGAAATCTGGATCCTGGGACAAATCAATCTCCGTGGAGTGATCCAGAATCTGCCGGATTTCCTCTTTTGCGTTTTCTTCCGTCAGATACCGCAGCGCGCCGCCCAGGGAGCTGTTGCCCACGGCCTTTATCTTCCCGTCAAACTCATGGGGGATCAGACCGATGACCATGGATTTCTCCTGATTAATATGGTAACCGAATCCTCCGGCCAGATAAACGGCATCCACCTGATCATAAGTCACGCCGAACCGGCGCAGCAGCACCTCGATGCCTCCGCGAACGGCGGATTTCGCCAGCTGGATTTCCCGCACATCCTGCTGCGTGAAGGTGATTTTTTTCCCGTCCACAGTCTTTGCCAGTTCAAACCCTTCATCGAAATACTCGTCTTCCAGACGGCCCGTCTCATCCACATATTCGTGTTCGATCAGCTCCGCCATCGTCTCGATGACGCCGGTACCGCACAATCCCACCGGCGGCTTATCCCCGATGGTAGTCACCTTTGCTTTCCCGTCCTGGATTTTCACATTGCAGATGGCTCCCTGTACGCTTCCCATGCCCCAGGAAATATTGCCGCCCTCAAAAGCCGGTCCCGCCGCCGTAGAAGTGGTGATGATCCGCTCGCAGTTCCCGATGGCCATCTCGCCGTTGGTTCCCAGATCCACCAGCAGCGCCGTTTTAGGATTGGTGCCAAAATCACAGTCGTAAAGACCGGAAACAATATCGCCACCCACGTAAGTGGAGATGCCCGGCAGGAGGATCACTGTGGCATCCAGATAATCATTACCCAGCACCTCATCAAAGGGTTTTTCAATCAGCCCAATGTCCACCGGCGTAAAGGGATAGACCCCCAGGCCTTCACAGGAAAATCCCATCAGCAGATGGCCCATGGTGGTGTTGCCGCCGATGGCAATCCGGTCAATCTGCGAAGGCTCGATCCCTTTTTCCTCTACCAACGCCTGAATCCCCGTCATCAGATCTTCCCGGATGCTTTTTTGCAGCTCATCCCTTTTCCCGTCACAGGAAGCCTGAATCCTGGAAATGACATCGGCGCCGAAGGCCCGCTGACGATTCAAAGTGGCAAAGGATGCCACCGGTTTTTTGCTGGTCTTTCCCACCAGCTGAAACGCCAGTGTAGTAGTCCCGATATCAATGGCAATATCATAACCGCTCTCATCCACTTGTTCCGTTTCCTCTTCCTGGGTTCCATGACCCACCTGGATGGAAAATCCTGCCTCGTCCTGGGTAGCCATGCTGATGGTAATGTCGTCCGTTGGATACGCCCGGCATGCCAGACGATATCCTTTTTCCAGCTCTTCCTGTGTAAAATGCTTCCGGTCGGCCGGCGTGATCTCCAATTCCCCTTCCAGCAGACGGATCTTGCATTTTCCACAGTTTCCTTTTCCTCCGCATACTGCGCTGAAATAGGCTCCCTGCTTATTCATGGCATCCAGTATGGTCTCATATTCTCTGGAAATCACCTGAAAGGTTTTATCCTTATTCTGTACGGTTATGGTAATCGGCTGAATATTTCTCATAGTACACCCCTTTGCTTTACATTTTCTGCAATTGTGCTGTGCTTTGAAAACAGTCGCATCTTCCGTCACCCGCATGACCTGGCAGGAAGTTTTCACCGGATCATACATATAAGAAGGACTGATGGAAATCCCCAGACTTTCTTTCGCATCCAGCTGATCATAGGCTGCTTTCTGGGCTGCCATAGGCACATCCTCCGGCGCCTCCAGTCTGCTGAGGATTCCGATATGGCGTTTCGCGCACTCGTGTTTTAAAACATCCTCGATCTCATCGTCCATGGCAAACAGACAGGCATCCGCCATGGCGTCGATCAGCATGCCTTTCAGGAAATCCCCATCGTCAAAGTAGGCTGAGCTGAATTCACTGACCGCTTTTCCCACTGTCGCCAGCACGTAAATCACATCTTCGCCGGTTTTCAGCTTATCGCAGGACAACTCCTCCGGCACTTTCCCAAAGCCAATCACTGCCTCCGGCTTCAGTTTTTCCTTCACCGGTTCCAGCAATTCCTCAAATTCCTCCGTCATCTGCTGATACGTGGGACTATCTTCCGCGCAGTTGAGAAGCTGAAATACCGTTTCCCTGCTGATGTTTTTCCGGAATTTTGTTATCTTTATCCTCTGTTCCATTTTTCTGTCCTCCGGTTTCGTCATCTATAAAAAAACCGCCGCACCAAACGGTACGGCGGTCATATGTAAGCAAATTATTTGCTAGCCAGTTCTTTAGCCAGTGTAGCTGCACTTGCTGCATCTTCTGAATAGCCATCTGCTCCGATTTCATCAGCGAATTCCTGAGTAATCGGTGCTCCACCAACCATGATCTTGATGTTGCTTCTGAAGTCAGATTCGTTCAGAGCTGCAACAGTATCTCTCATGGACGGCATTGTTGTTGTCAGAAGAGCTGACAGACAGATGATCTTTGTATCCGGGTTAGCTTTGTAGCACTCGATGATTTTTTCGATCGGAACGTCTACGCCAAGGTCGATTACTTCGAAACCAGCGCTTTCGATCATCATAGCAACCAGGTTCTTTCCGATATCATGAAGGTCACCTGCAACAGTTGCAATGATCAGTTTACCCATAGCGCCTGTGCTTCCTGCAGAAAGATGGGGTTTCAGAACTTCTACACCTTTCTTCATAGCTCTTGCTGCTACCAGCATTTCCGGTACGAAAATCTCGTTGTTTTTGAATTTCTCACCAACAACTGCCATAGCGTCGATCATACCGCCGTTCAGGATTTCTGTGGGATCACATCCCTCGTCCAGAGCTGCCTGTACTGCCGGTCCAACCAGTTTTGCTTTTCCTTTTGCTACTAAATCTGCTACTTCCTGAATTTTTGGTGACATACTTAATTCCTCCGCTTTCTTAATTTGTAGATAATATTTATTAAAAAACAGGCCTTCCTCATGACCCGCCCTTTAATCGGGTTTACTCTGTCTTAACCGGTCCGATCAGACCCTCTCTGTAAGCGCTGATGTATTCCATGCAGTAGTCGTCCAGACCAAGCAGGGCTTCCGTCGCATAGATCAGACCCATCATGTCTCTGTTCAGCGGATCCAGGATCGCGCTGTCCAGTCCTGCGTTCATCGCCAGTACGGTAAAGCCAAGGTTTACCAGCTTTCTTACCGGCAGGTTGAAGGAGATGTTGCTGACTGCAGCTGTGATGTGGATCGTCGGATACTGTTTCCGGATGGTGGAAATTACTTCCACGATCATGGAAATACCGTCCTCTGAAGTACACAGCATTTCAATCAACGGATCAATGTGGATTCTGCTGGGATCGATATTGTACTGTTTTGCTTTCTCCATGATTTCCGCAAATACAGCCAGACGTTTCTCTGCCGTCTGAGGAATTCCCGTATCGTCGCACAGCAGGGCTACTACTTCCCAGCCCGGATTGGCTGCTACGATGGGGAACAGGATATCGATCTTGTCGCCTTCCATGGATACAGAGTTGATGATACCCGGTTTGCTGCAGAACTTATATGCTTCTGACAGTACACGGGGGCTGGGGCTGTCCACTGCGATGGGCAGATCGGAAACGCTTTCCACCAGTCCGATCATCCATTTCAGAGTATCCACTTCCACTTCTTCGTCAACAGATGCGCACACATCAATATAGGTTGCGCCTGCTTCTGTCTGTTTTTTTGCAATATCTTTGATCCATTCTTCATCTCTGGCAGCGATTGCTTTCGCCATGGACGGAATGGATCCGTTAATCTTTTCACCGATAATAATCATCGATATGTTTCCTCCTGAATCTTGATTATTTGTATTATAGCATATGCATTTTTCTCCTGTAAAGGAATAACATTAAACTATTGATAATTTTTTTGGAAAAATATTACGATTTTTAAGCACTATTCACATGGGGTTTTGATTCCATTTTTATTTTTTCCGTCAAAAAATCCCGGTCATCCGAAGATGAACCGGGATCTGTAATCTGTCTGATTATGCGATTTTTGATTTGGCCAGCTCTGCCAGAGTTGCAAATCCTTCTGCATCATTGACAGCCATGTCAGCCAAAACTTTTCTGTTCAGATCAATCTGAGCCAGTTTCAGTCCGTGCATAAATTTGCTGTAAGATAATCCGTTCATTCTGGCAGCCGCATTGATACGTGCGATCCACAGCTGTCTGAACTGACGTTTTCTCTGTTTTCTTCCTGCATATGAGGAAGCCAGCGCTCTCATAACAGACTGTTTTGCCACTCTGTACTGTTTGGATCTGGCGCCTCTGTAACCCTTAGCCAGTTTTAATGTTCTGTTATGTCTTTTTTTAGCGTTTAATCCGCCTTTGATTCTTGCCATTCTTTTTTCCTCCTTCGACTCGTCTTATACGTACGGTAAGATTTTCTTCATGTTCTTTACGTTTGTAGCGTCAGTTACAGTCGCTTTTCTCAGATTTCTTTTTCTCTTCTGAGATTTTTTGGTCAAGATATGGCTTTTGTAAGCTTTATTTCTAACTAATTTACCTGTACCTGTTTTTTTGAAACGCTTTGCAGCAGCTCTGCTTGTTTTGATTTTTGGCATTTTGTATTCCTCCTTGAATATATGTGTTTTTACTGACGCTTTTCACTCAGGAACATCGTCATGCTTCTGCCTTCTACCTTCGGTGCCTTCTCTACCACAGCAATATCAGACAGTTTTTCTGCGAAATCATCCAGGATATATTTGCTGTTGTGCATATGGGCCATTTCTCTTCCGCGGAAACGCAGCGTGATCTTCACACGGTCTCCCTTGGAGATGAACTTTCTGGCCGCGCTGATCTTTGTATTCAGATCGTTTGTGTCGATATTCGGTGAAAGACGGATTTCTTTCACTTCGATTGTTTTTTGCTTCTTTCTGGCATCCTTTTCTTTTCTGGCCTGCTCATATTTGTACTTTCCGTAGTCCACAATCTTGCACACCGGCGGCTTCGCTGTCGGTGCAATCTTCACCAGATCCAGCCCTGCTTCCACAGCAATGTTATACGCCTCTTTGGATGACATGATTCCAATCTGCTCCCCATCCGCGCCAATCAGCCGCACTTCCCGGTCGCGGATCTGCTCATTAATCATTAAATTGCTAATTGTAGTGCACCTCCATAAAAAAATAAGTAGATAGACAGACTATCCACTTATTCATATCACATAATAATCGCAGTTATTATATTAATATTAACCATAGGCACACCATTATGCTATGGTGAGAGTGGATACTCTTCTTTGCTTTTCATACCTTGTTACTTTATCACACAAACCAGCCGTCTGTCAACTGCTATTTTTATGATTTCAGTTCGGCCAGGTTTTTCTTCAGTTCGATCATCTGATCCCTCAGCTGTGCAGCTGCTTCAAAGTTCAGATCTGCCGCCGCCTTCCTCATCTCTTTCTCCACCTGTTCCGCCAGTTTTTCCAGTTCGTCACGGCTCATGGACTCCGGATCCTTGGCCAGCGTTTTCTCCGTTCTGGCTACTTCTTTGGAGATACTGATCAGATCCCGCACCGCTTTTTTGATCGTCTGTGGCGTAATGCCGTGTTCCTTATTATAAGCGTCCTGCAGACTGCGCCGCCGCATGGTCTCATCAATGGCCGCCCGCATGGAGTCGGTTATGGTATCGGCATACATGATGACTCTTCCCTGGGCGTTTCTGGCCGCGCGCCCAATCGTCTGGATCAGAGAAGTTTCCGAACGCAGGAATCCTTCCTTATCCGCATCCAGAATCGCCACCAGTGTGATTTCCGGGATATCCAGGCCTTCCCGCAGCAGATTGATTCCCACCAGCACGTCAAACACATCCAGCCGCATGTCCCGGATGATTTCTGTCCTCTCCAGCGTATCGATGTCCGAATGGAGATATTTCACACGAATCCCCAGATTCTTCATGTAATCCGTAAGATCCTCCGCCATTCGTTTGGTAAGGGTGGTAATCAGCACTTTATGATGGTCTTTCGTTTCTTTATAGACTTCCGAGATCAGGTCATCGATCTGCCCTTCCACCGGCCGGACCTCCACTTCAGGGTCCAAAAGCCCCGTAGGCCGGATGATCTGCTCCGCCCGCAGCATCTCATGCTCCGCCTCGTATTCTCCCGGAGTAGCGGATACAAACAAGATCTGATCGATCCGTTCCTCAAACTCGGTAAAGTTCAAGGGCCGGTTGTCCTTGGCAGACGGCAGCCGGAATCCATAATCCACAAGGGTGGTCTTACGGGACTGGTCCCCCGCATACATGCCCCGGATCTGTGGAATGGTTTTATGCGATTCATCGATGATGATCAGAAAATCATCTTTAAAAAAGTCCATCAGCGTATAAGGCGGCTGCCCCGGAGCCAATCCCGCCAGATGGCGGGAATAATTTTCGATTCCGGAACAAAAACCTGTTTCCTTCAGCATCTCCACATCAAAGTTTGTACGTTCCGCAATTCGCTGCGCTTCCAGAAGTTTGTCCTCGCTCTTAAAATAACGCACCCGCTCTTCCAGTTCCTTTTCAATGGCATCCGCCGCTCTTCTGATCTGCTCCGCCGGCACCACATAATGAGAAGCAGGGAAAATCGCCGCATGCTCCAGTTCTCCCAGAATTTCCCCTGTCAGCACATCGATCTGCGTGATCCGGTCAATCTCATCGCCGAAAAATTCCACACGAATCGCCGTCTCCGCTTCGTTGGCCGGGATGATCTCCACCACATCCCCCCGCACCCGAAAAGTACCTCTCTTGAAATCCATCTCGTTGCGGTCATACTGGATATCGATGAGCTGACGCAGCACCTCGTCCCGATCCTTCTCCATCCCCGGCCGCAGGGAAACCATCATCTTCTCGAAGTTTTCCGGTTCACCCAGGCCATAAATACAGGACACACTGGACACCACGATCACGTCCTTTCGCTCTACCAAAGACGCCGTGGCAGAAAGCCTCAGCTTGTCAATCTCCTCATTGATGGAAGAATCTTTTGCGATATAGGTATCTGTAGACGGCACATAAGCCTCCGGCTGATAGTAATCGTAGTAGGAGACAAAATATTCCACTGCGTTATCAGGGAACATCTCCTTAAATTCTCCGTACAACTGAGCGGCCAGTGTTTTATTATGGGCAATGACCAGTGTCG
>DSTFC04002__coassemble_875_pt1 | contig 26232 bp, 25 predicted proteins | sample DSTFC04002__metabat2_high_PE_045 | metagenome-assembled genome bin DSTFC04002
GTCTCCTCTGTCTCTGCATCAGCTTCTTCTGCATCCGTCTCCTCTGTCTCTGCATTAGCTTCTTCTACAGCTGCAGCTTCAGTCTCAACTGCTACTTCATCCTGCGGCTCTGCAGCCATAACAAATGAGGATGAGGTCATAATCATAGAAGCAGCTAAGATTGCACTCAGCACTTTTTTGCTGAGTCCCTTAAAACCTTTCGTATGTTTTACCATAACAATAAGTCTCCTCCTTAATAAAATATTGTGTTTTGTTTTTTAATATTCTCTCTCGGCAAGAATATTCATTACATGAATATAATATGCTTTTCCCTAATATTTGTCAAGTACAAAAGTCAACTTTTATTCAAGAAACGCGCTGGAATTTCCAGGAAATCTCTTAAACTGCCTATGCAGCCCCAAAGAATACATTCCAACAGGATTTTTTTACCGGAACAGGCAGTCCGAAACCGTTTTTTCAGAAAAATGACTTCATTATGTATCTTTTCCATCCCTACTTCTCCTTCCTATATTCTATATTGGAATTTTTTATTCTCAATTACTAAGACTTCCCACACCAATAAGGTGTGTTGAACCTTGAAAATTCAATATTTCAGCCAATAAAAAAGGCATAAATACATTCCGTTTGCTATAATGGAATTGTCAGAAACCACTTTCACAAAGGAGATTTATGCCATGTCCATTATAGCACAGAACAACACGAACGAGATAGCCCTACTTGACTGTATCCAGAGATTTTTTTCAAAACACCATATTGGAAAACTACTGGCCAAATGCAATGGCACGAAAGAAAAAGGCGTCCCTGCCATTTCTCTTTTGAGATATAAGCTTGGAAATGTTTTCGTAGGGCGAAGCATGTATATGCAGCAGCGCACTGGATCCTTCAAGGAAGGATTCTCTAAAAATACCTTTTACCGTTTCCTGAATTCCACAAAGACAAACTGGCTTCGTTTCACTTCGCTTCTTGCGGCAGATATCGTCAACAATGATCTGAAGGATCTTACAGATGAAAAGCGTACCAACGTCTTTATTGTAGATGACAGCCTTTTCAACCGGTCCAGCTGCAAAAAGACAGAACTGGGATCCCGTGTTTTTGATCATACAGATATGACCTATAAAAAGGGATACCGTATGCTTACACTCAGTTGGAGTGATGGGAATACTCTGATCCCGGTTAACAGCTGCCTGATTGCATCGTCAAAAGAAACCAATATCATCGGACCAGTCCATACTTTTGATAAGCGGACCATTGCGGGAAAGCGCAGAAAGCTGGCTCAGACCAAAGCACCTGAAGTAATGCTCACGCTTCTGGATACTGCTGTATCTTCCGGATTATCAGCGGACTATGTCCTGTTCGACTGCTGGTTTGCCAATCCGGCACAGATCACAGCCATTAAATCCAGAAACATGGATGTCATTGCCATGATCAAGAAAAGCAGCCGGATCAAGTACGGATACAAGGGTGAACAGCTTAACATCAAGGAAATCTATTCCAGAAACAAGAAGCGCCGCGGCAGATCAAAATACCTGCTTTCCGTTGATATCATGCTCGGGAAAGAGAATCCTTTCCCGGCAAAAATCGTATGTGTGCGAAACAAGGCGAATCGCAAGGACTGGCTTGCGTTCCTCTGCACGGATCCGGCTCTTTCTGAAGAAGAGATCATCCGTATTTATGGCAAGCGCTGGCAGATTGAAGTATTCTTCAAAACCTGCAAATCCATGCTGAATCTGATCGGGGAATGCCACAGCCTTTCCTATGATGCACTGACTGCTCATACCGCAATTGTTTTTACCAGATATATGTTACTTGCTCTGGAGCAGCGTCAAAACGAAGACCAGAGAACGCTTGGAGAACTCTTCTTCTTCCTGGTGGATGAAATGGCGGATATTACCTTTTCAAGATCTCTTTGCATTCTGATGGATGCTTTCATGGCAAGTCTTCAGGAGATATTCAAGCTCAGTGAGAACCAACTGGCAGCATTTACTGCTGATTTTGAGGCTCGTCTGCCTGAATATCTCAGGCGTGCGCTTCATCCTGTGGCTATAGCAGCATAAATCTCTATTTTGTTAGCTGAAATATTGAATTTTCAAGGTGCGAAGCCCATTTAAGGTATGGGAAGTCTTAGTCAATTATTATATTTTATAGCCGGATTTATGGAACAATAAAGATAACCGGATCAACCATATTCTCTTCTTTTTCATCCCCTCCGTCTTTTTCTTGCAGGGATGATCCGTACATCTTATTAATATGAAAGAACAAGAACAGGAAAGGCAAAAGCCCATGAAAAACATGAAATTTATCCGTGTATCCCGCGATATCACGCAGCTAAAGGTGCAGATGGACACCGGCATCAGCCAGAGCACCATATCAAAATACGAAACCGGCGAGTCTGTTCCTACCGTGGAAAACCTGATGCTTCTGGCCGATTATTATAAGGTCAGTCTGGATTACCTGATGGATCGCACTAAGGATCCAAAACTAACTGAATAGTACATATCACGCCCCGGCCAAGCGCCTGTCGCACCCAGACGGCGGCTTTGGGGCGTCTTTGCAGCTGCATAATTGATTGCCTTTTTTAAGAAAAGCCGTAAAAAAGATGGATTCCCGCCCCAGGATGTGGTATAATCCTACTATATCAAACCGCCGGATTCTTCCGGCATCTTCTGGCCGTTCGGCCAAATTTTCCATTTTTATCATGAATCATCGTCAGATACGTCCCTTCTTTTCCTGGATTTGCATTGTTTTATATTGCATTTTCCATCTGCTTTTTGTTATAATCAAAGAAAGATACGGTGCGCATCTGGCAGAAAGGAGCATGCATGGGTCAAAAAGATACCCTGTCAAAGAACTGTTTCAAAGACAACCGCCGTTTTGCCGACCTGATCAATGCGTACTGCTTTCATGGGGAACCGCTGATCTCCCCGGATGACATCCAGGACTGCGACAGCTCCGTGCAGACGGCCTCCCCTTCAAAGAGAGGATCTTTGATCCTCCGGGAGGGATTCCAGGATATCACACGGAAAATCGTCTGCAAAACCCAGGTCATCCTGGCCAGCCTGGAGGCCCAGACCAGAGTAGACTATGGGATGCCGGTTCGCGTCCTGGGATACGATGCAGGACGGTACCGGGAGCAGATGATCGCCAAAAGGAACCTTCATTTGGAACGCAAGGAATTTACCAGCCATGATTTTCTCTCCTTCCTCACCAAGACGGACCGTCTTTCCCCGGTGATCACCATCGTCCTGTATTTCAACGGGCGGTGGGACGGAGCGCAAAATTCTAAAGATAAAGACGCACTGCGCACCTTTGTTGAACGCAATCAGGAGGGCTTCCGGACACTTTCCGCGGATGCCTTTGATCTCATCAGCGAGATGGCGCATGCAGAAGATTTAAAACGGATAAGAGAATTACGGTTTCCCGGGAAGGAGGAAGTAGACATGTGTAAAGCAATCGACGATATGGTACATCTGGCAAAAATGCAGGGGATGAAGCGCGGAGAAAAGCGTGGACTAAAGCGCGGAAAAGATCTTGGCGCCGCAGAGGAACGCTCGGCCACAATCCGGCTGCTGGTCAGGGATTATCTGGAGGATGGATATTCTGAAGAAATGATCTGCCGGAAGCTGAACAAACTGTTTGCCCTAGATCGCAGGGCTGTTAAAAAATACCTGAAATAACTTTTGCGCAAGGGAAAGGCAGTATGACCAAATACGGCATACTGCCTTTTTTCTACGCCATCTCCACCATACATTCTTTTTCATAGAAGGCGATTGCATACCTAATGATCTTTTTCATGCCACGGCGTTTCAGCCCATGTGCGTATTTCTTTTCTTCGATCTGCCTTAATGCTGCCTTGCAGGCTGTCTCCAGGTTCCCGTCATCCGCATACTTCAGTTCGATCACGATTCCAACCCGCTCCGGCGTCTGGATAGAGATATCACTGTATCCTTCTCCCGTCTCCGCATTGGACTTGACCAGCCAGCTGTCCTGACTTTGCAAAAGCCCAAGCAGCATCCCATGGTAAAAGTTTTCTTTCATGTTTCTGCGCACCGCTGTGTCCCGCACACTGATGGAATCCCACAGATAATCGCTAAGCATCTCCTGGATCGTATCGGTATCACCAGCCGGAAATGCCCCGCAGAAGCGGCTGATCCTTGCAGTATCGGAGCGCGTCACCTCGCGGAACCAGTCTTCCACCAGTTCATAAAACAGTTTCCGAATCTCTCCATTGGGGATCCACAGCCGGAAGATATCCGCATCCTCCTGCTCCGCGTGCTTCCCTGTCAGATAACCTGTGGCATACAGCACGCTCCATACATGTTCGATGCTGTCATCGATCTCCCTGTAGGTCAGTTCCTGTTTGATGCGTTTGGTGATCTGCCCGCCGTTTAACAGCTCTTCGACTTCGTTTTTCGTTGTCAGGCTCGCATTCTTCAACATGCGGCGGACCAGGTCATTGCCGCTGGTGTTGGCCCAGTAGTTTTTGGGGGGAGTATTCGGCGCTGCCAGCAGCTCATCGCAGTAATTGATCACATCCCATGGACAATATACGTCGGTATCCCCAAAGCGGTACCCGTCATACCAATCCCGGATCATATTTTTATAAGAGGATAATCCGTAGAATTCCAGCAATTGATCCACATCTGCATTGGTAAAGCCGAAATACTCATCATACCGGACGTCAGAGATTGTGTGTACCTTCAGGTTGTTCAGCCCGGTGAAGATGCTCTCTTTCGAGATCCGCAGACATCCGGTAAGAACAGCAAAATAAAGGCTGTCGTTCGTTTTCAGCGCATTGCCCAGCAGGTTGCGGATGAGGATTACCATCTCATCATAGTATCCGCCCTGAAACGCTTTATCCAGCGGGACATCATACTCATCGAGCAACAGGATGACTTTTTGGCCATAGTGTTTTTCAAGAAGCTGGGAGAGCGTTTGCAAGCTGTCTGTCAGAAGATCATCTGTCATGAGAAATTTTCCATCTTTGACATCTGTCAACCCTGAATACAATCCTTTATCATTCTGGCCAAGCCGCTCACTTTCAGCCAGAAAGTCAAAGCGGCACGCCTCGTTCCCGATTACCCGGCGCAGAGCGGCAACTGCAGCTTCATATTTCAAACCGTCCACACTTTTCAGGCTGATGGAGATCACAGGGAACTTCCCCATATATTTTTCACACAGTTCCTTTTCCTCCATGATCTTTAAACCGGCAAACAACTCCGGTATATTTCCAATCTCAAAAAAGTTCTTCAGCATACTCATGTTAAGGGACTTGCCAAAGCGTCTTGGGCGGGTAAACAGGTTAACCTTTCCCCAGTTCTGCAAGAGTTCTTTTATAAACGGCGTTTTATCTACATAGTAAAAGCCCTCTGTAGAGAATTCTCCAAAATTTTCTATTCCGATGGGCAGTTTCTTTCTCACCTTCCCCTCACTCCTTTCCGTTGGCAGCCTGTTTTTTTCACTTTACCATGAAGCTGCAGGGCAGTCAAGCTGGCTCAAAGAATCCTTCCTCGCTTTCCATGGCAAAAAAATTTCAAAAAAATGAAAAAAACACTTGCAAAAGGATGAAAAGTAGGGTATTATAATAAAGCGCGAGCGAGATAAGGTCTGTTGGTCAAGCGGTTAAGACGCCGCCCTCTCACGGCGGAAACAGGGGTTCGATTCCCCTACAGACTGTTACAGATGTGGAAAGAAGTTTCGGAAAAGCATGATACATGCGATTCCGGAACTTTTTTGTTTCAATATAGACTGCGGCCCCGCCACCGAAGATGGCAGAGCCGCGGCCGTCTGCTTAAATATTGATAGAACGAAAATCAATCGTCAGATCTTCATAAATTCCTGCTTTGACGCTGTCCAGGAAGGTATACTCCTGGGTATCGTCGGACTCGAACAGATAGACCATGATCCTGTTTTTCTCCGGATCAACGATCCAGTATTCGCGAACGCCGGCGGTGCGGTACTTAAACAGCTTGGTATAATAGTCCATCCGTCTGCTGCCGGGGGAGACAATCTCAATGATCCAGTCCGGCGCGCCGGTACAGCCCTTGTCTGTGAGTTTGTCCGCATCGCATATCACGCTGATATCCGGTTCGACATAATTTTTATCATCCGCATTTAAAAATACGGCAAACGGAGCGATATCGACTTCACAGGAGCCTCCGTTTTCATCGATATAGTCTGCGATTTTACGGCCAAGAGCCAAGAGCATCTGCTGATGTCTGCGTGTGGGCGGCGCCATCATATACATCTGGCCATCGATCAGCTCTGCACGCTGTCCCTCTGGCAGATGATAGATGTCATCAATGGTATAACTTTTATTCTGCTGCGGCAATGCCATGGTAACACATCCTTTCCTAATCTTCCCGTCTCTTTCACCAGAGACGGGCTTTTTTTGCAATTTGTTCAAAATTATTTTGGAACACTTCCGCCTGGATTCCCACCTTTCTCGCGCCTTCCACATTCTCCAACCGGTCGTCGATAAAGAGCGTCTCCCCGGGATTCAGCCCGTAGTGCTCCAGCAGATACCGATAAATTCTCTCATCCGGTTTGATAACATGCAGATCCGCCGATACCACGATTCCCTCAAAAAGGTTCACATCGTAGCTTTTGGGAAAGTAAATATAGAATTCATCGCTGGCGTTGGACAGTACATACAGACGGTATCCTTCCTTTTTGGCCCGCTGTAAAAAAGGCAGGGCTCCCTCCACCCGCGGCATGAACGTATGCCATCCTTCCAGGCATTTTCTTAAGCCTTCGTAAAGACGCTCAGGGATCCGCCGGCTGATGGATGCAAACTTCCCTTCCACCGTGATATTTCCCAGATCGCCCAGGGTCCACTCCGGCCCGGCAAAGAGTTCCCGGTATATGATTTTCCGGTCTTCTTCTGTCTCCAGAAATTTTTTCAAGGGGACTGCCGGATCGTAATCCAGCAGTACGTTCCCCATATCCAGTACGATATTTCTGATCATCGTCCTTCCTCTCCCGGCATCTTCCAGCCGAAGTGATCCGTATGCAGCAGATGGTGAGCCCGTTCTGAGAGAGGTTCTCCCAGATACTCTTCATAGATCTGTTTGATCTTCGGATTCTCGTGGGAAAACCGCAGTTTGTTTTTCCGGTCCAGGAAATACAGGTTTTCTCCCCTCTCTTTCGCCATCTCCGCGCCGTCGTGGATGGGCTGTCCGCCGCCGCCCACGCAGCCGCCGGGACAGGCCATCACCTCTACGAAATCATATTCTACTTCTTTGTTTTTCAGCCGCTCGATCAGTTTTCTGGCGTTGCCCAGTCCGCTGACCACCGCCGCCCGGACAGTGATACCGTTGATATCGATATTGGCTTCTTTGATACCTTCCTCTCCCCGCACCATATAAAAAGCGTCGGGGTAAGCGTTCTTTCCCGTCACCAGATAGTAGCAGCTGCGAAGCGCCGCTTCCATCACGCCGCCCGTAGCCCCGAAAATCACGCCGGCGCCGCTGGATACGCCAAAAGGATCGTCAAACTCCTCCTCGGGCAGATGTTTCACATCCAGATGATCCGCCCGGATCATGCGGGCGATCTCCCTGGTGGTCAGCACCAGGTCCACATCCCGTCCGTGGCCGCTGTCATTGATGTTTGGGATCTCCGCTTCTTTCTTTTTGGCGATGCAGGGCATGACAGATACGTTGTACACCTGATCGGGATCCAGACCGAATTTCTCCGCCAGGTAAGTCTTGGTCACCGCCCCTTGCATCTGATGGGGCGATTTGGCCGTGGACAGCTGTCCGATCATCTCCGGATACTGGGATTTCAAAAAGCGCACCCAGCCGGGACAGCAGGATGTGAACATGGGAAAGGTATAGTCTTCCCGATGACGCATCCGTTCCAGAAATTCGCTGCCCTCCTCCATGATGGTCAGATCGGCTCCGAAATCCGTATCAAAGACATAGTCAAATCCCAGCGCCTTCAGCGCCGCCACCAGACGGCCGGGAGTCGCTTCCTCCCGATCCAGTCCCAGTTCCTCCGCCCAGGCGGAGCGCACCGCCGGAGCTACCTGCACGATGGTCACCTTGTCGGGATCGGCAAAGGCACCCTGCATGGAGAGCAGCTGCAGCGTATCGTCTCTCTCCCGCAGCGCTCCGGTGGGGCAGTGGGTCAGACACTGGCCGCAGATGGCGCAGTCGGATTGGGTGATCTGCAGGTTATGGGTCACGCCCACAGTGGCCCGGGAGCCTGTTTTTACGATATCCCAGATGTGCAGATCCTGTACCTTATCACAGATCTGTACGCAGCGCATGCATTTGATACAGCGGCTGGCGTCGCGGATCAGCGGAAACTCTATGGGCCACTGCCGTTTTGGAATGTCTTTTTTATACTCGGAGGCATAGATGCCCAGGTCGTTGGCGATCCGCTGCAGGGAGCAGTTTCCGCCCCGGACACAGCTGGTACAGGAGCTGTTGTGCTGGGACAGAATCAGTTCCACATTGGTACGCCTGGCTTCCCGCACTCTGGGGGAATTGGTCAGGATCTCCATCCCTTCCTGCACCACGTTGTTGCAGGCGGTCACCAGACGGCTGACGCCTTTGATCTCCACCACGCAGACGCGGCAGGCGCCGATTTCATTGATATCTTTCAGATAACACAAACTGGGCACGGGCATTTTGGCAGCGCTTGCCGCGGACAGTATGGTGGTACCCTCTTCTGCCTGCATCGGTTTTCCATTGATCGTGATATTTACCATTTCGTCTCTCTGCCCCCTTTCAGTACGCCAAAGCCAAAGTGATCGCACCGCAGACACCGGCCGGATTCCTGATGGATCTCCTCCCAGGTCAGGCTGCATTCCACCTGTTCAAAGTCTTTTTTCCGTTCCGCCGCATCCCGCTCCCGCACGTTGATCCGGCCGCAGGGGAAATAGTCCTTCACGCGGGGCGCAGGAATCGATACGTCGGTGGAGATCACATGATTATATCCCAGATAGGAATCGATATTGGCCGCCGCCACTTTTCCCGCAGCGATGGCCCGGATCACCGTGGCCGGTCCGGTCACACAGTCGCCGCCGGCGAACACGCCTTTCGCATCCTCCACGGCGCTCCAGTTTTCTGCCGCGATCACGCCGTGTTTGATCTTGATCCCTTCCTCTTCAAAGTAATTGGTCTCGATGCCCTGACCCACCGCCACGATCACCACGTCGCAGGGCAGACAGACTTCTTCCCGCCTGCTGCGGGATGGTTTGGGACGGCCGTCCTTTCCGATGAGCCCGATCAGTTTGGGCTGTGCCACCAGGGCTGTCACTTGGTTTTGTTCATTGGTCTGGATGCGGACCGGCGCATGCAGCTCCAGGATCTGGGCTCCTTCCGCCACGGCGCTTTGCACTTCCTCTGCCAGCGCCGTCATATCCGCCTGCCGTCTGCGGTATACCACAGTCACCGTCTGCGCGCCCAGACGGATGGCGGATCTGGTCACGTCCATAGCCACGTTTCCGCCACCGATCACTGCCACTTTCTTGCCGGTGAAATCCATCTTTCCTCCGTCCGCCAGCGTTCCCAGCATTTCCACAGCGGAGATGACGCCTTTTGCGTCTTCTCCTTCCAGTCCCACCTTTTTGTCGATGTGGGCGCCGATGGAAATATAGACGGCGTCATAGTTTTCCCGCAGCGTGTTCATGGATACCTGGCCTTCCTTATCGCCCACCGGCGTGTCAAGCTTCACCTCCACGCCGGTAGAGAGGATCACATCGATGTCCTCCGCAAGACGTTTGCGCGGAAGCCGGTAGCTGGGGATACCGTAGAACAGCATGCCGCCCAGATGGCGATGCATCTCATACACTGTGGTCTGATGTCCCATCAGCTGCAGATAATATGCGGCGCTTAAACCGCTGGGGCCTCCTCCGATGATGGCGATCCGCTTTCCGGTGGAGGGCGCACAGGCCGGCGCCGGAACCTTTCCGGCATTGTCCACCGCCGCCAGCTTCAGGCCGCGGATATTGACAGAGGTATCCACCATATTCCTCCTGCAGCGCGCCTCGCAGGGATGTTCACAGACGAATGCGCATGCCGTTGGGAAGGGGTTGTCCTTGCGGATCAGCCGCACCGCATCCTGGTAACGCTGCTCTGCCACCAGAGCGATATAGCCGGGGATATCCACCTTGGCCGGACAAAGAGCCACGCAGGGCACCGGCTGTTTCAGGGAAGCCAGGCATTTTCCGTGACGGATATGCTCTTCATAATCATCCCGGAATCCTTCCAGTCCTTTTATCACCATCTCCGCCGCCGTATAGCCGATGGCACAGTCCGCCGTATCCATGATGGTCCGGGCTGTCTTTTCGATCAGCGTCAGGTCTTCCATCTTTCCTTCACCGTCCAGCACCTGCTCCAGCAGCGTGCCCAGCTGACCAAGGCCGATCCGGCAGGGCACGCATTTCCCGCAGGTCTGGGCATGGCACATCCGCAGGAATACCAGCGCCAGATCCACAGGGCAGATCCCCGGAGGGCTGGCGATGATCCTGCGCTCCAGCTCCCGGTACAGTCCTTCCACCGTGGTTTGGGCTTCGCTTTTGGTGTCAATCATCAATCTGCTCACTCGTTCACCTTCCTTCTTTTTTTATCGGTAAGTTTACCGTCCCAGACGAAATATTTCCGCCCCCAGATAAGCGGCGTCTTCCTCCTGATGGGAGGAAAAGATCAGCGTCCGCTCACCAAGGCGTGACAGAAGATAATCCGCCGTTTTCTTCTTCGTTTCCCTGTCAAGTCCCGTAAAAGGCTCATCCAGCAATAAAAGCCCAGCAGGCGGGCGCAGCGCCCGCACCAGCGCCACCCGCCGCTTCATGCCACCGCTTAAGCTTTCCGTTCGCTTTTTTAGCGCTTCCCCTGGCAGGATCCTTCCCAGTTCTTCCAGGATCTCTTCTCTTTTCCCGCCGCAGACCATCTGTACATTTTCCACCGGCGTGGCCCATGGAAGCAATCGATCCTCCTGAAACATCACGCCCAGTCGCTGCCTGGTATCGTGGAGAACGCGTCCCTCATCGGGCTGCTCCAGTCCCATCATCAGACGCAGCAGCGTGGTTTTTCCACACCCGGAAGGCCCCATGATGCAGGTTTTGCTGCCGCACGCCAGATGCAGCGTCACCTGATCCAGCACCTGCAGGCTTCCGTATCGTTTCCCGACCCGGTATACTCCATACTCCATCAGCAGCACCTCCCCACGCCTGCTCTCTTAAGCAGCCATAAGACGATCCGCTCCGACAGCATGCTTAAAATCAGGATCACCGCCGTCCAGGCGAACAGCTGCGCCGTATCCAGATAGATCTTTGACAGATACAGCCGCTCCCCGATAGTCCCCTCCGGTATCCCGATCACCTCGGCAGCCGCCCCCGATTTCCAGCTCATGCCCACCGCGCTTTTACAGGCGCTGGCCAAATAAGGGAGCACCGACGGGCGGTATAGATACCAGACCTTTCTGGCAAAGGGCATGCAAAAGACCTCCGCCACCTCCAGGAGCCCGGGATCGGTATGGCGGATCCCCTCGACGGTGGCAAAATAAATGGGGGGAAACACCACCACAAAGGATATCACCGCCGAGAGATGACGGGAACCGGCCCACAAAAGGAGCAGGATCACCACCGACGCCACCGGGATGGATTTCATCAGCTGCACCGCCGGCCCCAGAAATTCCCGGATCACGATCCGCCGGCAGGACAGTGCCCCCAGAAAAATTCCCAGGATCAAAGCGCTGGTAAATCCGACGGCGATCCGCAGCCAGGAGTGAGCGATCCGCAGCCAGAAATCCGGCTCCGGCAAAGAGCGGATCAACGTCCCGGCCACCTGCAAAGGTCCCACCAGGAAGATGGAATTGTCAATGAGCTGCGCCGCCAGCTGCCAGATGAGGATCCAAAAGACGATACTGATGATCCGCCAGCGTCTATACAAAGTAAAAATCCTCCCGGGGCAGCGATCCGCCCACCGACTCCGGATTCAGTTCATAGAGCGTTTCCAGATACCCTTCCAGAGCCGTCTTCATCTCTTCTCCCGTGATGCAGGTGATATTGCAGCGGGGGATAGCCTGTCTGGCAATGGGTTCCTTTTCCACGATACCGGCAGCAACCACCAGCGCGGCTCCCCCGTCGGGATCCTCGTTGATCTGATCCGCCGACGCTTTGTGATCCTACAGAAATACCCTTACCTGATCCGGGTGCTCTTTCAAAAAGCTGCGGCTGACCACCGTCACGCCGGTCACCAGACGGCTGCCATTTCCCTGCTGAGCCTGATCCCAGATTTTTGTAAGATCCATGGTCATCTGCAGATTCTCATTCTGCAGACAGGCCGCCGTGGCAAAGGGCTGAGGCAAAAGGCCGACGGCAGAGGGATCGCTTTGCAGAACCGCCGCCACTTCCGCTGCCTCGGACTTATATTCCAGCGTCACGCCGGTCACTTCATATGCATCCAAAAGATACTGCAGCGCATAGTCCGGCGTGGTTCCCTTTCCGGTCAGATAAACGGTTTTCCCCGTCAGCTTTTCCATACGGTCGATCCCTGCGTCCCCGGTGACCATATACAGCACGCCCAGCGTGTTGATATCCGCCGCGGCAATCTTCCCTTCTGTCTTCTGATACAGGATGGCCGCCGTATTGGCCGGGATCAGAGCAATGTCCAGTTCCCCTTTTACCATCTGCGTCATCAGTTCATCCGCCGCCGTCACCATGGTAAATTCATAATTTTCTTTCCTTTCTTCGTCATTCATCAGAAACACCAGCCCCATGGAGGTGGGCCCTTTCAGCGCGCCGACACGGACCGGTCCCTGGCTTTCCTCCCTGGCGCAGCCGGCCAATACCCCCGCCAGCAATGCCAGGATGCCCAGAAGAATCCACTTCTTTTTCTTCAATCTTTCCTTCCTCCTCTCCCGATTTCTTTTTTCATTATACCTGATTTTAAAACTCCAGACAACAGATCAGCGGCGATAATATTGTCAGAAAGTAAAAAGGGCAAAAAAAGAGACTGACGCGCAGTCCCTTTTCCTGTTGTTTTTTATTTCGCTTCGATCACCTTCACGCCGTCGTCGGTTCCCACGATGATGCGTTTGCACATCTTCAGGAACTGACCGGTCTCCAGCACGCCCACGATGCCGTTTACTTTCGCCTTTACGTCTTCGATGTCGGCCGGAACGCCCAGATGCAGGTCGACGATATAGTTTCCGTTGTCCGTCACAAACAGCTCGCCGTCTTTCATCCTCATTTTGGGGTTGAAACCGTACTCTTCCATCTTTTTGAATACGATCTGATAACCGTAGGGCAGAATCTCGATGGGAAGGGGGAAGGCTCCCAGTTTGTCCACCAGCTTGCTCTCATCCATGATCCAGATCACTTCTTTGGCCAGAGAAGCCACTACCTTTTCCCGGAACAGAGCGCCGCCGCCGCCTTTGGTAGCGTTGAAATCGCCGTCGATCTCATCCACGCCGTCGATATCCAGATCGATGTGATCCACGTCGTTGATATCCAGCAGGGGAATGCCCAGGGAACGGGCCTGCTCTTCCGTCGCTTTGGAAGTGGGAACACCCTGGATCTTCAGGCCGTTCTTGACCATCTCTCCCACCTTATCCACCATGTATCTGGCTGTGGAACCAGTTCCCAGTCCTACCACCATGCCGTCTTTGATATACTCCGCCGCTTTCTCGCCTGCAATTTTCTTCTGATTCATCTGTCATGTACCTCCTGCGTACCATTTTTCTATCAGTATACCACCTTTTGCTTCTCCTGTCATCCGTCTTTACAGACACCCAAGGATCTTACGCAGCCCGTAGGCCACGCCGTCCTCATCATGGCTTTTTGTCACGTACCGGGCCGCCTTTTTACATTTTTCCGAAGCGTTTGCCACGGCGACGCCGTATCCGGCAAACTTCATCATATCCACATCGTTATCTCCGTCTCCGAAGGCGGCCACCGATTCCGGAGCGATGCCAAGCAGATCTGTGACGAATTTCAGTCCGGAATGCTTCCCCGCCTGCCGGTCGGAAATCTCGATCAGCTGCTGTACCGAAGAGGTGATATAGACGTCCGGAGCCGCCGCCGCGATCCGCCTCCACAGCCGTTCCTTTTGTCCCGCATCCGGCACCACGATATCCATACTCTCCAGCTGTCCCGCGTGTTCCTTTATAAATCCGGTGATATCCTCCACCGGCCGGCGGGTGCTGCGGATATATTCCACACCCTTTACCGAAGTACCGTAACGGACCGGATCCTGGATAAAATCATGCTGGGCATAGGCGCAGCCGTCAAGGAAGGCCTCATAGGCCACCTCTTCTCCTCTTAGCGCATCCAGGATGGCCGTCGCCGCAGAAGCGCTCACGGTGTACCGTTTCAGACACCGCTTGTCCGGCACGCGGTATACCGCCGCCCCGTTGGAGGTCACCGCATAGGAAATGCCAAAAATCCCCGTCACATCCGCTGGCAGGGTATGAAAGGATCGCCCGCTGGCGATGACCACACAGACTCCCTTTTCGATCAATTCTTCAATGGCTTTCCGATTAGCCTCCCCCAGCTTTCCCTCCCGGTTCAAAGTCGTGCGGTCCAGATCCAGGGCAACACATCTGATCTCCACCGTTTTTATCCTCCTTTCCCCGCTTTTCGTCTTCTTTTGCCTTCATTATATCGAAGTTCCTGTGCAAAAAGCAAGAGCGTCTTGACCCGGCTTTCTCCCTCCCTTATAATGATGGCAGAATATTTTTGGGAGATGATCGCATATGGAACCATATATCGACCTGCATGTCCACTCCAGCTGCTCCGACGGGACGCTGACGCCCCGGGAGGTGGTACGTTACGCAGCAAAAAAAGGGCTGGCCGCCATCGCGCTGACGGACCACGATACCATCCGGGGAATCGCCCCGGCCCGCGAGGAAGCAGACAAGCTTGGGATCATGCTGATCCCCGGCATCGAGTTTTCCACCAATTACAAAGACCGGGATATCCATATCCTGGGACTGGACATCGATGTGGACAACGCTTACTTTGCCGGAAGCCTTTCCCGGTTCCTGGATTCCCGAAACGTGCGCAACCGCAAGATGATCCGGCTTCTGTCGGAACACAAAATCCCCATCACATGGGAAATCATGGAACAGCGTTTTCCAGAAGCCGTCTGGACCAGGGCCCATTTCGCCCGCTATCTTTTGGATGAAGGTTACGTATCTTCCATGGCGGAGGCTTTCTCGCGGTATATCGGCGATCAGGCCTGCTGTTTCGTCCCCCGGGAAAAGGTGACTCCCTTCCAGGCGATCCGTCTCATCCAGGAGGGTTCCGGCATCGCCGTGCTGGCTCATCCTCTTTTGTACCATCTGTCCCAGCGGGAACTGGAGGAACTGACCGCTTCTTTGAAAAAAGCCGGTCTTAACGCCATCGAGGCCATCTATTCTGCCAACTGCGGGATGGACGAGGGAAACATGCGCCGCCTGGCAAAAAAATACGGCCTTGGCATCACCGGCGGTTCGGATTTCCACGGCGGGAACAAACCGGGCATCGACCTGGGAGAGGGCCGGGGCAATTTAAAAATCCCCCTTCAGATCTGGAAGAACCTGAAAGGGGATAAGAAAATCTCGTAAAATCAGTTTGACCCGTACGGGTGTACGGGTCACATTCTTTTTTCCGCGGTATCGTATTTTTTTTCTTCCCGCTTTTTCTCTGCTCCCTGGCGTGCGCCAAAACAAGCTGACTGTCCATAGCCGGATGTCCGGGCGGCGTTTTTCATATCCCGCATAACGCGTTTTTCCATTTCCAAAATCAGATCCATAATGCATCCTCCTTTTTCTCAAATCAGCCGCATTGATTTACTACGTACACAGAGTAAACCATATGCGGCTGTTTGTCAATACAGTTATATTATGATATTACGGACCTTTTAGAAATATTTTACACTTTCTTTACTCTTTCGGATCTTCCAGCGGTTCCGCCGGAATAAAGACCCGCTGATCCTTTATCTTCTCCGGCGCTTCCGCCGCTTCGGTGGCCTCCTGACAGAAGGTCTCCTGGGCATTGACCAGCACCTTGCCTCTTTTGTCGATTTTCTCATAGGATCCGTCCGGCTGCAGGATATGTGCTTTCACATTGTCCCGAAGCTGGGTGTCCAGGATATGCCAGGCTTCTTTTTTCAGCCGCTCATCCTCGATGGGGAAGATAATCTCCACCCGTTTATCCAGGTTTCTCGGCATCCAGTCGGCGCTGCCCATATAGATCTCCTCGTTTCCATTGCTGTAGAAATAGAAGATTCTGGCATGCTCCAGGAAATTGCCCACGATGGAACGGACGGTGATGTTCTCGCTGATACCGGGGATCCCCACCTTCAGACAGCAGATGCCCCGCACGATCAGGTCGATCTGTACGCCGGCCGCGGAGGCCGCGTAAAGAGCAGCAATGATATCCCGGTCACAAAGGGAGTTTACCTTGGCCACGATACGGGCTTTCTCTCCCTTTCTGGCGTGCTCCGCTTCCATCTCGATCAGATGGAGAAAGCGATCCCGCATCCACAGAGGCGCTACGACCAGCTTGTTCCACATACTGGGTTCGGAATAACCGGAGAGCATGTTGAAAACGGCGGTGGCGTCCTCGCCGATCCTGGCGTCACAGGTCAGAAGTCCGCAGTCCGTATACAGCTTGGCCGTGGAATCGTTGTAATTTCCCGTTCCCAGATGGACATAGCGTCGGATGCCCGTCTCCTCCCGGCGCACCACCAGGGTAATCTTGCTGTGAGTTTTTAATCCCAGCAGGCCGTAGATGACATGACAGCCTGCTTTTTCCAGCATCTTTGCCCAGACTATGTTGTTTTCTTCATCAAACCTGGCTTTTAACTCCACCAGAACGGAAACCTGTTTGCCGTTCTCCGCCGCCTGCGCCAGCGCGGCGATGATGGGCGAGTTGCCGCTGACCCGGTACAGCGTCTGTTTGATAGCCAGCACGTTGGGGTCCTTCGCCGCCTGTTTGACGAAATTTACCACCGGATCGAAACTCATATAGGGATGATGCAGCAGGATATCTCCCTTGCGGATGTTGGTAAAGATATCATCCTCATTTTGCAGCGCCGGCACCGCCGCCGGCGTATAAGGCTTCACTTTATACTGATCATATCCCTCCACACCGTACAGCTTCATGAGGAAAGTAAGATCCAGCGGACCATTAATCTCATAGATTCCTTCCTGATGGATGGAAAACTCATCCTTCAGAATCTTCAGCAGCCGCTCATCCATATTTTCCTGGACCTCCAGACGGATCACCTCGCCCCACTGACGCTTTTTCAGCTGCTTTTGAATTTCTTTGAGCAGATCCGCCGCCTCATCTTCATCGATGGTCAGATCGGCGTTTCGCATGATCCGGTAGGGGCAGGCGCAGACCACATCGTAGCTTAAGAAAAGTTTGCCGATGTTGCGCTCGATGATCTCTTCCAGCAGGATGAAACATTTATTGCCTTCCTTGTCCTCCGGAACGGCCACGATCCGCGGCAGCACAGAGGGCACCTGAACCGTGGCAAACTCCAGCTCCTCTTTGTTTTTTTTCTTATCCTTTTTCCGGATCAGCGCGCCGATATTCAGCGTCTTGTTCCGAATCAGGGGGAAGGGCCTGGAGGAATCCATGGCCATGGGCGTCAGTACCGGGTAGACATTTTCTTCAAAGAAATCGTCCACAAAGCTTTGCTGCTCCTTTGTCAGCATCTCATGCTCGCTGATGATGTTGACGCCGATATTTTTCAGCATGGGCAAAAGGGATCGGTTGTAGGTATTATACTGAGCCTGCACCAGCTGATGGGTCTTGGGACTGATGGCATCCAGCTGTTCCTGCGGCGTCATGCCGGCGATATCCGGCTTTTTATATCCCGCATGAACCATATCCTTCAGGGACGCCACGCGGATCATGAAAAATTCATCCAGGTTTGACGCGGTGATACTCAAAAATTTAAACCGTTCCAGCAGGGGAATACTCTTATCCCGGGCTTCTTCCAATACCCGGATGTCAAAATCGATCCAGCTTAACTCCCGGTTCCGGTAGTATTCCGGCTTCATCCACTCTGTATACTTCATCTTGGCCCTCCTATATTATCCTTTTCACTTTCAATACGGGACGTACGCTGAATACCTCTTCGAAAAAGTTCAGCTTGTCTGTCAAAAGTCCCCGTTCCAGCGTAAAATCCTTCTTCGTCTCGATATTCAGGATCAGTTCGTTTTCCTTCACATGCGCCTTCATGGTTTCGATTTTCTGCATGTGACTGCGGTCCAGCGCGTTGACCAGACGGAGAATGGCCGTCAGCTTGGCCACCAGGATGTAATCCGCCCCCTGCAGATCGGAGATACGGCTCATGGCTGCGTAGCTGTCAAAGGGCCGCGTGTTGTAACGCACCGCCAGGGCGATGATCTCCCTCTCCCGGTGGGACAGGCCGATGATCTCCGTGGACATAATGATGTTAAAGGAACATTCGCCCACATTGCTTAAGCTGATATACTTTCCGCAGTCGTGAATCTGCACCGCCACCTCCAGCATCAGAAGCTCCCGCTCCGTAAGCCCGTGCGCTTTTTTCATCGCCTTAAAGACGATCTTGGCCAGCTTTGACATCATCTGTGTATGGCTTTTGCTGACCGCATACCGCTTGCCGATGTTGCGCGCCGCCATGACGATATCGTTGTCAAAATTATGCTCCGTTTTGATCAGCTTTGCCCGCTCCGCGTAATCGTAAGCCACGCCGTCGGAGAGACGGATGCCGGGGATCCAGATGTTCTGCACATTCATTTCCTGGATTAGACGTTTGTTGATGATCACCGTTGGAATCAGCAGGGACGCATATTCCAATGCGATGCCCATCTCCATGGCCAGCTCGATGGGCGAGCGCTGAATCACCGTGCGGTACCACTCCATGTAATCCTCTTTGGTCAGCACCTCCGAGTACTCGCCCTTCTTGTTGTACAGTAAGGAATCGGTGAAGTTGTTTCCGATGAGAATCACATTGCTGATATCCCGGTCTTTTAGATGAAGCTTTTTAAAGCCGGTGATCTCATTGCGGATCAGCTCCTCCACCAGCATCTCATAGTGGGTGGTCTCCCGCTCGATGCCGGACAGACGCTCCCGCACACGCAGGCTGCCCAGCTTCACATTCTGCGTGGTGATCAGGTTATCCTTGTCAAAAAGGGAAATCTGGATGCTGCCGCCGCTGACGTCCAGGATAGCGGTTCCCTTTTCGATAATCTTCTGGAATGTATCGCCCTTGGAGGCGATTCCCTTGTATCCCAGAAAACGTTGCTCCGAGTTGCTCAAAACATCGATCCGGATACCGGTGCGCTGATAAATGGTTTCCAGCATGATCATGGAATTGGTCGCCTCCCGGACGGCGCTGGTGCCGAAAGCCCGGTAATCGCTCACCTGATAGCTCTCCATGATTTCCGTAAAGTTTTTCATGACGGTGCACAGCTCATCGATCAGCTGTGCCGTAACCCTGCCTGTGGCATAGGCCGTCTTGCCCAGCTCCAGGCGATGGGTCACACGGTCAATGGAATGAACGCCGTTTCTTCTGGAAAGCTCAAAGATCTCCAGACTGACGTTGTACGATCCGACCTCGATCGTGGCAAACATTGTCACCTGCATACGTATCCTCCCATCTATTCATCCTTGGGTTCCTTTCCCAGCAGATAGTCGATAAACTGCTGCGCCGTCCTGCCGGACAGACCGCCGTGGGCCATCTCCCATTGATTGGCCTGGGCCAGCAGCTCCTCCTCCGGCATGGCGACGCCATACCGCTTTGCCAGGGTTTTGACAATATCCTGAAATTCTTTCCGGCTTGGCGAACTGAAAAATATGGTAACGCCAAAGCGGGATACCAGCGACAGCTTTTCCTGTACCGTATCCGATGCATGGAGATGATCTCTGCGGCCTTCCTTGTCGCTGAATTCCTCCTTGATCAGATGACGCCGGTTGGAGGTGGCATAGATCAGAATATTGTCCGGTTTCTTCTCCAGTCCTCCTTCGATGACCGCCTTCAGATATTTGTACTCGATTTCAAATTCTTCAAAGGACAGGTCGTCCATGTATATGATAAACTTATAGTTTCTGTTTTTGATCTGTGCGATCACATCGTTGAGATCCTGAAACTGATGCTTATATATCTCTATGATACGCAGCCCCTGATCGTAATATTGATTGAGAATCCCTTTGATGCTGGAAGATTTTCCCGTTCCCGCATCGCCGAACAGCAGGCAGTTGTTGGCTTTTCGTCCCTTTACGAAAGCTTCTGTATTCTCGATCAGCTTTTGCTTTGCGATCTCATATCCCACCAGATCCGACAGCTGCACATGGGCGATATTGGTGATGGGAACGATCCGGGCTCCCTCCTGAGCGTGAACCACCCGAAAGGCTTTGTGCAGTCCCAGCTTGCCCACGCCGAAATCCTTATAGAACTGCACCATGTCTTCCATAAATTCTTCCACCGTACCGCAGGCTTCCAGCCGTTCGCTCAAGGTACAGATCCGGTCCCGGATCCTTTTATTAAACAGCTTTCTCCCGCCGGTGCCCTCATAGTGGCAGATGATCTGGCAGTCCCCGGAATCAAAAATCCGGTCAAATACTTTCAGATCATAGTCATACAGCTCCTTGAAACGGATGAAGTCGTGCCTGGCCATCTGGTTGACGCTTCCCTTTACCTTTCCCACGATCTCGCAGGCCGTGCTGAAAGCGTTCTCCTTATTGACCAGCAGAAAGGTAAGATAATTATGCCAGAGATTCCCGGAAAAGCCGTAGGCCCCCGCCAGCTCCACAAGGCCGCTCAGGGCCGTGTAAAAATCCTTCCGGAAGGGCTCTGTGTCCTGTCCTTTCTCAATGGCCTCCATGATCTTCGTCATGCTTTTCAGGATTTCTCCCTGTTCAAAATCACGGTATAAGATGCATTCTTCAATTCTGGTCACCTTTTGCTTCCTCTTTTCTATCGATAATTTCCCAGTACCCGCAAAGAACTGGCTTCCTTCTCGATGCCAAGCAGCGCGTTTTTCACCGCGCCGTCGTCCAGATTTCCTTCGAAATCCACGAAGAACCGGTACTCCCAGTTTTTCTGGGCTATGGGCCGGGATTCAATTTTCGTCATGTTCAGATTGTTGTAAATAAAGTGCGACAGCATATTGTACAGCGTGCCGCTGGCATGGGGCAGCTCAAAGCAGATACTGATCTTATCCGCATCCGGCGTATAAAGTTTCTTTCCCGATACGATGATGAACCGGGTGGAATTGGTCTGGCTGGAGGAAATGTTGTCATCCAGGATCTCCAGTCCGAAATACTCGGCCGCATGACGGCTGCCGATGGCCGCCTGCTCTTTTTTCCCATCTTCTTTGACCTTTCGCGCCGCCACCGCTGTATTGATCATCTCCTGCTGTTTCCATCCGGGATGTGCTTCCAGATAACGGCCGCACTGCTTCAGCGCCTGGGGATGGGAGCACACCAGCGTAAGATCCGAAAGGGAAACGCCGGGAAGTCCCATCAGCACGTGATCCGCCCGGATAATCTGCTGTCCCACGATGTTGTTCTGATATTCCACCAGCAGATCATAGATATCCGCCACGATCCCCGCCGTGGAGTTTTCTATGGGGAGGACGGCGTAATCCGCCTTTCCCTCCGCTATGGCCTCCATGGCGTCCTTCCAGGTTTCCACATGGAAACTGTCCACTTCCGGACCGAAATAGGTGTTCATGGCCGCGAAGCTGTAAGCCCCTTCCACCCCCTGGAACACCACCTTAGCGTCCTTCGTGGGCAGACGGTCCACTTTGTGAAATTCGCTCTGATATGAGACGCCGCTTTCTGAGAGCAGCTGATACTGCCGCTTTCTGCTGATGGACATCAGCTGGCGGAACACCTCCCGGATACCGACGCAATTAAAAGGATCCGTCGCTTTTTCTCCCAGTGTCTCCAGCTTCTTTCGTTCTCTTTGCGCGTCGAATACCGGTTTCCCCGTCGCGATCTTATATTCCGCCACTTCTTTGGTCAGTTTCATCCTCCGCTCAAAAAGACGGACGATCTGTTCATCCACTTCATCGATCTGTTTTCGTATTTCCTGTAAATCTGTCATGCTTTTTGTATTCCTTTATCTTTTTTATTCCGCACCATGCGGATGGTATCCCCAGCAAAGGACAACGAACCAAAGGACAGGATCACATCCTCGGGCCCGGCTGCCCCGAAGGCTGCCTCCACCGCTTCCTCGAGGGAATCGCAGGCCCGCGTATCCGGGCAGTCGCTTTCTAACACCTTGGCCAGTTCCGACGCCGGCAGAGCTCTGGAAGGATCCGGGGGCGTCACCGTAAAGATTTTCTGCGCCAGCGGGCCCATGAGCCCGGCCACTTTTTTATAGTCCTTGTCCTTAAACATACCCATGATGAAAATCAGACGCCTGCCTGGAAAATAAAACTGAACGGACTGCTTTAATTTTTCGGCCGCATCCGGGTTATGCGCCCCGTCCACCACGAAGCAGGGCTCCTCATTGACCACGGTAAACCTGCCGTCCCAGCGGGTAGTCCGAAATCCTTCTTCGATCTCCTCTTTCGTCACATCGAAGCCGGCCTGCTTTAACGCGGTAATACACTCAAGCGCCAGCACGGCGTTTTCTATCTGATGACTTCCCGCCAAAGTGATGGTGATCTCGCTGCCGTGATAACGAAAGACCTGGCGGTTTAGCGTCACTTCCCGGATCACCGCCTCCTCTGGCCGGGCCGTCACGAAGGGATTCCCTTTTTCCGTGCAAAGAGCCCACAGAAGATTTTCCACCTCCGGCTGCTGCCGTCCCGTCACCACGATGGCGCCCGGTTTGATGATACCGGCTTTCTGGGAGGCGATCTCCTCCAGAGAGTTCCCCAGCACGCCCACATGGTCCATACTGATGGACGTCAGCACCGCCATCTTGGTATTGGTAATCACGTTGGTGGCGTCGGTTCTGCCGCCCATGCCGCATTCCAGCACCACGATATCGCAGCGCTGATCCAGAAAGAACAGAAAAGAAATCACCGTCTCCATCTCAAAGGGAGTAGGGTAACCGATCTGATCCTGTTTCATCTTTTCCACCACCGGATAGATCTGCTCCACATACCCGGCAAAATCTTCCCGGCTGATCCACTGCCCGTTCACCTGCATCCGCTCCCGGTAGGAAAAGATCGTCGGAGAGAGATACCTTCCCACCCGGTATCCGGCGCACTGCAGGACCGTGCTGATATAAGATGCCACGGAACCTTTTCCGTTTGTCCCTGCGATGTGCACAAATTCCAGCCGGCGCTCCGGATGACCCAGCTGCTCCAGCATGTATTCTGTATTCCCAAGCCCCATATCGCCGCCGGCATACTGCCATGCGGATTCGATCCAGGCTCTGGCTTCTTTATATTCCATAACGTACTCCTTACCTTCTGTTTATTATATTACATGGGTTTGGGGATTACAAGAAAGTTGCCCAACTTTACCCAAACTTTACCCTTCTTTACCGGATTTTCTTATTCGCTTTTTCCCGATTCAATCTTGAAATCATCATTATTTTATTATATGATGGATGGAAAAGAAACTAAGGAGGCAATTCATGAGACATTTAATGAGTCCTCTGGATTTTTCTGTCGAGGAACTGGACCGTCTGCTGGACCTGGCCAACGACATCGAAAAAAATCCGGATAAATATGCCCATCTTTGTGATGGCAAACGAATCGCAACTTTGTTCTATGAACCCAGCACCCGTACCCGGCTGAGTTTTGAGGCGGCTATGATGAATCTGGGCGGAAAAGTCCTTGGCTTTTCTTCCGCCGACTCCAGCTCAGCGGCCAAAGGGGAAAGTGTTTCTGATACGATCCGCATGGTATCCTGCTACGCGGATATCTGCGCCATGCGCCACCCCAAGGAGGGCGCGCCGCTGGTAGCGTCCATGGTCTCCTCCATCCCGGTCATCAATGCCGGCGACGGCGGCCATCAGCATCCCACCCAGACCCTTACCGATCTTCTGACCATCCGTTCTTTAAAAGGAAGACTGGATAATCTCACCATCGGTCTGTGCGGCGACCTGAAATTCGGCAGAACCGTCCACTCACTGATCGAAGCCCTGGTACGCTACGAAAATGTATCCTTCGTCCTGATTTCTCCGGAGGAGCTGCGGGTACCGGACTACATCCGCGAGGATGTGCTGGAGGCGAACCACAAAAACTATAAAGAGGTCATCCGTCTGGAGGAAGCTCTCCCCCATCTGGATCTTCTCTATATGACCCGCGTCCAGAGAGAACGTTTCTTCAACGAGGAAGACTATATCCGCATGAAGGATTTCTACATTCTGGACAAGGCCAAGATGGCGCTGGCTCCGGACGATATGCTGGTGCTCCATCCCCTGCCCCGTGTCAACGAGATATCCACGGAAGTGGACAGTGATCCAAGAGCCGCCTACTTCAAGCAGGTACAGTACGGCGTCTATGTAAGGATGGCTCTGATTCTCACATTGCTGGAGGTGAACGTATGCTGAACGTAGGTGCAATCAACGAAGGATTCGTCCTGGATCATATCAAAGCCGGAAAGAGCATGGCCATTTACCATCACCTCGGACTGGATAAACTGGACTGCTGTGTGGCCATCATCAAAAATGCCCGCAGCAGCAAGATGGGCAAAAAGGATATCATCAAGGTAGAATGCCCCATCGATATGCTGGATCTGGATATCCTGGGATTTATCGACCATAACATTACCGTCAACATCATCAAGGACGGCCAGATCTGTGAGAAGAAGCAGCTGAAGCTTCCAAAACAGATCGTAGACGTGATCAAATGCCGCAATCCCCGCTGCATCACATCGGTGGAGCAGGAACTGAAGCATGTCTTCATCCTTACCGACCCGGAAAAGGAGATTTACCGCTGCAAATACTGCGAAGAAAAGTACGACGACCGCAGAGACAAGAAAAGACGCTGATCCTCATCACAAAGGGCGCTGTGATTTCTCTCAAATCACAGCGCCCCATTTTTCGTCAGTCGTTCATACCAGCCGGGATAACTCTTTTTCAGCGATACCGGCCGGTGATTTTCATCCAGAAAGCAGTGTGCGCTCTCGCCGGTGCAGCGGATTTCGCCGCTTTTCACATCCTTGACCTCATATCCCAGCTTCATACGGATCCCGTTAAACTGCAGCATCTTCACCGTGATCTGAAACTGCTCCGGGAAACGGGCCATGGTTTTATAGCAACAGGAAACTTCCAGCACCGGGCTGATCACCCCCTGGGATTCCATCTCTTCATATCCGGCGCCAAGCTGTTCCAGATAATCCGTCCTGGCCTCCTCAAACCAGCGGATGTAGTTGGAATGATGCACGATTCCCATCTTATCCGTCTCGTAATACTGCACTCTTCTCTCATAGGGTCTGATCACAGAACCATCCTCTCTTTTTCAGCTCCTGCCAGATTCTTCCCACCGGCAGGCCTACCACGTTATTATAATCACCGGATATCTTTTCCACAAAGGCCGCCGCCAGCCCCTGTATGCCATAGGCGCCCGCTTTATCCATCGGCTCCTTGCTTTTTATGTAACCGCGGATTTCTTCCTCCGTCATGGGATAAAAAGCAACCCTGGTCTCCTCTGAAAAAACCGCTTCCGTCACACAGTCCCCTTCCCGGTGCAGCAGCGCCACGCCGGTGTACACACTGTGACTCCTGCCCTGGAGAAGGCGCAGCATCCTGGCAGCGTCCTCCTCATCTGCCGGTTTCCCCAGGATCTGTCCGTCCAGAGCCACCACCGTATCCGCGCCGATGATCAGGCAGTCGCCCTTGGCTCTTCCCAGCACTTTTGCTGCTTTTTGCGCCGCCAGTTCCCTGACCGCCAGGGCGGGGTCTTTTGTAGTGATCCGTTCCTCGCCCCCGGCGGGAAGGATTTCAAATTTCAGTCCCACCTGCTCCAGCAGTTCTTTTCGCCGGGGCGACTGGGACGCCAATATGATCCGTTTCATCATTTTCTTCTTTATCTCATCTTTTTTGGCGGCAAGCAGAACGGTAAGCCGGGTTATGTCGTGAATGATCATCTGTCTGGTCCTGCCGTCGCCGGCAGGCTCAAGCGACCCACCTGAAAGCGTGACGGGCAGCCACATTGCTTTCGATTCGGTCTTGCTTCGGATGGGGTTTACATGTGCCCCCTCTGTTGCCAGAGGGGCGGTAGTCTCTTACACTGCCTTTCCACCCTTACCTGCGTCTGCAGGCGGTTTATTTCTGTTGCACTGGCCTTGGAGTCGCCTCCACCGGACGTTATCCGGCATCCTGCCCTGTGAAGCCCGGA
>DSTFC04002__coassemble_934_pt1 | contig 24007 bp, 21 predicted proteins | sample DSTFC04002__metabat2_high_PE_045 | metagenome-assembled genome bin DSTFC04002
AATAAAGTGTGATGGAATTTACCTCTTCACTGGAATTTAAAATTTCAATTTAGCGAAAAGTCTGTGACCAAATTCTGTGAATACCGTTTGCGCCCGGAACGGATATTTCGTATAATATTTTCATAGTGTGCAGAAAATATATCTGAAATGGATAAGGAGGGCAGTATGAAAGTAACGGCGTTGATTGAAAATAAAGAGACGAAAGGGCTGGCCTGTGAGCATGGGCTGGCCATTTACATAGAATACCGCGGCGGAAGATATCTGCTGGATGCAGGGCAGACAGGGATCTGTTTTGAGAATGCGGATCAGTTGGGAATAGATGTAGGAGAGATTGATATGGCGTTTCTCTCCCACGCCCACTATGACCATTCCGGTGGTCTGGGAGAATTCTTTAAAAGGAATCAGAAGGCAAAACTGTATCTGCGCCGAGAAGCGCTGGAATATGGCTACTATAAGATCACAGAAACGGTGAAAAAAGACAATGGATTTTCCCGGGAAACGGCAGAAAAATACAGGGATCGCTTCGTTTTTGTGGAAGGAGATCAAAAGGTGGCTCCAGGTGTGTGGCTGCTGGCCCATCATCTGCCCGGACTGGAAGAACGTTCCAAGAAAGCTTGTATGTATGAGGAAAAGGACGGCGTGTTTGCACCGGATCGTCTAAGGCATGAGCAGACACTGGTGTTTGAAAGTGATTCGGGGCTGGTTGTTCTGAACAGCTGCTGTCACAGTGGGGCGGAGAAGGTAATCCGTGAGGTACAGGATGTATTTCCCGGGCAGAAAATCGCAGCGCTGATCGGCGGATTTCATCTGATGGGTGTGGATGGAGCAGAGACCATGGCAGGCAGCCGGGAAGAAGTGGAAAAGCTGGCGAAAGAGCTGCGGTCAATGGGAGAGTTCAGGCTGTATACCGGCCACTGTACGGGAACGCCGGCTTTTGAAATTCTGAAAGAAGTATTGGGGGATCAGATATCTTATTTTTCCACCGGCATGGTACTGGAGTTTTAAGAAAGATGAAAGAAAATACGTTCCAGAAAATTTATCGTGTAGTTGGAGAGATTCCCTGCGGCCAGGTGGCTTCTTATGGCCAGGTGGCGGCTCTTGCGGGAAACAGAAGATGGGCCAGAGTGGTGGGATATGCGTTGAATGTAAACAAGGATCCATCGCTTCCCTGTCATCGTGTGGTGACCAGGGAGGGAAAAGTGTCAGATGCATTTCTTGAGGATGGCAGAAACCGGCAGGTCGAATTGCTGGAGAAAGAGGGGATAGCCTGTCCGGGAGGGATTGTCGATATGAAAAAATACCAGTGGAAAAAGATGGTGTTTTAGGGGAAAATCGATAGAGCAAAGTGCTAGCCAGAGATTGACGGGGAGAAAAGTTTCCGATAAGATAGAAGTTAGAGTAAAGCGGCAGTAGAAGAGAGGATGAAAGGGTAAACGCTATGAAAAGAAAATGGTGCAGCATATTTCTGGCTGGTATTCTGACCGCAGGCAGTATATTTCCGGGAGGGAATGTGTTTGCGGAATCAGAGAACCAGCAGGAAATTGTTATGGAAGAAGAAGCGGAAGAAGAAGCACAAGACGCCGGGGAGACCGAAGGTACAGAAAATACGGAAGTTACCTCCGAACCGGTGCAGGAAACATCCGATACCGACCAGGTGGTGATCTATCATACCAATGATATCCACGGCGCTTTCGAGGCGGCCGAAGGCGGCAGTGTGGGAGTGGCCAAAGCGGCCACGCTGAAAAAGGAAACGGAAAACGCGCTGCTGGTGGATGCCGGGGACGCTACCCAGGGACTCCCGCTGGTGTCGCTGAATAAAGGAAGCTCGGCCATCGATCTGATGAACGCGGCGGACTATGATCTGATGACGACGGGCAATCACGAGTATGATTACGGCCTGGATCAGCTGTTTGCCAATGCGGCAAAAGCGCAGTTCCCCATCCTGGCGGCCAATGTATACCGGGACGGCAGTCCGGTGATGGCAGGAAAAACCGCGGTGGAGAATAACGGAGAAAATGCCGTTCTCACAGTGGGGGATAAAAAAATCGGATTTTTCGGTCTGCTGACACAGGATACAAAGACGTCCACCAGTCCCGATGCGGTCAGCCAGCTGGATTTTAAGGACGAAGTGGAGACGGCAAAGCAGCAGATCGATCTTCTGGAATCACAGGATGTGGACGCCATCGTGGCAGTCTGCCATCTGGGAGATCAGGGCGTGGTGGACTGCACCAGCAGACAGCTGGCCGGGGCGCTCACCGGAGCATATCAGGATAAACTGGACGTGATCATCGACGGCCACAGCCACACGCTGGAAAATACAGAGGAAAACGGCGTGCTGATCGTACAGACAGGAACCGGCCTGACGCAGCTGGGGAAAGTGACGCTGACCTTTGAGGAAGGAGAAGAGCCGGAAGCAGCCGGAGAACTGCTGGATGAAGGGGATCTGGCGTCGGTGACGCCGGATGCGGGGGTTACGGCTCAGATAGCGGAAATTCAGTCCGGCCAGGAAGCGTTGCTGAATGAGAAAGTGGCGCAAACCGACACCGTTCTCTGGGGCGGGACGATCAACAATATTGCAGAGGCCAGGGTGTATGAGACGAATCTGGGGGATCTGACAGCGGACGCCTTTGTCCATACCGCGCAGGATTATCTGGAAAAAAGCGGCCAGGTGACGGAAGTTTCCTACGTGTTCGGCGCCGTCAATGGAGGCGGACTGCGGGCGAGTATTCCCAAAGGGGATATCACCATGGGAGATCTGGTGACGATATTCCCATTCTCCAACACATTGATGGTGAAGAAAGTGACGCCGGCCGTTCTGTATCAGGTGATGGAGCATTCTGTTTCTGCTCAGACCGGGCAAAACGGGGAAAATGGTATGCTCACAGGAGATGCTTTTGGCGGATACCTGCAGATTTCGGGATTTGAATTCAGTTATGATCCCACGGCAGAAGCCGGACAGAAGGTGACTTCTATCCGTGTGCCCGGCGAGGCGGTGGGAACATACACAGAACTGTCCCGGGACGATAAGGAAACGCAGATTGCACTGGTTTCCAACAGTTATATCATGAGCGGTGGGAATGAGTACACCATGCTGGCAGAACTGCCGCTGATGGCGGAGATCGGCGGGGAATTGGAATCGGTACAGCAGTATCTGAAGGACGTGTACGCATCAGATCCTGTTGACAATTATCCGGTGCAGGGAGGGCGGATTCACATCGCAAATGAAAATGCGCCGGAAACCTACGAGGCGCGGATCCAGATCCTGGATGAGCAAGGGAATCCGGCGGCAAATCAGGCGATGTCCTACTATGTTGACAGTGATTCCGGGCAGAACGGAACCGCCGACGAGAACGGTATCCTTACTATAACAGTCAAAAAAGGCCCCCACGCGGTGAAGCTGTCTGCTGGCCAGCAGGAGATTTATATCAACAATTACACCGGAAACGGAATCCGGACGGATATCACATCACTGCCTTCTCTGGTTTACTCTGATGACGGCAGTTGCGATCCCTTCGGATGGCATTCCATTACATATGAATTGAACGGAGGAACCAATCATAAAGATAATCCGGACGGCTTTGAGGAAAACCAGGGCGCTGTCCGTCTGAAAGATCCCACCCGGGAAGGATATCTCTTTGAAGGCTGGTACCGGGATGCAGATTTTCAGGAAGCATGGGATGAGATTCCGGCGGGAACGAAGGAGGATGTAACCGTTTATGCGAAATGGAAGAAGGACGGCCTGGAGCCCAATGATTCCTGGAAAGAAGCGGTGAAGCTGCGTGTTCCATCCAGGACAGAAAGCTATCTTTCCACCGCGGAGGACGTGGACTATTACCGGTTTACCTTAACGAAAGAAGACAGAATTTCCATCCGTCTGACCCAGCCGGGCGAGGACAGCGTGTATTACGATGCGGTGCTCTATGACCAGGATCACAATGTGATCCGAAAGTCCCAGATGAGTTACGACCAGTCTCTGGTGCAGACGCTGGACAAAGGAACGTATTATATCAAAATCGCTGCCTTAAACGGAGAGAGCTCCAGGGAAGCCTACGTGCTCAGACTCAGCCGGATTGCGGTGGCGGGTATGGATCTGTCAGAACAGAACATGCTGACCCGCTCCCTTCATCCGGATTCCCCGACGGCCTATAACCTGGGCATGGGGTTAAACAGCGGCGGAAACTACATCATGGCGACAGCCTATCTGTCCAACTGGGAAGGACCGCTTTTGGAAACGCAGGATCCCTATCCAGAGTATACCATCACAGGAGTAAGCGGCGGCAGTTACCAGATCGAACCGTCCGAGGAGGAGACGAAAATCGTGACGGACGAGTCGCCGGTCTACCACCTGCAGAATGCGATCTGGCTGCCAGACCGGGCAGATCCGCTGGACAATGACCATATTAAATCCGCCATCTACACCTACGGAGGAGTGGATGCTTATTATATGGAGGCGAGCGCTTTTAGAAACGAGGAGACCGCTTCCATCTATGTGCCGGAGCTTTCAGATGAGGAGAGTGCGAAATATGGAGCCGGAGGTCATTGCATCACTTTAGTGGGCTGGGATGACAATTATCCGAAAGAAAACTTCGGGCCGGTCACACCGCCGGGAGACGGCGCTTTCCTTTTCAAAAACAGCTGGGGGGAAGAATGGGGAATGGACGGATATTATTACCTGTCTTATTATTCCTGTGACTTGTTGATCAATCCTGGAGCGTTGTATTTTCTGGAAGAAGGAACGGATAATTACAATACGATCTATCAGTACGATCCTTTTGGATGCGTAGGTATGTTGAGTGCGGAAGGGGATGGTTATGCGGCAAATCTGTTTACGGCCGATTCCCAAGAAGAGTTAAGGGCAGTCTCCTTTACGGTCGTAGATGAAAATACGGATTATGAGATTTATGTGCAAACTAAGGACGGCCGCCAACTGGTGGCCAGTGGAAGTGTCCGTTATGGTGGATATAAGACGGTACGTCTCCAAAATGCCATCGCTCTGGATGCAGGGGAAGAGTTCAAGGTTATCGTACATTACAGCCGGGAAGACGGTACAGTGCGCATTCCCGTAGAATATCCGATGGATCACTTTAGTTCCAAAGCGGACAGCCGGGAAGGGATCAGCTTCATCTCGGCAGACGGCGAGAACTGGGAAGACCTGTATCAGTATAAAGCCAATCCCTGTATCAAAGCCTTCACCTATGACGCGTCTGTGACAGGACAGGCCCAGGGCGTGGATGATGCCGTAAATCGGAATAAAAGCGGCAGAAGCGGCGGCGTTTCATCGGGAACCATCGACGGTTTTGTGCTGCAGGGGCCGGAAAATGTTTCCGGAGAAACCGTGAACCGGACGAAGGACGGCAATGCGCTGGGCGCCAGAGCGGCAGGCCTGCCCAACGAAGTATCCAGCGAGGAGGCGCCGATTGCCAATCTTCCATCCAAATACGACCTGCGGGATATCGGAGCGGTCACCCCTGTGAGAAATCAGTATGATATGGGTTCCTGCTGGACCTTTGCGGCTATGGGGTCTGCGGAAAGTATTCTGCAAAGAAATGAAAATGCTTCCTACAGCTATCCCATGAACCTGGAAATCCAGGGAGAAAAAACCATCGAATTGTCAGAGGATGTGCCGCAGGTACTCTATGAAGCGGCGGCATCCCTTTCCACGGACATGGCGGCTACCGATGTGATCATCTGGGAGCTGACCGGCGATCTGGACAGCGTGGAACTGGCCGAGGGCCCCATCCGCAGCGCCAGCGGCGAGAAAATCCCGCTTTTCACTGCGAAAAAGGCGGGAACCATCACCCTGACGGCGGTCAGCGCGGCAGATGAGACCAGAAGCGATACCATCATGATCACCATCCGGGATGCCAGGGAAGAAGATAAGCCGGTTCCCACAGGGGAGCCTTCCGCGACGCCGACGAAGAATCCCGACAGAAAACCGACAGCAACGGTTTCTGCTGTGAAGAAACCGGCCAGGCCGACTTCGGCGGCATCGTCGAAAAAGAAATCGGATACAGCGAAGACCGCTGACAATACGCCGCTGGAGCAATGGATCATTTTGACAGTGGCGGGCGCGGGAGCTATCGCTGCAGCGCTGGCGAGAAAACGGATGAGAAAATAGCAGAACGAATTAAAAAATCCCTTTGGCTTCCAAAAGCTGAAGGGATTTTATTTGTCACGAAGGGTGGCACATGGTACAATAACACTGTTTAGAAAAAGGACGGGATCTTGTATGAAGAAACTAAGAGTGATCTTTCTGGCTTTTCTGGCCGGATGTATGTTCTATATTTCCGGCGGCGGTTCGCTTTTGCCGGAAGAAGCGCCGGTGGAAATCACAGCGGACGGTTCGGATCTGGCTGCGGAGGTACCGGAATTCTCCGGGGATTCCTATGTGGTGGTAAATGACAACCAGCCGGATTTTGAGGAAGAAGATTTCACAGAAGAATCTTATGAGTATTACAGCGAACTGGATGAACTGGGACGGTGTCAGACGGCCCAGGCCAATATCGGCGAAGACCTGATGCCGAAGGAGGAAAGAGAAGCCATCGGACAGGTAAAGCCCAGCGGATGGCATACGGTGAAGTATGACAGCGTGGAGGGAAAGTATCTCTATAACCGCTGCCATCTCATCGGTTTTCAGCTGACGGCGGAAAATGCCAATGAGAAAAATCTGATCACCGGAACCCGATATATGAATACGGAAGGGATGCTCCCCTTTGAAAACATGGTGGCGGAGTATATCCGCAGGACGGATAATCACGTGCTGTACCGGGTGACGCCCATCTACGAGGGAGATAATCTGGTGGCCAGCGGCGTCCAGATGGAGGCGGAGTCTGTGGAAGACGACGGCGAGGGGATCTGCTTTAATATCTATGCCTATAACAGTCAGCCGGATATCGAGATCGACTATGAAACCGGCGACAGCTGGGAAGCGGAGGAAGAAGAGACGGGATGAAAGACAAAAATTTGAATATGGCAAGGAAGATCGCCGCCTGTGTGGCGCAAAAGGGCGGCAGAACTTTTTTCGTGGGAGGATGCGTCCGGGACAAAATCGCAGGGATAGAAAATAAGGACATTGATATAGAAATCCACGGCGTATCTCCGGAAACGCTGGCAGATATCCTGGATCATCTGGGAAAACGTACCGAGATGGGCGCAAGCTTTGGGATCTTCGGACTGCGGGGTTATGATCTGGATATTGCCATGCCAAGGAAAGAGGAAGCCACGGGGCGCGGCCACAAAGATTTTGACATCTACGTGGATCCCTGGCTTGGTACCAAAAAGGCGGCCATGCGGCGGGATTTTACCATGAATGCACTGATGGAGGATGTGCTTACCGGCGAAGTGCTGGATCATTTCGGCGGGATCCGTGATCTGAAGGCAAAAGTGCTGCGTCATGTGAACGATGAAACTTTCACGGAAGATCCGCTGCGGGTTCTTCGGGCGGCCCAGTTTGCTGCCCGGTTCGAATTTACCGTTGCGCCGGAGACGATTGCGCTGGCGAAGACCATGGATCTGACGGCTCTGGCCCGGGAGAGGGTATTTGAGGAACTGAAAAAAGCGCTGCAAAAGGCAGAGAAGCCATCGATTTTTTTCGAAGAAATGCGTAAGATGGAGCAGCTGTCCTTCTGGTTTCCGCAGGTGCAGCGGCTGATCGGCGTGATGCAGGATCCCGTATTTCATCCGGAGGGAGACGTGTGGATTCACACCATGCTGGTGCTGGACCAGGCGGCGAAGATAAAGGAAAAGGCACAAAACCGCGTCGGCTTCATGCTGGCGGCCCTCACCCATGATTTTGGGAAAATACTGACCACAAAAGAAGCAGACGGCAGGATCCGTTCCCTGGGCCATGAGACGGAAGGGCTGCCCCTGATCCGGGCGTTCCTTGGCAGACTGACCAATGAACGCAGTCTCATCAAATATGTGCTGAATATGGACCAGCTGCATATGCAGCCCAATATGATGTTCTATCAGAAGGCAGGGAAAACGGCTGCCAACCGGATGTTTGACCGCAGTATGGATCCCGCAGGGCTGCTTTTGCTGGCCAGGGCGGATCATCTGGGCCGCAAAGATGCGCCGCCTTATGATGAGATAGAAGCGTTTTTGCAATCCCGTCTGGAGTATTTCACCGGGATCATGGAAAAGCCTTATGTCATGGGGGTGGATCTGGTGCAGGCAGGACTGAAGCCGGGGCCGGATTTTTCGGATTATCTGGCCTTTGCCCATAAGCTTCGTCTGGCCGGGGTGGAGAAAGAAAAAGCGCTGGCGCAGACGCTGGCATATGCGAGAAAAAAGAAAGAAAGGGACGGAAAAAATGAGTGTTAATTACCATGCTTTTCAAAGCCGGGGAGTAGTATTTGCAGAACAGGAAGCGGTCAGCTGGCAGTGGCGGGAGAAATTTACCGGCTATGATCCGTCGCGTATCGCGAAAATCCTTGGGCTTGCCTTCGATGAACGATACCTGTACCTGACGTATTTTCAGACGCCCTATCGACTGACTCTGGCGACTGGCTGCCTGGAAAAACAGGAGGATGAAAAGTGGACGGATCATCTGTTTTTTAATGAAACCATGGCGATTTACCATATCCTTTGGTATACCAAAGATCATCCGCTGCTTTCTAATGTGTGGGTTCCGGGCCATGCGCTGGATGGGGTTGTGAGCCGTAATGGGAACCTGCCGGATCCGCTGCTGGCGCCTTTTGCAAAAAAATTTGACGGGAAAGGGAAAGAACTGCAAGACATCTGTGAAAAACTGGGCGGCATGAAACTGGATAAAGGGGATCTTTCTTATGAATTTGAAGCTTTCCATCCGGTCAGGCTGCGGATGATTTTCTGGGATTCTGATGAAGACTTTCCTGCACAGGTGCAGGTACTGGTGGATCAAAGGGTGACCGACTATATCCACTTTGAGACGGTGGGCTGCCTGATCTCGGATTTATTTGAAAAAATTGAGAAAATGAGTGAATGAAAAAGACCGTATTTTAAAGACGTTTCAGCGCCAGGATGAAACGTCTTTTTTTCAGGGAATATTGAGAACGATCCGGACAGAAAAGACGCCGTCATTCTTTCGAAATTCCGCGCTCCCGCCATATTTTTCCGTCACATGGCGGATGCTTTTCAGTCCCTGTCCGTGCATGGAGGTGTGTTTGGTAGAGAGAAACTCTCTGCCGTCGGTATAGTCCTGATTTGTGTTTCCATCCGTAAGACAGGAGTTCTCGATTTTCATCAAAAGCGCCGATTCAGACAGCCGCAGCCAGATACGGATATAGGGCTTTTGGGAAACAAGACGGCAGGCGTCCATGGCGTTTTCCATGATATTTCCAATCAGGACGGTCAGATCGATGATATCAAACCCAAGATTTTTATGGATTGGCTGGATATTGGCATCTACCAGAATGTCTTCCTCCCGGGCATGCTGTATGTAGAAACCAAGGAGGTCGTCCAAAGCAGGGTAGCCGGATAACAATGTCTGATCCAGTTTCTCTGTAAAAACCTTATATCTTTGCAGATACTCGGTAAGCTCGGCGTCTTTTTTATTCTGGTGCAGCGTACTGATGATATTCAAATGGTGGCGCAGATCATGGCGCGCTCTTCTGGCTTCCGCGATATTTGCACTGATTTTGCGATAATTTTCATCAAAACTGCGAAGCTGATCTTCCAGTTTCTGATTGATCTGAAACAGACGGGCTTCGGTGAAAAACATGAAGTAAATTATCACATCAGTCAAAATAAAGGTCAGCAGAAAGAAGAATGCAGCAGAGTCGCTGATTCCATGAAAATAGAAGAAGCTGGACAGTGAAAAGACACATACGCAAAACAAGAACAGGGAGGCGAGCAGATATAGGCATCCCCGCCGGAGGATCCGGTTCTCCATAAATGGCAGACATGGTCTGACCACACGCTGCAGGAATAAATAAACCATAGGCGTAGTAAAAATCACCAGAGCGAGGCTGATCAGGACATCTTGACCGCTATATACGAGCGGAATGACATCATATGGAACAGTTTCCGGTGTTGTGATGCCTGCAAAAGAGGATACGATGATATAAAGGATGGCTGCATAGTGGATGAGAAGTACCAGCACCAGTATTTTTTTCAAAGTATCCGTGCGCAGGACGAAGAAGAAGACTGCTGTGTACAGAAGGATAAATCCCATCATATAAGCATTTGAAACCAAAGCCATGGCATCCGTCTGGGAAGGCAGAACATATTGGCTGGATATGATCGCGAAGCAAAATGAGATCAGGGACATGCCGAAAAACAAACAAAGATATAATTTCTTCCGGGGAAATAAAAGCTCCTCCTGGGAAAAGGAGACGAAGCTTAAGATTGCGATGGGATAGGTCTGCAGAAGAAAACCAAAAACCTGTATGAAGAAAATGCCTGTCGTCATGGATATTCTCCTTCCTGTGAGTGGTTGAATAAATAATCGTTATATTTTTTACGCACTATGCTTTTTTCCCGGCGGCTGATCAGCGCGGAAGTGCCGTCACGGAAATAGCAGACGTTTTTGTCAATGCAGCGGATATAGCCGATGCGGACCATCAGGCCTCTTGAGATTCGCAGAAAAGAGGAAGAAGCCAGCTGCTCTTCCACGCGGATAAAAGAGATGGGAATGCGCTGCGGTTCCGCGATGTCCGAAAGATAGATATCCACCCCTTTATTGCTGCTTTGAATTTTCTGAACACGGAGCAAAGGAAACGTATACTTTTTGGAGGACGAATGGATTTCCAGGATTTCTTTGGCCCGGTTGGTGCGCTTGAAGAAGCGATGAAACAATTCTTTTAATTTTTCGCGGTTAACGGGTTTCATCAGATAGTGAATAGCGTCCAGATCATAGGCGTCCAGCGCATAGTCTCTGGAAGAGGTGAGAAACGTAATCTGAACATGGGGAAGATATTTCCTGGCAGACTGCGCCGTGTCTACGCCGTTTACCTGCTCCAGAAAAATATCCAGCAAAAGAAGATCATAGGAAGCGCCGTCTTTCAGAGCCAGGATCAGTTCTTCTCCATTTTTGTAATAGTCGGTCCGTGCACGGATGCGCAGATCATTGGCTGCTGCGGCGAGCGTCTGTGACAGCAAATCGGTATCGACCTTGCTGTCTTCGCAAATTGCAATTTGAAACATCGTATTCCTCCAGTTATGTATGATGTCCGTTTCGTGATGTATGTTCTCCCTTATTATACGAAAAAATACAGGAAACTCCAATGACCATTCGGTAGGATTTGCTGCCGTTCGGTCAGAAAATAGGGTTCTGAGGGCACGTATGGCATGAAAAGGGATGCCCGAGTGGTTCGAAATCTTACCCAGTGGTACTTTTTTGTCAAAATTTGAGCAGGTATAATACCTGACTTCCGTCGTTTTCCTAAAAACCTAGTACTCAGGGGTCGAGCAGCATACAGTTTTTGAAGAGATTTTCGACTTCCTTTTCGGACAAATACAGCGCGTCCAGAGTAGTCAATCCGGTCAGCTTTTTGACTTTTTCGTTGACAGCCTGGTTTCTGGATATGTTGATATAAGAATCTTTTTCCGTTTTTACCACTCGGAAGTCACGTGTAAAGTGGATCAGATCGTAGGAATTGATCTCGTTTTTGAAAACTTTGATTTCTAATACTCTTAAAAGAAACAAGCTAAGGTAGCAGATTAAAAAATGCCCATAGATTGTTTCTTTTTTGTGTGCGTAAACCGGGCGCGCATCCAGATAGGACTTCGTAATCCGGAAAGATTCCTCGATCTTCCATAAGCTGTGGTAAGTTTGGTAAACCTGAAGCGGATCCATATCCAACTCTGATGTGACCATAAGGTTGTATCCGGCATACTTCAGATCTTCATCCATCTTCTCCTTGTCAATCTCTATCACAGGCTTTATCTTTTTCCCGTTTCTATCTTTGCTGGTGATCTTCACGTATTTCGCGGAATCCCCCAATTCTTCCCGTGTCATCGTCTTGTAAGTCGTATAGTTGGAAGCCTTGTCCGCCATTTTCTGAATCTCAGCTTTTTGTTTCTTAGCCAACGCGGGATTGTAAGATACGATCCTTTTTTCGGTCACGGAAAAAGTCTTTACGACATCCTTGCCGGTTTCAGGATCGGTTTCTTTGAACTGATAGGAAAAGGTATCTACGCAGGACTTGAGGCGGTATAGGAGCTTTCCGGCATCATCCGTGTAATTCTCCCATACATTTTTGTCGTTTTCCAATAGGAGCCATTTCTTTTCTTTTTGGCTTAAATTTCTGCCATGTATGGACTTGGAAAAAATATACCCATCATCCGCTTCTTTCACAGCGGCATAGATATTTCTGGCGCAGTTGAGCCCTTTATCCGCGACCTGTACCGTCTTTCCGGAGACTTTATAGCGGCTCTTCATTTCCTCAATAATCTTTCGGATATAAGGCTTTTCGGATTCGTTTCCAGGATACATCTGCATAGCCACCGGCACCAGGTCAGCATCCAGGAGAAGGGTCTGCCCGATGATAGGGTCATGCCGGTTCTCTTTGGAAGGCCCTTTCTGTTTATCTTCGTAAGGCAGGTCAATCTCAAAATAGTAATTCGTACAGTCGAAAAAAACATTGCTGAAATCTCTTTGGAAGTACTGCTCATAACAATGGTTAAAAAGTTCAATATATTTTTTATAGGATCCGCCGACAAAGGACAGCCCGTCATAAACCTGATCTTCCGAGATGGGAGAGCTGTTGTAAAGATGAGGGAAAACCTTCGAAACCGTTTTGGCTTTTGAGCACGGATAAATAACCCTGGCAAAGATGAGTTGGGCGATCATGTTGTATATGCTGAACTGAAAGCGCATCTGAGCTGCCAGGATGTCTATGACTTTCTTGACATGCAGTTCTTCTAAAAGCGTATGGAGAAGGAAATGCCCAAGATTGTATTCGACAGGAGCGGCAAACGCGCGCGGACGGGTATCCTCGGCGAAAGCTGCGGCACGCTCTTCATTTTTCTTTGCGACAAAGTCTGAGTAATAAGCGATAGGGTCGGGGATCTCGTCGGAGATGAGATCATCCACATAGCCAAAAGCCATGACACTTTTTGAGCGTGGCTGTTTCTTTTCTTTATCCCAATGGGATTCATACATTTGTAAATAGATCCCTTTTTTCTTTTTCTCTTTTCGTAAATAGTATGCCATAACCGACCTCCGAATAAAGTGCTATAAAGTACTATTATTATAACATATCCGAAAATTTTTTTCAACAAAAAAAGCTCTAAAAAGAGCGTTGAAAATTTACCGTAAAAAAGGGAAGAATCGAAGTTCAGAGGAATGGATGGACAGAGTGGAAAAATAAAAACGCCGGAACTTTCCTAGTACTACGACGGAAAACGGGTATCTCAATGGAGAAGACATAGAAATCAATGGAAAAATTGTTAAAACTCCCCAAAATCCCCCTTGTATTATTGTAAATTATGTGCTATTCTTAGTAAGAAATAAAAAAGTGTTCTTCAGGGCGGGGTGAAAGTCCCCACCGGCGGTAAACCTGCGTATGACAGGATAAGCCCGCGAGCCGTAAGGCAGGATCCGGTGAGATTCCGGGGCCGACAGTACAGTCTGGATGGAAGAAGAAGGTATATTGTGTACGGAAAGTGAGATAACCGGTTTATCTCGCTGTATGATGTACGTAAAATAGTCCTGTAGAACAGAAAAATCTGTTGTACAGGATTTTTTTGTGCGATACGCTGGCAAACGAGTGCAGCACTTGTACAAGCAGGCGTTTGCCGGGAAAAATCGGAAAGGTGATGAGTATGCAGCCGGAAGAATATATGAGAAGAGCCATAGAGCTGGCGGGGAAAGCCAGGGGCTTTACCAGTCCCAATCCCATGGTTGGAGCGGTGATTGTAAAGGATAACAGGATCATCGGGGAGGGATATCACGAGCGATGCGGTCAGCTCCACGCAGAACGAAATGCTCTGGCATCCTGCAAGGAGTCACCAAAGGGCGCTGTGATGTATGTGACGCTGGAGCCCTGCTGCCATTATGGGAAGACGCCTCCCTGCACGGAGGCGATCATCGAGGCGGGAATCCGAAAAGTGGTGATCGGTTCCCGGGATCCCAATCCAAAGGTGTCCGGAAAGGGAGCAAAACAGTTAAGAAAAGCGGGGATAGAGGTGGAAGAAGATTTTCTGCGGACGGAGTGCGATGCGCTAAATCCCGTATTCTTTCATTACATTTCCACGGGCACACCCTATGTAGTTTTGAAATACGCCATGACGGCGGACGGGAAAATAGCATCTCACACCGGAAAGTCAAAATGGATTACGGGTGAGAAAGCGAGAAATCATGTCCATCAGCTGCGCCACTGGTACAGCGGAATCATGGTGGGAATCGATACGGTATTGGCGGATGATCCCATGTTAAACTGCAGGATCGAAGGCCTTCGCTCGCCGATGCGGATCGTCTGTGACAGCAGACTGCGGATTCCGCTGGACAGCAATCTGTGTAAAAGCGCCCGGGAGTATCCGCTGATCATAGCCTGTGCCAGGGAAGATGCATATCGGAAAAAAGAGCTGGAAAAACTGGGAGCAGAAGTGCTCTGCCTTCCCGATGCCAATGGCCGTGTGTCTATGCCGGATCTGATGAAGGAACTGGGCAGAAGAGAGATCGACAGCGTACTGGTGGAAGGCGGAGCCACGTTAAACAGCAGTGTGATACAGGCCGGCCTGGTGAAAAAATGTTACGTCTATATCGGCGGAAAGATATTAGGCGGCACAGAGGCCAAAGGGCCGGTGGGCGGCGAAGGGGCAGACAGCCCGGATACGGGTCTGCAGCTGGAAAAGCCTAAGGTGACCGTTTTTGAAAATGACGTATTGCTGGAATATGATGTGAAACAGTGAGAAGAGGTGGAAAAATTGTTTACCGGAATTGTGGAAGAGCTGGGAACGGTAAAGCAGGTGGTTTCCGGCAGCGCCTGGGGGCAGATTGAGATTGCCGGGCGGGAAGTTCTGGAGGGGACAAAACTGGGGGACAGTATTGCGGTCAATGGCGTCTGTCTGACGGTGACGAACCTTCGAAGCGGCAGTTTTACGGCAGATGTGATGGCGGAAACCATGCGTCGCTCCAATCTGGGCAGCCTGAAAAAAGGCGATCAGGTCAATCTGGAGCGGGCTATGGCGGCAGACGGCCGGTTCGGCGGCCACATGGTCAGCGGCCATATCGACGGAACCGGAGTGATTTCTCAGATGAAGCAGGAGGGAAATGCCGTCTGGGTCACCGTGGATACCTCGGAAGATCTGATGAGGCTGATCGTGGAGAAAGGCTCCATCGCCATCGATGGGATCAGCCTTACGGTAGCAAAAGAGATGCCGGGGGCGTTTCAGGTGTCGATCATCCCCCACACAGGGGAGGAGACCACGCTTCTGAAAAAGAAAACGGGGGCGGTGGTAAACCTGGAGAATGATATGATAGGAAAGTATGTGGAAAAGCTGATGCGAAATGAACCGGAAGGAGGGGGAAGTTCCCTGACTTTGGACTTTCTGAAACAGCATGGATTTTAAGGAGGCAGAAGATGAAGTATAATACGATAGAAGAAGCGCTCCAGGCGCTTCGGGAAGGAAAAGTCATACTGGTAACGGATGACCCGCACCGGGAAAATGAAGGAGATCTCATCTGTGCGGCGGAGTTTGCCACACAGGCCAATGTGAATTTTATGGCGACGTATGCGAAGGGGCTGATCTGTATGCCTATGTGCAGACAGCTTGCCCAGAAACTGGGACTTCCTCAGATGGTGGAGGAGAATACGGACAATCACTGTACGGCATTTACAGTGTCCATCGATCACGTGGATACCACAACAGGTATTTCTGCGGCAGAACGTTCCGTTACGGCGATGAAATGTGTGGAAGACGATGCCAAACCGGAGGATTTCAGACGGCCGGGCCATATGTTCCCGCTGGTGTCCAAAAAGGGCGGCGTACTGCAGCGGGGCGGTCATACGGAAGCGACTGTGGATCTGATGCGTCTGGCCGGGTTGAAGGAATGCGGGCTTTGCTGTGAGGTAATGGCAGAGGACGGAACCATGATGCGCACGCCGCAGCTTTGGCAGATGGCGGAAAAGTTCGGACTCGTTTTTATCACCATCAAGGATCTGCAGGACTATTGCCGTCTTCATGAAAATCATGTGATTCAGGAAGCCTGCGCTAAACTGCCGACGAAATACGGGGATTTTAAGATTTATGGCTATGTCAACGATATTACGGGAGAGCACCATGTGGCGCTGGTAAAAGGCGAGATCGGCGACGGGGAAGATGTTCTTTGCCGTGTCCATTCCGAGTGCCTTACCGGGGATGTGTTTGGTTCCGCCCGCTGCGACTGCGGACAGCAGCTGGATGCGGCCATGAAACAGATTCAGGCTGAGGGCCGGGGGATTCTGCTGTATATGAGACAGGAGGGCCGGGGCATCGGTCTGATCAACAAGCTGAAAGCATATGAGCTGCAGGAGCATGGCAGAGATACGGTGCAGGCGAACCTGGAACTGGGATTTGCGCCGGATCTGCGGGAGTATTGGGTAGGAGCGCAGATCCTGCGGGATATGGGAGTGAAGTCTCTGCGGCTGCTGACCAATAACCCCAGTAAGGTGTACGGCCTGAATGGTTTCGGACTGAAAATCAAAGAGCGGGTGCCCATCGAGATCGAGCCGCAGAAATATGATAAATTTTATCTGCAGACGAAACAGGAAAAAATGGGTCACATCTTTAACAAAATAAAATTTAATTAAATGCAGGAGGAAAACGTAATGGGAATTCATGTATTGGAAGGAAAAGTAATCGGTCAGGGAATGAAAATCGGCATCGTGGCGGCGCGGTTTAACGAGTTTATCGTCAGCAAACTGCTCTCCGGCGCTGTGGATGGTCTGGTGCGTCACGGTGTGGAAGAGGATGATATCACGGCGGCCTGGGTACCGGGCGCCTTTGAGATCCCGCTGATGGCGGAGAAGATGGCCCAGTCCGGCAAATACGACGCCATCATCTGTGTGGGCGCGGTGATCAGAGGGTCAACCAGCCATTATGATTACGTCTGCAATGAGGTATCCAAAGGAATCGCTCAGGTCGGCCTGAAATCCGGCATCCCGGTTCTCTTTGGCGTGGTGACTACGGAAAATATCGAGCAGGCCATCGAGCGTGCGGGAACGAAAGCTGGAAACAAAGGATATGACTGTGCGCTGTCTGCTATTGAGATGGTCAATCTGATGAGGCAGATGTGATATGCAGGACTATATCATACTGGATTACGACGGTACGATTCATGATACCATGAGGATTTATAAGGAAGCCTTTTTGAAAGCCTACGAATGGCTGGTGCAGGAAGGCAAAGCCGCCAGGCGGGAATTTGACGATAGTCAGATTTCCCGCTGGCTGGGTTTTAACAGCAAAGAAATGTGGAACACCTTTATGCCAACGCTGGAAGAAGAGTACAAGACAAAGGCCAGCGGCATGATCGGAGAATTTATGGTACAGCAGGTAATACAGGGGGGCGCATCTTTGTATGACGGTGCAGAAAAAGTGCTGGAGGAACTGAAAAGAGATGGAAATCGTCTGATCTTTTTAAGCAACTGCAAGGAGGCGTACAGAGATGTGCACCGTCGTTTTTTTGGTCTGGATCGGTTTTTTGACGATTTTTACTGCTGTGAAACGTATGATTTTATTCCCAAAGGGGATATCATTCCGTATATCCTGAAAGAGCATCCGGGAAATTACCTGTCCATAGGGGATCGTGGATCAGACTTTGCTGCTGCAAGACAAAACGGCATTCCTTTTATCGCCTGCCTGTATGGCTTCGGCTCACGAGAGGAGTATGAGGAAGCCGAGAGATTTGCGAACGATGTAAAAGAGCTTCCCGGTCTTGTTCGTTCTTTAAGAACTGTAAAAAATAGCTAAAAATTGAATGAAAAATCTGTTGAATAATTTCACTAAAAAGTCGTTGTAAATCTTGAGTTTCTGTGCTATTATAACATCATCAAGAATGCGTACACGAGCACGCAACAAAAAGAGCTTGATTTTCACACCAATATTTTTCATGTAAAGGAGAGGAAATTATGACGTCAAAAGAAAGAATCCAAACAACGTTTGCTCACAAAGAGCCGGACAAAGTGGCGGTAGATTTCGGTGGTATGAGCTGTTCCATGATCAATGCAACAGTATTAGCTGACCTGAGAGATTACTACGGACTGGAAAAACGTCTGCCGAAGATCAACGATATGTCTACCATGACAGCTTTCGTTGAGCCTGACCTGGCTGACTGCATGGGCTGCGATGTACAGCGTCTGTACAACTATGGCGATACATACGGACATATCAATAAAGACTGGAAAGAATGGGAATATCGTGGAGTTCCTGTACTGATCCCCGGCAACTGTACAGTAAAGGAAGACGGCAACGGCGGTTATTATGTATATCCGGAAGGTGACGATACAGTAGAACCCAGCGGACATATGCCGGCAAACGGATTCTATTTCGATAACCTGACAAGAACACCGGAATTTGATGAGGACGAGGCAGATCCGGCAGACAACGTAGCAGATTATATGCTGGTTTCTGACGAGCAGATCGCTTTCCATAAAAAAGTTATGGAAGAAGTAAAAGGCAACGGCCGTGCCATCCAGGTGGATCCCTGCTACGCAGGTCTGGGCGATGCCAACAACATTCCGGGTCCCAACCTGAAACACCCCAAAGGAATCCGTGATATTTCTGAATGGTACATGGCTCCCCTTCTGTATCCGGATTACGTACATGAAGTATTTGACAGAGGAACCGATATCGCTATCCAGAACTTCAAAAGATACTGGGATGAATTCGGATCAGACATCGATATCCTGTTCCTGTGCGGTACCGACTTCGGTACACAGAGAGGTCCCTTCATGGATCCGGAAGTATTCAAAGAGTTCTATCTGCCCTACTACAAGAAGATGACCGACTGGGTACACACCAATACCACATGGAAGACTCTGAAACATTCCTGCGGCGGTATCTTCCCGATTCTTCCGTATCTGATCGAGGCCGGAATCGACGCGATCAACCCGGTACAGTGCTCTGCAGAGGGAATGGATCCGCAGAAACTGAAAGACACCTACGGAAAAGACATCGTATTCTGGGGCGGCGGTGTTGATACACAGAAGGTACTTCCTTTCGGAACACCGGAAGAAGTTCGCGAGCAGGTTCTTCAGAGACTGGAGATCTTCTCCAAAGACGGCGGATATGTATGCAACACGATTCATAATATCCAGGCAAATACTCCGATCCCGAATATCGTTGCTATGGTGGATGCCATCAAAGAATTCAACGGCGACAAGTAATTTGCATATACATGGGAAAAGGCTGGTTCTGTTTTTTGGAACCGGCCTTTTTCCATGTATTTTTTTTGAAAATTTTCTTGACAAATCAGCGCATCAAATGTATTATTGTATTAAGTTAATAATACAGTAATACAAAAGGAGGTCTGAGAATGTCATGGGTTTTAGATTCGGGCAGGCCGATTTATCTTCAGATTGTGGAACGGCTGGAGCTAAGCATTGTTTCCGGACAGTTTAAGCCGGGAGATAAAGTACCGTCGGTGAGGGAACTGGCGGTGGAGGCTGGGGTGAATCCTAACACAATGCAAAAAGCGATGGTGGAACTGGAGCGGCAGGGGCTGGTTCACTCGGAACGAACCAGCGGACGTTTTATTACAGAGGATGAGGCTATGATTACACAGGTGAGGGAAGAGTTGGCAAAGAAACAGATACAGGAGTTTATGGAAAGAATGAATAAAATGGGATTTGATGGAGAAGAAATCGTAACGCTTCTCCAGAAAACCATGAGGGAGGGGAAGAAATGAACGCAATTTTAGAATGTAAAGGATTATCAAAATCCTACGGCAGATTTCAGGCGCTGGATCATGTGGATTTGACCTTGGAACCGGGCAAAATCATCGGACTGCTGGGGCCAAACGGCAGCGGCAAAACCACTTTTATCAAACTGATTAATCAGCTTCTCGTTCCCGATGAAGGGACGCTGCTGATTGACGGAAACGCGCCTGGTGTGGAGTCGAAAAGTATTATCTCATACCTTCCAGAGAAGACCTATCTGGATGAAAATCAAAAGATAGCGGAGACCTTGGATTTTTTTGCCGATTTCTATGATGATTTCGACAGAAGCCGTGCGGTACAGATGCTGGAAAAATTAAATATAAGCCCTGAAGCCAGGATCAAAACACTTTCGAAAGGAACGAAAGAGAAGGTACAGTTAATTTTGGTGATGAGCAGGAAGGCAAAGCTGTACTGCCTGGATGAGCCCATCGCCGGCGTGGATCCGGCGGCCAGAGATTATATTCTCAACACTATCATCAATAATTATGATGAGAATGCTACGATTCTGATTTCTACACATTTGATTGCGGATATAGAAAATATTCTGGATGAGGTTATTTTTATTCAAAATGGAAGGATACGGCTGTATTCGGATGTGGATTCCATTCGCGTCAACAAAAGAATGTCAATCGACGGCTATTTCAGGGAGGTATTCAGATGCTGAAAAAATTATTCAAATATGAATGGAAAGCTTCCTCCAGACTGCTGCTGGCAGTATACGGGATTGTGATACTGTTCTCCATACTGTCCAGGATATTTATGGAGGTAAGCGGGATTAACGGAAGCGAAGAGGCAGGGCTGCCCATATTGGAAACCATCGCGGCGCTTTTTCTGATGCTCAGTGTGGTAATGTTATGCTGCTCCGTTGTTTTTACCTGGGTGTTTATCGCCTATCGTTTCTATAAAAGCGTATTTACGGAACAGGGTTATCTGACCAACACCCTTCCGGTGACGCAGCAGCAGATCATTGTTGCGAAAGGTCTGGTTGGGGTAATCTGGCAGATCGTCAATCTGCTGTTGGTCCTGATCTCGTTTTTTATCATTGCAGCGACGCCAAAAGATCTGGGAATGATTTTCAGAGCAATTCCGGATTTATTTAAGCTGTTTGTGAATCCGGATATTGGGTTAACGATGTGGATGATCCTGGCAGCGGTCATTCTGTCTCCTTTTACGATGGTGATGGAAATGTACATGTGTGTGGCTATCGGAAATCTGTTAAACGGCCATAAGGTTCTTGGCGCGGTGGGTACTTATGCAGGTATTTACGCGGTGCAGCAGATTATCGCGATTATTGTGATGGCAGCTACCAGTGTGCGCTATGTATCGGTAGATTACAATACTACCTCGGAACAGGCGCAGGGATGGGTTTTAAATTTTGTCAATATTAACCTGGTTATGGGGATCGTTCTCGGTGCGATTTTGTTAGTCGTGGGGTATCTGGTGACAAAACATATCATGACGAAAAAGTTGAATCTGCAGTAGCGGTGAAGGAAAAGAATTATAAAAAGTGAGGTTGCTTATGAAAAAAATATTTTTGTCAGCGGCAGCAATCCTGACGTTTCTTCTTAGCGGCTGTCAGGCGGATGGAAAAATGGATTTTTCCGCATATAGCGACAATATCAGCAAGGCGCAGGAAATAGCCGTTACCTCCGCCGGTACGTCGGAAGTTCTTGAAAGAATTACTTCCAAGGATGATCTGGAACAGTTTGTAAAGGAGCTGGAGTTTGACAAGTGGCAATTAAAAGCGCTGCCGGACCAGGCGGCAGAAATCGGTTCTTTCCAGTTGTCGCAGGAGGAAACGGTTCAGTATGGACAGAAGGATACGGACGGGACGCTTAAAGATATTGCTGCTCTTACTCTGTATGATGGTTTTTACGTTGGTTTTGAAGTTGACGATTTGGATCTGACTTTTCAGGTAAGCGAAGAGACTGCGGATTATTTAAATGGATTTTTTCGCTGACAGCGAATGAACAGCGCCGTCGGACACAGCCGGGATGTAGGTTGTGTCTGACGGTTTTTTTGCAAAGAAAAAATTTATGGTTAAAAATAGCAGAGGGATTCATATAATTATTACGGCAACGGAATTTAAAAGCAATTTTGAAAAATATCTGGAAATAACCAGCGCTCTAGGATATTTTCATTACCAAAAACGGAAAAAGCACTGCTGTCTCACAAGCTATACTGTCGATAAGCGTGCGCTCCATGCCGGATTTTGAAAAAGTAACTTTTAGAGGTGTCAGTTATGATTCCATATGGATAATCCGTGTGCATAATTTGGTAAGGGTTTCGCGACTGGCTGAAATAACTATTACTGATATATCAAGATTGCACAGGGTATCAAGCAGGTATTTGAATTCATGTTCTGGAAAGTTTTCGTATGCATCGTACAAATTTATAAAGACAAAAAGGTGAGGCTTTAAGCATAGCCATTTTGTAATCTCTATTACCAATTGATCTTGCAAATTACTGTCAAGCAAATTAGCGCAGGATTTATATTTTGGGATCAAATATTCTGCATGTATCGATTTCAGAGCAGTAGCGGCAATGTGATTTCGAATGCGTTTGTTCATAAAGCCAATTTTATTGTAAACGGGCTTATCCAGTAAAAGTGTAATATTGTCAAATAAGTTCATATGCGGAAAGATTCTTGAATTGTGATTTTCGTGGTTGTAAATAACAGCGATTCCTCTTTGATGGTCTTTTGAATGATAGGGATGTCCATTCAAAAAGAAGAAATTTTCTTTTAAGCTTTGTTTTTGCACAAAAGAAATAAATATAGGACCTAAAACATTGTTGCTGTCGCATATGCCTAAAACTTCTCTCTTATAGAGAGAAAAATTCAAGTATTTAATCTTATTTTGTTTTGCATGAGGATAATTTCGGCATTCAAACACAGGCGACCCCTCTTTGGAAAAAGAAAAGGTATGCCTTGTTGTAGTTACAAGAAAATCATTCGTGGAAGAATTGGAATGTATAAATGAAACAGGAGCTACTTTTACAACTACACCATTTTGTATTATGGCATAGCGGTCAAAAATTTGAAAAAGGTTGTCCCACCTGTTTGAAAACCAGAGTACTGTGATTTTTCGCTGTTTTAATATTGTTACGGCATGTTGGATTTTTTCAATTTCTTCGGGCGGGTAGATGCTGTAAAAAGTGTTATCCAGGATAATTATCTTTGCACGAAGTGCAACCGCACGTAATATTGAAATAAGAAAACGGTCTACCGGGGAAAGTGAAGCGACAGTTGCAGAAGGTTTAATGAGTTCTAAAGAAAACTCACTCAATAACTTTGATGCAGCTTTCAGAATCGCTTTCTTATTCAAAATGGTATATTTGTTGTAAAAACAATCTTGTGTCAGGAAAAGGTTATGCGCTACGTTCATGGAAAAAATCAGTTGTGAGTCACTGGCATAATAGATTCCGTGATTCCTGGCACTATCGGGAGAGAAAAAAGTACAGGCTTTATCATAAAGGTAAAGCGCTCCTTGTGTTGGGCGTAGATTTCCTTGAAGAACATCAAGTAGAAAAAGTTTCGTTTCAATATCCTCGGTTATAATAGCAAAAGCCTCACCGTCATAGACGGAAAGAGATATACTGTTGCGCGATGTGTAGTGATAATTTTTTCCAATATATTCCATTCTCAAAACTTCTTTTTTCATAAGGTGCACCTCGTTAATCTTTGTGGTAGGGAAGGGAAATTTGAAATTCGGATCCGTTTCCAAGTGTACTGTATGCAATTACCCCATATTGCGGACCAAATATTAAACGAATTCGTGCATTAACGTTTGTTAAGGCGATTCCAGTGCCTTTTCCCTGACTCTGGCTTTGTATTTCGTGGATCGGGTTGTTAATACCTTCTGCTAATTTCTGGTTTAAATTATTCAATTGTTGTGTAGTCATGCCGGATCCGTTGTCAGCAATGCTGATAATCAGTCTTGATTGTGTGCAGAAAACATGAAGAGTAATCACAAAATCTTTTGTCATATCTTTTAATCCATGTTTTATAGCGTTCTCAATAAAGGGTTGAATAATTAATTTTGGCATTTTGTAATCCATGATGTTTTAGGTTTCTTTACAAAGGCATAATCATAAATCACAACAAAAAACTGAGCCAACCTACACTAAAACGTCGCTTTTTCAAGAAAAAGGCGGCGTTTTTTTCA
>DSTFC04002__coassemble_1034_pt1 | contig 20643 bp, 18 predicted proteins | sample DSTFC04002__metabat2_high_PE_045 | metagenome-assembled genome bin DSTFC04002
AGGAGTAAATTCTACACCCCATTAAGGGAGTGGAATTTAAAATTTCATTTTAGGTAAAAAAATTTATCCAGGAATTTAAAGAATTCGCCCTGCGGGGCAACATGATGGACATGGCTGTCGGTGTTATCATCGGTGGTGCGTTCTCCGGTCTGGTAGAATCACTGACCAACAACTTTATCAACCCGATTCTGAACTTTGTAACCGGTGCGGCTACTTATAATCTGCAGGATATCGCCGGTTTCGGTTCCACCTTTGTTTCGGCGCTGGTGAATTTCCTGATCATGGCCTTCGTACTGTTTTGCCTGCTCAAGGGGATCAACAACCTGATGAGCCTGGGCAAGAAGAAGGAAGAGCCAAAGGCTCCCACCACCAAGACCTGTCCTTTCTGCATGAGCGAGATTCCCATCGAGGCAACCAGATGTCCTCACTGTACTTCTGTGCTGGAAGAGGCAAAAGAGACTGTGCAGGCAGAGGCTGCAGCTGCCGCAGAAGCATAAGAGATAATTTTCGAAAACGACTGGTGAAGGGCCGGTCGTTTTTCTTTATAAAAAAATCCGATAAAAATTGTCGGATTTTCCCTTGCAATATACCCCGATAGGGTATATAATGAAGAAGCGAAGGAGGAATACGAGGATGGAAGAAAATCGGGAATGCTGCCATAGAACCAAGGAACGGACAGAGAAAGAGTATAAGGATCTCATCCACCGCCTGAACCGGATCGAGGGTCAGGTGCGCGGCATCAGAAAGATGGTAGAAAACGATGCTTACTGTCCTGACATCCTGATTCAGGTCTCGGCGGTCAACGCGGCGCTGAACAGCTTTAACAAGGTGCTGCTGGCCAACCATATCCGCACCTGCGTGGCGGATGATATCCGGGAGGGAAAAGACGAGACCATAGACGAACTGGTACTGACGCTGCAAAAACTGATGAAATAAGACATTGAGAAATGAGGTGTTGTCAAATGGAGCAATATACCGTAACGGGCATGAGCTGCGCGGCCTGCAGCGCCCGGGTGGAAAAGGCCGTATCCCATGTGCCGGGGGTGGATTCCTGCTCGGTGAGTCTGCTTACCAATTCCATGGGGGTGGAGGGCAGCGCATCACCCCAGGATATCATCGCCGCTGTGGAGCAGGCGGGCTATCACGCTTCCGTCAAAGGCGGACAGACTGCCGGGAAAATTCCGGCGGCGGATGAGAGTATGCTGGAGGATCATGAGACGCCGGCGCTGGTGCGAAGGCTGATTGCCTCTTTATGCTTCCTGATCCCCCTGATGTACCTGTCCATGGGCCATACCATGTGGGGCTGGCCCCTGCCTGGCGTACTGGAAGGCAATCACGTGGCGGTGGGTATCCTGCAGATGCTGCTGGCGGTCATCGTCATGGTGATCAATCAAAAGTTTTTTATCAGCGGTTTTAAAGGGCTGATCCACCGGGCGCCAAACATGGATACCCTGGTGGCCATGGGCTCCGGCGCTTCTTTTTGCTACAGCGTCTACGCTTTGCTGGCCATGAGCGGCGCGCAGCTGCAGGGAGATACGGCGGCGGTTATGAGCTACATGCATGAGTTTTATTTCGAGTCGGCGGCCATGATTCTTACCCTGATCACCGTGGGCAAGACGCTGGAGGCCCGATCCAAGGGAAGGACCACCGACGCGCTCAAAGGTCTGATGAAGCTGGCGCCGAAGACGGCCACTATCCTCCGGGAAGGAGAAGAAAGAGAAGTCTCCGTCGACCAGGTGCAAATCGGCGATCTCTTCGTGGTTCGTCCCGGCGAGAATATCCCGGTGGACGGCATTGTGCTGGAGGGGATCAGCGCGGTGAATGAGTCCGCGCTGACAGGGGAGAGCATCCCCGTGGACAAGGAGCCGGGAGACTCCGTCTCGGCGGCCACCGCCAATCAGTCCGGCTTCATCCGCTGCCGGGCTACCCGGGTGGGCGAAGATACCACCCTCTCCCAGATCATCCAGATGGTCAGCGATGCGGCGGCCACCAAAGCGCCCATTGCCAAGGTGGCGGACCGGGTGTCCGGCGTTTTCGTGCCGGCGGTGATTTCCGTCGCAGTTCTCACTCTGCTCGTCTGGCTGATTGCCGGGGAGGAAATCGGTTTTTCCCTTGCCAGAGCTGTCTCTGTGCTGGTGATCAGCTGTCCCTGCGCCTTGGGTCTGGCCACACCGGTGGCCATCATGGTGGGCAACGGCATGGGAGCGAAAAACGGCATCCTGTTCAAGACAGCGGTCTCTCTGGAAGAGACGGGCAAAGTAGATATCGTTGCCCTGGATAAGACAGGCACCATCACCAGCGGCGAACCGAAGGTGACAGACATCCTGCCGGCGCCCGGCGTCGGGGAGGAAGAGCTGCTTGCCATGGCCTATGCACTGGAACAAAAAAGCGAACATCCCCTGGCCAGAGCCATTCTGACACTGGCAAAGGAGAGGGGACTGGCAGAGGGCGAAGGGGTTTCTGATTTTCGCGCCGTTCCCGGCAACGGCCTGACCGGCGTGCTGGAGGGGGCGATGCTCACCGGAGGAAACCGGAAGTTCATGGGAGAGATCGCCGGTATCTCTTCTGAGATGGAAGAAAAAGCCGACCGTCTGGCCCGGAACGGCAAGACGCCGCTTTTCTTTGCCCGGGACGGCAAACTGACCGGTATCATCGCCGTGGCGGATGTGATCAAAGAGGACAGCCCCCAGGCGGTGAAAGAGCTGCAGAACATGGGAATCCGGGTGGTGATGCTCACCGGAGACAATGAAAACACAGCCAAGGCCATCGGCAGACAGGCCGGGGTGGACGAGGTGATCGCCGGCGTATTGCCCGACGGCAAGGAGGCGGTGATCCGCCGATTGAAAGAGCAGGGCAAAGTGGCTATGGTGGGCGACGGCATCAACGATGCGCCGGCGCTGACCAGGGCGGATATGGGCATCGCCATCGGCGCAGGCGCCGACGTGGCCATCGACGCGGCGGATGTGGTGCTGATGAAGAGCCGCTTAAGCGACGTGCCGGCGGCCATCCGTATGAGCCGGGCCACCCTGCGCAATATCCATGAAAATCTTTTCTGGGCCTTTTTCTACAACGTGATCGGCATCCCCCTGGCGGCCGGCGTCTGGTATCCGCTGCTGGGATGGAAGCTTAATCCCATGTTTGGAGCGGCGGCCATGAGCCTGTCCAGCTTCTGCGTGGTGATGAACGCACTGCGGCTGAATCTGTTCAACATGCATGACGCCAGAAAGGATCGAAAGAAACACACTCACAGTCATCAGAGCAAAAAAGAGGAGGAAACAACCATGACGAAAACCATGAAAATCGAAGGAATGATGTGCGGACACTGCGAGGCCAGAGTGAAGAAGACACTGGAAGCCATCGAGGGAGTACAGGAGGCGGCAGTCAGTCACGAGACCGGTACGGCGGTGGTGACCCTGTCTGCGGACGTGGACGACGCGGTGCTGAAAAAAGCAGTGGAGGATCAGGATTACCAGGTAACGGGAATCGAAGGATGATCCGGATTTAAAATAAGCCTGCCGGCGGCGGGCTTATTTTATTGGAAATAAAATTGACGCGCCGGAAAAAATCCGTTATGATAAAAGCTGTCGTAATAAGAAGAAAAGAGGCAGTTTTTCATGAATGTGGTCAATATAGAACAAATCAGCAAGATCTACGGCGAGAAAACCGTGTTTGATCATGCTTCCTTTGGAATCCAGCAGGGGGATAAAATCGGTATCGTGGGCATCAATGGTACCGGAAAAAGCACCCTGCTGAAAATGATTGCGGGAGAGGAGGAGCCCGATGAGGGACAGATCGTCTGCCAGAACGGCCTGCGGATCGCTTACCTGCCCCAGAATCCCCCTTTCCCGGAGGGCATGACCCTGTCGGAGTACATCGGGGAGGACGAGTCCCGCTGGAAGGTACAGAGCAATCTGAGCCGGCTGGGAATGGAAGAGTATGAGACGAAACTGGAGCAGCTGTCCGGCGGCCAGAGGAGAAAGGCGGCCCTGGCAAAGGTGCTGGCTGCGGAATTTGACCTGCTGCTTCTGGACGAGCCCACCAATCATCTGGATCAGCAGATGATTTCCTGGCTGGAGGATTATCTGCGGGAATTAAAGTGCGGGATTTTGATGGTGACCCATGACCGGTATTTTCTGGACCGGGTGACCAACAAGATCCTGGAGATCAGCCACGGATCTTTTTACAGCTATGAGGGGAATTATTCCACCTTCCTGGAAAGCCGAGCCCGCCGGGAGGAGATGGAACTGGCCAGCGAGCGCAAACGGCAGAGCATCCTGCGCATCGAACAGGAATGGGCCATGCGGGGCTGCCGGGCCCGCTCCACCAAGCAGCGCGCCAGACTTATGCGGCTGGAAGAGCTGAAAAATGCCAGCGGTCCGACGGCGGAACAGACGGTGGAGCTTTCTTCTATCGAGACCCGCATGGGAAAGAAAACCATCGAGCTGTCTCATCTTGGCAAAAACTTCGGGGAAAAGAAGATTCTGGAGGATTTCAGCTATATCTTCCTGAAAAACCAGACGGTGGGCATCATCGGTCCCAACGGCTGCGGCAAATCCACCCTGATGAAGATGATCGCCGGACTGGAGCAGCCGGACAATGGCTCCATCGAGATCGGGGAGACCATCCGCATCGGCTATTTCGCCCAAGAGGAGCAGCACATGGATGACCGCCAGCGGGTGATCGACTACGTAAAAGACATCGGCGAGTACGTAATGACAACAGAGGGACGGATCAGCGCCTCCGCTATGCTGGAACGGTTCCTGTTCACGCCGGATATGCAGTATGCCCCCATCGGCAAGCTCTCCGGCGGCGAGAAGCGCCGCCTGTATCTGCTTGGGGTGCTCTGCGCCAATATCAACGTGCTGCTGCTGGACGAGGCCGGCAACAACCTGGATATTCCCACGCTGACCATCCTGGAGGATTATCTGAACTCTTTCGTGGGAATCGTCGTCGCCGTCTCCCACGACCGGTATTTCCTGGACAACGTGGCGGACCGGATCCTGGAGTTTGACGGGCAGGGCCATATCCGTCAGTACGAAGGCGGATATACCGATTATCTGAAAGCCAGGGAGCGGGACAAAGGAGAAGAAGAAAAAAGGCCGGAACCTCAGAAAAAACCGTCGGGGAAAAACTGGCGGCAGAACCGGCCGGCGAAGCTGAAGTTCACCTTCAGCGAGCAGCGGGAGTTTGAGACCATCGACGACGACATCGCCGCCCTGGAAGAAAAGATCGGCAAACTGGATGAGGATATCCTGGCAAACGCTACCAATTCCCTGCGGCTTGGCGAACTTACGGTACAAAAAGAGGAGATGGAAAAGAAGCTGGAGGAAAAGATGGACCGCTGGGTCTATCTCAATGATCTGGCAGAAAGGATTGAGAGACAAAACGATGAAAAAGGAAACTAAAGAAAACGCTGCTTCGGTCAGCGTGGAAAATATTTACAAACTGGACGGGAGAGTGCCGCTGAAAAAGGCTATCCCCTTCGGTCTGCAGCACGTGCTGGCCATGTTTGTAGCCAACCTGGCTCCGGTGCTGATCGTCTGCAGCGCCGCCGTGGTGCGGGGCACCGGCGAGAACCTGACCTCGGCGGAGATCACCCGCCTGCTGCAGTGCGCTATGTTCGCTGCCGGGATCGGCACCTGCATGCAGCTGTATCCCATCTGGAAGATTGGTTCCAGGCTGCCCATCGTCATGGGCGTCAGCTTCACCTTCCTTGGCAGCCTGCTGATCATCTGCACCAACCCGCAGCTGGGCTATGAGGGCATGATCGGCGCCGTCATCCTGGGCGGTATCTTCGAGGGTCTGGTGGGCTTAAGCGCCAAATACTGGAAACGCTTCCTGACGCCGGTGGTGTCGGCCTGCGTGGTGATCGCCATCGGACTGTCCCTGCTGTCGGTGGGCATGGATTCCTGGGGCGGAGGCAGCGGCGTGGAGGATTTCGGCGCCTGGTATCACCTGCTGGTGGGTACGCTGACGCTGATCGTCTGTCTGCTGGCCCGTTATCTTTTAAAAGGCATTTATAAAAATCTGAATATCCTGGTGGGTCTGGTGTTCGGCTATCTGCTGTCGGTGATCTTCACCGTGGCCGGCATCGCCCCGTTGATTGATTTTTCCGGCATCAGCAAGACCATTTCCGAAGTGGGATTTTTCAGTCTGCCCCGTCTGGTATTTTTCACCAGCCACAAACCGGTCTTTGACCTGGGGGCGTTCTTCACCATCGCCATCGTCTTTCTGGTATCCGCCGCGGAGACCACCGGCGCCACCACAGCCGTCTGCACCGGAGCCCTGGGCCGTGATATTAAGATGGAAGAGCTGCGGGGGTCCCTGGCGGTGGACGGATTTTCCAGCGCCATCTCCGGATGCTTCGGCTGCCCGCCGCTGACTTCCTTCAGCCAGAATGTGGGTCTGGTGACCATGACCGGCGTGATCAACCGCTTTACCATTTTCACAGGGGCGCTGATCCTGATTCTGGCCTCCCTGTTCCCGCCCCTGGGCGCTTTCTTTAACTCCCTGCCCCAGGCGGTGCTGGGCGGCTGTACCGTCATGATGTTCGGTTCCATCATGTACGAGGGAATCAAGATGCTCAAAGAATGTGAATTCGACGACCGCACCATGATCATCGTCTCCCTTTCTTTCTGTATCGGCGTCGGACTGACCCAGACCTCCGGCAACTTCTTCTCCGCCTTTCCCCAGGTGGTGGGCGATATCTTCAACGGCAATGCCGTGGCAGGCGTGTTTGTAATCTCTCTGCTGTTAAGCCTGTTTCTGCCCAAAAAGAAGAAAAAAACGGCCTGATGCATAAATCCCGGTCCTTTTGCTATACTATTCCCATAGTGTAAGAAAGGAACCGGGATATGAAAATTTTATTTTACGATACCAAAAGTTATGACAAAGATTCCTTCGAACAGCAGCGAAGGAATTTTTCTGATATTCAGATCGATTATCTGAAGGCGGACCTGGCGCCGGACACGGCGCCCCTTGCCAGAGGGTACGACGCGGTCTGCGCCTTTGTCAATTCCAACATTGGAACGGAGACGGTACAGACGCTGCACGGCTGCGGCGTGCGGGGCATTCTCATGCGCTGCGCCGGCTTCAACAACGTGGATATGGAGACGGCTCAGCAATGCGGCATCAAGGTGCTGCGGGTTCCCGGCTATTCGCCGGAGGCGGTGGCGGAGTACGCCATGGGGCTGGCGCTGGTGGCCTGCCGCCGGATGCACAAAGCGTACGTGCGGGTGAGGGAAAATGATTTCAGCCTGAACGGCCTGATGGGCTATAACTTTTATCAGAAGACGGCCGGCATCATCGGAACCGGCCGCATCGGAGCGGCCATGGCCCGGATCTGCCAGGGGTTTGGCATGCGGGTGGCGGGGTACGATACGTATCAAAACCCGGATCTGGACTTTGTGGAATATCTGCCCCTGGATCAGCTGCTGGAGCAAAGCGATCTGATCTCTTTACACTGCCCGCTGACAGAAGAAACGTATCATATGATCAACAGCCGGACCATCCGTAAGATGAAAGACGGCGTGGTGCTGGTCAATACCTCCCGGGGCGGACTGGTGAAGACGGAGGATCTGATCGCCGGCATCCGCGCCAGGAAATTTTTCGCCGTAGGTCTGGACGTCTATGAAGAGGAGACGAAAAATGTATACGAGGATCGTTCCGATGAGATCCTGGAGCATTCCGTGACGGCCCGCCTGCTCTCCTTTCCCAATGTGGTGATCACCTCCCATCAGGGCTTTTTCACCCGGGAGGCCCTGTGCGCCATCAGCCGGACGACGCTGGAAAACGCCCGTATGGTTTGATGGGGCGTTTTGCGAATGCGGCCGGAGGTATGCATAAGAGCAGCGTCCCCACATAGAATAGAGTAAGACTCTGTGGGAGCCGTAATGATGAGTGGATCGAAATGGAAATCTCTTCTGATCAGTCTTGCAGTCAGTCTGGGGACGGGAGCGGCTGCGGGATTCGTCACTGCCGGCAGCATGGAACAGTATGAAATGATGTACCGGCCGCCGCTGTCGCCTCCAGGATGGGTATTTCCTGTCGTCTGGGGCGTCCTTTATCTTCTGATGGGAATCGCCGCCTGGCTGGTTTTCATTTCAGAAAATCCAGACCGGAAACATGCGCTTGCGCTGTATGCGGCACAACTGGCAGTCAACGCGCTGTGGCCGATCCTGTTTTTCCGTCTGGATGCGCCGCTGGCGGCGCTGGCCGTTCTGGTACTGCTGTGGTATCTGGTATACCTTACCCTGAAGGCATTCTTTCGCATATCAACGCCGGCTGGGATGTGCATGATTCCCTATCTGCTGTGGATATCCTTCGCCTTTTATCTGAATCTGTCTGTTGTACTGTATCTTACATAAAACGGACAAAAAGGGGGTATCCTGACAGAAACAGGAAAGGCGGACAGATAATATGAACGATCACACCATTGCACTACTGAAAGAATGCAATTCCGGCTGCAAAATGGCAGTCAACAGTATGGATCAGATCCGAAAATACATCACGGACAGCAGACTGGAGAATCTGATCGATACCTACCGGGGAAAATTTGAGAAGACAGAAGACGCTTCCTCGCAGATGCTGGAAGACTGCGGCATCCATGAGAAAGAGCCGTCCATGATGGCGGAAGCCTTCTCCTGGATCAGTACGGAGATGAAAATGATGCTGGACCGGGACAACAGCCAGGTGGCAAAAATCATGATGGACGGATGCAATATGGGAATTCAGTCTGTGGGAAAGTTCCTCAATCAGTACGATCAGGCGACAAAAGAAAGCCGGCGGCTGGCAGAAAAACTGCTGCAGGACGAAGAAGACTTCATGGGAAAACTAAGAGAATTTCTGTAACAGGAAAGGGAGTGCGCATGGCACTCCCTTAAACACGCTCCAGAGAAAGACTTTCTGCAATTTGCCGGATGGTCTCTCTGTTCTCCATACAGCACATCCGAAAGGTATAAAGGAACCTTATTTGCTAATCGCACACTTTTTTCACCCCTTTCATCTCCCCGGTTGCGAAATCCCCGTCCGGTGGTCTATAATAGGGACAGGTAAAAAACAGGGGGAAAATGTGATGGAGGAAACGGTAAGAGAACCGGGAGCCGCCCAGCCGCCGGCCCGGCTCTGTGTGATAGAAAATGAACATACGCTCTGGGAATATTCCCTGGGCGAACAAACCCTGATCGGGAGAAAGAACGTGCGCGTGCAGGCAGATCTGGCGCTGGACTCCCCGGTGGTTTCCAGAAGACACGGGAAAATCACCTGCCGGGGAGACGGCTATTATTATCGGGATCTGGACAGCAGCAACGGCACCTACATAAATGAGAAATATTACGGCGGCGAGGCTACAGGAGGCAGAAAGGAAAAGAAGCTGGAGTACGGCGATGTGATCCGGATCGGCGATTTCGTGCTGCTCTTTATCACCGATGACATCGGTGCGGGAGAGTGGAAAATCCAGCCCCTGACCGGCGATATCGAGGAGCTGAATATCGGCCGGCGGCCCGCCGGCGCGGATGGGATCGCGCTGGGCGACCGGCTGATTTCCCGCAATCATGCCTCCTTCTTCCGGGGACGGGACGGCTGGGCCATCATTGACCATGACAGTACCAACGGCGTCTGGCTGAACAACAACCGATTGCGCCAGCCGCTGTATCTGAACCTGCTGGATGTGGTCCGGATCGGCAGATGCAACTTTCTCTTCCTGGGAGACCGGCTGATGTACCAGAATTTTCCGGCGTCATCACAGGCTGCATCAGGAAGCGGCAGTATGCCGAGAGGCGAATACGCACCCGGCCCGGGATACGCCGGCCCGGAATATGCCAGCCCCAACCTGGTGATCAACATTGCCCAGAGAAGCGTCTGGCAGCGGTTCAAGAAGCTGACGCTGTTAAAAGACATCAACCTGACGGTGAACAACGGCGAGATGGTGCTGATCCTGGGCGGCTCCGGTGCGGGGAAGACCACCTTCATGAACGCGGTGATGGGATACGAAAAGGCCGACGGCAGGATTCTCCACGGAGGAACCGATATCTATACGGAATACGAACGGATGAAATACGAGATCGGCTTCGTGCCCCAGCAGGATCTGCTGCGGGGCAGCGACACCGTCTACGACACCTTGCAGAACGCAGCCCGCATGAAGCTGCCCAAAGAGATCCCGCCCTACGAACGCCAGCAGCGGATCGAGGAAGTGCTGGAACTGCTGGGACTGCAGCGGGAGCGGGATTCCCTGGTGGTGAAACTCTCCGGCGGCCAGCGAAAGCGTCTGAGCATCGCCGTGGAATTCATCGCCGATCCCAGCCTGTTCTTTCTGGACGAGCCTGACTCCGGACTGGACGGCATCATGGCCAGGAGTCTGATGCAGAACCTGCGCACCATCGCCGACCGGGGCAAGATCGTCATGGTCATCACCCACGGACCGGACCGGGCGGCGGAACTTTTTGACAAGGTGATCGTGCTGGCAAAAAGCGTTCAGGACAACTGCGGTCATCTGGCCTTTTACGGCACCGTGCCGGAGGCTTACCGCTTCTTTGAGACCGACACCCTGGAAGGGGTGGTCAGAAGGATCAACCGGCCCGACGAAGGCGGCGACGGATTGTCAGATTACTATATCAGTCAGTTTCAGGGGGGATTACGATGAGGGGAACGAGAATTTCCAGATTTGGACAGATCCAGATCTATGTAGGCAAATGCTTCCGGATGTTCCGGAACGAAAAAGGATGGAAGGTGCTGATCAGCGCCGCCATCATCACACTGATCATTTCCTCGGTGACCGGGGAGAATACCTTCGTGGCGGCGCAGGACACCAGAAACGGCGCCTTCGCCCTGGTGTGCGCCTGCATCTGGGTGGGCATCTTCAATTCCATCCAGTCCATCTGCCGGGAGCGGGCCATCATCAAGCGGGAACACCGCACCGGTCTGCACATCTCCTCCTATATGATCGCCCATATGATCTATGAGCTGGTGATCTGCCTGATGGAGACGGTGATCGTCACACTGATCATGTACTTTGCCAACCGGGATCATTTCCCGGAGACGGGCGTCTTCTTTCCGCCGCTGCTGGAACTGATGATCACCTTTTTTCTGATCATCTACAGCTCCGACGTGCTGGGCCTTCTGGTATCCGGCATCGTGAAAAATGAAAACACCGCCATGACGGTGATGCCCTTCATCCTCATCGTCCAGCTGGTCATGTCCGGTATGATCTTCGCCCTGGAGGGCGCTTCCAAGATGATTGCCAACTTTACCATCAGCAAATGGGGAGTCAACGCCATCTGCGTCACCGCCGACGTCAACAGTCTGGTGGGGGCGCTGCCGGACTACGAGGCGGATTATGAATTCAGCGAGCCCCACCTGATGAAGCTGTGGCTCATCCTGCTGGCCTTCGCCGCCTTATACGGGATCTTAAGCATCATCGTACTGGAATTTGTGGATCGGGATAAACGATAAAAAAGGAAACGATATGATTGATTTTGCACATCTTCGCCGATACAGAGAAAATAACCGGATCGAAGCAAAACGGGCCACCGGCGGCCTGCCGGAGAGTATCTGGGAGACTTACTCCGCCTTTGCCAACACCATGGGCGGAGTGATCCTGCTGGGTGTGGTGGAAAAAAAGGATAAGTCCTTCGAGACGGTGGATCTGCCGGATCCAGACGGACTGGCATCAGAATTTTGGAAACTGGTCAACGACACCAGAAAAGCCAGCGTCAACATCCTCACCCGCCGTGATATCGCCGTGCGCCGCTCGGAAGGGCGCCGGATCGTGGCCATCACCGTACCCCGGGCCGACCGCAGGGACCGCCCGGTCTATGTCAACGGCGATCCCTATATGGGAACGTACCGCCGGGACGGGGAAGGGGATTATCACTGCTCTCGGGAAACGGTGCAGGCCATGATGATGGACGCACTGGAAGAAAGCCGGGACGCCCGCCTTTTGTCCTACCTGGGAATGGAATCGCTGGAAGAGCGCACGGTAAAAAGTTACCGCAGCCTGATGCAGTACCTGCGGCCGGGGCACCCCTGGGAATCCCTGCCGGATGAGGAATTCCTCTGCCGCATCGAGGCGGCCCGGGAAACCGGCGACGGTACGTACCATCCCACGGCGGCCGGACTTTTGATGTTTGGAAAAGAAGAACATATCCTGCTGGAATTTCCGGAGTACTCCCTGACCTGCCAGGAAGCGAAAGTGTCAGGCGGCAACCTCTTTACTTTCTATTACCGGGTGTGGAGGAAACTGACGGAACTGCCGGGAATGCGAAAAGAACGGGCGGATGAAGAAATGACCATGGAACGGGCTCTTCGCGACGCGCTGGCCAACTGTCTGATCAACTGCGATTACCGGGAGCGGGGCGGCATCAAGATCTGCATCAGCCCAGGCCAGATCATTATGGCCAATCCGGGAAGCTTTTGCATGGACGTGGACAGAGCAAAAGCGGGCGGCAGCTCCGATCCCAGAAACGCCGGTCTGAACCGGATGTTCCGGCTGATCCAGGTCAGCGAAGGGCTGGGCGCGGGTCTGGCCCGCATCTACAGCGTCTGGCAGCGGATTGGCCTGCCGGAGCCGGTGATCGAAGAACAATTTCTGCCGGACCGGATCATCCTGTACCTTCCCCTGGAAACAAGCTGCCTTCCCGCGGTGAAACCGGTGGAAGGGAACATTTCACTGCGAAACATTTTCGGAGAAAAACGTCTGCAGATGCAGACGATCATCGAAGAAGCGACCAGGAATATCTCCGTAACCAAACAGCAGCTCTCCCTCCTGCCGGAGCTGGAAAGCTGCGATCTGTCCGGCCTTCTGGAAGAAATGTGCCGGGAAGGCATCCTGACCAGGAACAGACAGGACGGGGAGATTATGTATTCACTGCGAGCATAACATACGAACCTTTCAGGACACGGCCTGAACAAAGCTGCAGATGATGGAATCCAGATGCTGTCTTTTCTCAGCCGGACAGCTGAGAATCAGAGACAGCAGATGGTCTACATCTGAACCATTCTGCGCGCCAAACAGCAGATAATCCGTGCTCACCTTCAGGGCGTCGCTCAGCCGGCACAGCGTGTCCAAAGACATGCCCTTCAAACCAAGTTCCAGATCATAACAGAATCGGGGCGTCACATTAATCAGTTCAGCCAGGCGTTCCCGCGTATACCCCATCAACAACCGCTGCTTCTTGATACGACTGCCGATTTGCAGCATATTTTCCATATATTTACCACCTCCGTTTTTTATATCATACCCAGTAACCATCATCTGAAAAATGAACTAAAAAGGGATAAGAAAAGAACCTAAAAGGGATAAATTCTGCCGTGATGGGATTTAATTTGTTGTATCATTATACAGTTTATGCATCATTGTGATATGAAATTTGGGAATAAAAGAGAATTTTCCTCTAAAAATAAAATAATTTCAGATTGACATTGGTTTCCAGAGAATGGTGTGCTATAATGAAAAAGGTTTCAGTTTATATGGGAGGAGCAAAAAATGCAAAAGATAGTTTCCTGGTGGGCAGGGATTTTCCGCCGGATGCAAAGACAGAGCAGGGCTGTCATCCTGGTCTTTGCCGATGTTTTGTCGATTTCGGCGTCGTACTTCGCGGCTCTTATGCTGCGGTTTGATTTCATCTATTCCAATATACCGTCGGAATATCTGGAAGGCTATATCCGATCCCTTCCTTACTGGCTGATTGTCACGGTGGCGACTTTCTATATCCTGCGTCTGTACCACAGCGTGTGGAGTTTCGCCGGGGTTTCTGAACTGATCCGCATGGTGGCGGCCTATCTGATTCTGATCCCCTTCTATGTGGGCGGATGCCTGGTCATGGATCTTTCCATGCCGCGCTCCTTTTACTTCATCGGTTATATCGTCAGCTTCTGCCTGACCATCGGCGTACGGTTTTCCTACCGGCTGCTCAGGGCCTATCTGGAGCGGGTCAGAAGCATCGGTTCGCCCAAGGAACGTGTGATGATCATCGGCGGGGGCAGCGCCGGACAGATCCTGATCCGGGAGTTTTTAAACAGTCACTGGCTGAATACCAAAGTGTGCTGCGTGGTGGATGACAATCCCTATAAAAAAGGAAAGCTGATCAACGGCGTCACTATCGAGGGAGACCGGCACGATATTCCGTCGCTGGTGGAGAAGCACCATATCGACCGGATTATCTTCGCCATCCCCACGGCCAGCGTGCAGGAGCGAAAGGAAATCCTCAATATCTGTAAAGAATGCGGCTGCAAGCTGCAGACGATCCCCGGCATCTACCAGCTGGTGAATGAAGAAGTCAGCGTCAGCAAGCTGCGGGATGTGGAGATCACCGACCTGCTGGGAAGAGAACAGCTGCAGGTCAACAACGACGAGATCCTGAAAATGATCAGCCAAAAAACGGTGCTGGTCACAGGAGGGGGCGGCTCCATCGGCAGCGAGCTGTGCCGCCAGATCGCCTCAGCCGATCCCGGCTGTCTGGTGATCTTTGATATCTATGAGAACAATGCCTACGCCATCCAGCAGGAACTGATACGAAACTATCCCGGGCTGAACCTGGTGACGCTGATCGGTTCCGTGCGAAATAAGAACCGAATCCGCTATGTGATGAAAACCTACCGGCCAGATGTGGTCTTTCATGCGGCGGCCCACAAACACGTGCCGCTGATGGAGGACAGTCCCAACGAGGCCATCAAAAATAATGTGCTGGGTACCTACAAGACGGCGGTGGCAGCCGCCAAGTACGGCGTGAAAAAATTCGTGCTGATCTCCACCGACAAGGCGGTTAACCCCACCAACATCATGGGAGCCAGCAAACGGCTCTGCGAGATGGTGGTACAGATGATGAACCGGAAATCCACCGATACGGATTTCGTGGCCGTGCGCTTCGGCAACGTGCTGGGCAGCAACGGCAGCGTGATCCCTCTGTTTAAGCGCCAGATCGCCGCCGGCGGTCCCGTGACGGTGACGGACAAGCGGATCATCCGCTACTTCATGACCATACCGGAAGCCGTCTCCCTGGTGCTGCAGGCCTCCTATTATGCCAAAGGCGGAGAGATCTTCGTGCTGGATATGGGAGAGCCGGTGAAGATCGACGACATGGCCAGAAACCTGATCCGTCTGTCGGGCTATACGCCGGATGTAGATATCAAGATCGTCTACACGGGCCTTCGCCCCGGCGAGAAGCTCTACGAAGAGCTGCTGATGGATGAAGAAGGACTGCAGGAGACGGAAAATAAAATGATCCATATCGGCAAACCCATCGATATGGACGATGCATGGTTCGAACAGAAGCTGAAAGAGCTGGACAAAGCCAGCTACGATGAAGTTTCCGATATGAAACGGATCGTGGCCCAGATCGTACCGACCTACCGCTCGGATCTGACCCATTGACTCCATTTGCTTGCGGGCAAAAGCAGGGGCTGAATGGTCGAAAAAAGGGATATGTGGTACTGGCCGGTAAAATAGCAGTTTACTATAATGGAAGAGTACGATTCCGGAGAGTGTGTGAAATCGTCGCCTTGCCGCGTTTCACAGGCCCGGATGATATAGCGGAAGATATCGTCAGTCTGCCCGAAGGAGGACAGAATGGCGAAGCTTACGCTTTTTTACGATACAGGCAGGGATAAAGGAGAATACCGATATGTGGTACGTGGTACAGGTGCGGTCCGGTACCGAGGAGAACATCCTGCTGCAATGTCAGCGGAAGATCCCAAAAGAGATCCTGGAGCGCGGATTTATCCCTTATTACGAAGAAAAAAAACGAATCCGGGGAACATGGACGACCAGAAAACGAATCCTGTTCCCCGGTTATCTTTTTGTGGTCACCGGACAGTTGGAGGAGCTGTATCAAAGACTGAAAGGAATCTGCGGTCTGACGAAACTGATCGGCACCGGACGGGAGATCGTGCCCCTTACAGAGAAAGAGAAATCCTTTCTCCTGGAATTCGGGGGAGAAGAGCAGCTGGTGTCCATGTCCGAGGGTGTGATCGAACATTCGGTGATCCGCATCACCTCCGGCCCCCTGCAGGGCAAAGAAGGCTGCATCCGGAAAATCGACCGCCACAGGCGGAAGGCCTGGCTGGAACTGGAACTGTTCGGCCGCACCCAGACGGTGCAGGTGGGTCTGGAGATCGTGGCGAAGAGTGTATAAAGGAAGATATTGGAAGAAAACGAGGAAAAGTCCCGGTGAGGGGCTTTTTTTTGTGGGGAAAAACAGGAAGGAAGGACAAAAAAATGAAAATACCGTTTTCACCGCCGGATATGACGGAATTGGAAGTAAAAGGTGCGGCAGATGCGATCATTTCCGGATGGATTACTACAGGACCAAAGACAAAAGAATTTGAACGGCGGATTGCAGAATATTGTCATGTAAAGAAAGCGGTATGTTTGAATTCACAGACCTCCTGTGCAGAAATGGCGCTTCGGCTTCTTGGCATCGGTGAACAGAATGGCGGCAGTTCATCTGATGAGGTAATCGTGCCAGCTTATACCTATACTGCATCCGCAGCCGTTGTTTGTCATACAGGAGCGAAACTTGTACTAATTGACTCTCAGACAGATTCACTGGAAATGGATTATGACGCTGTGGAGAATGCGATTAACGAGCACACAAAGGCTATCATTCCGGTTGACCTTGGCGGAATTCCATGTGATTATGATCGGATTTTTACCATTGTGGAGAATAAAAAGCATTTGTTCAAAGCAACAAGTACTGTACAGGAAGCAGTCGGCAGAGTTGCAATCTGTGCCGATGCCGCTCATGCGTTTGGCGCAAAATGGCATGACAGGATGGTAGGCAGTATAGCAGATTTTTCAAGTTTTTCATTTCATGCTGTGAACGTCTTTGAAACGGAAAGTTAGAAAATTGATTTGTAATAAATAAACAAAAACAAGGGTGAAAATGGGTGAGAATGAAGCCGATTTTTGTATAGTTATTACAAAAATGTGCGTCTCTAAGAGATGTTCAGCCGATGGGTGAGATGTATGGCTGTCTCGAAGATGGGTAAAACCGATAGATGAGAATGATAGAAGCGTCTTGAAGAGACAAGTTCCGAGGGAGTTGGGGGAAGCCCCCAACTTGGTTAGATTTATTGATATTGTACAAAGGTAGTTCTTGAAACAGGTGGTTCAGAGGCTATTTTTTGTATGGTTATTACAAAATCGGACGTCTCGAAGATGAGGCGAGCCAAGAAAAATGCTAGTTGGACGTATAGAAGAGACGTTTTCCGTTGGATGGGTGAGATGAGTGTCTCAAATAGACCATTTCCGGTGGAAATGGGTGGGCAGATGTCCACACGGGGAATTATGTTGGATTGGCCGCCTTGGTTGAGCAGTATTTATAGAAACATTTTAAGAAACTACATGGGAGATAGTACGGATGAATAAGAAAATTGCTGTGGCTGGAACTGGATATGTTGGATTGTCATTAGCTGTACTTTTGGCACAACATAATCAAGTGACAGCTGTGGATATTGTTCCGGAGAAAGTTGATCTCATTAATAAGTGTGTTTCGCCAATTCAGGATGAGTATATAGAGAAGTACTTAGCAGAGAAAGATCTGAATCTCACAGCTACATTGGATGGTGCTACAGCTTATAAGAATGCGGAGTTTGTGATTATTGCCGCGCCAACGAATTATGATAGTAATAAAAATTTTTTTGACACATCTGCTGTGGAATCCGTGATTGAACTGGTTCTTAAATCGAATCCGGACACTATCATGGTGATTAAATCTACGATTCCGGTTGGATATACGAAATCTGTGCGGGAGAAATATGGTACGAATAATATCCTGTTCAGCCCGGAATTCTTACGGGAATCCAAGGCACTGTATGACAATCTGTATCCAAGCAGAATCATCGTTGGTACGGATGAGAATGATGAAAGGTTAGTAAATGCTGCACACGATTTTGCTAGATTGTTGCAGGAGGGCGCAATAAAAGAAGATATAGACACGCTGTTCATGGGATTCACAGAAGCAGAGGCTGTGAAGCTTTTTGCGAATACATATCTGGCGTTACGAGTTTCCTATTCTTCGTTCGGTTACGGCGGTTACTGCCTGCCGAAAGATACAAAGCAGCTCTTAGCGAACTATGCTGATGTTCCTGAAAACCTGATTGAAGCGATTGTAGAAAGCAATCGGACAAGGAAGGACTTTATTGCCGATCAGGTTCTCCGTAAGGCGGGTTATTACTCGTATAGCGAGGACAACGATTATGTGGCAGATCGTGAAAAAGAGGTCGTTGTTGGCGTGTATCGACTGACCATGAAGAGCAATAGTGATAATTTCCGACAGAGCAGCATTCAGGGTGTTATGAAGCGGATTAAGGCGAAAGGCGCTGTCGTGGTGATTTACGAGCCGACTTTGGAGGATGGAAGTACGTTCTTTGGAAGCCGGGTTGTGAATGATCTGGAGGAGTTTAAGAGGACTTCGCGGGCGATTATTGCTAACAGGTATGACAGCTGTTTGGATGATGTGGCCGAGAAGGTGTACACACGGGATGTATACAGGAGAGATTAATTAGAGGAGCTGAGGAATATGTTTAACAAGAATCATGACTTGAAACCGTTCGATTCAAAAGTCTGGCTTTCTTATCCCACAATGCACGGAAAAGAACTGAAATATATGACCGAGGCTTTTGAAACCAACTGGATGTCCACAGTGGGGGCAAATATAAACGAAGTCGAACGTATGGCGGCAGAAAAAGTCGGCTGCAAATACGCTGTGGCGTTATCTTCTGGTACAGCTTCTCTCCATCTGGCTATGAAGTTGGCAGGAGAGCGGTTATACGGTCAGACTGATTTGGGAAAGGGCGCTCTGTTTGGGCACCGAGTTTTCTGCTCTGACATGACCTTTGACGCTACGGTTAATCCTGTGGTTTATGAGGGCGGCATCCCTGTATTCATTGATACGGAGTATGATTCTTGGAACATGGATCCGGTTGCATTGGAAAAAGCGTTTGAGATTTACCCGGAGGTGCGGCTAATTGTTACAGCGCATCTGTACGGCACTCCGGGAAAAATTGATGAAATCAGGGCTGTAGCCGATAAACACAATGCTCTGATAGTGGAGGATGCGGCGGAGTCTCTTGGTGCTACATATAAAGGGAAGCAAACAGGATGCTTTGGCGATTACAGTTGTATAAGCTTTAACGGTAACAAAATCATTACCGGGTCATCCGGAGGAATGTTCCTCACAAATTCTAAGGATGACGCAGATAAGGTTAGGAAGTGGTCCACACAGAGCCGAGAGGATGCTACATGGTATCAGCATGAGGAACTGGGTTATAACTACCGGATGAGTAATGTGATTGCCGGAGTGGTGAGAGGACAGTTCCCATATTTGGAAGAGCATATACAGCAGAAGAAGGAGATATATAAGAGGTATAGAGATGGACTGAAAGATCTGCCGGTGAGCATGAATCCGATACCTGAGGAATGTGAGCCAAATTACTGGCTGAGTTGTTTGATTATTGATAAGGATGCTATGTGTCAGCAGGTAAGAGGAGAAAAGGAAACCCTGTATATACCAGAACATGGAAAATCCTGCTCGACTGAGATCTTGGAGGCAATAAGTTCCATCAACGCCGAAGGCCGTCCGATTTGGAAGCCCATGCATATGCAGCCAATCTACCGAATGAATCCGTTTGTAATTCGTGATGGAAATGGTAGAGCCAGAACCAATGCTTACATTGAAGGTGGTTGCCTAGATGTGGGTATGGATATTTTTGAAAGAGGTCTGTGCCTGCCGAGTGATAACAAGATGACTGCCGAGGAGCAGAATCGGATTATTGAAATTATTAGAAGTTGTTTTGAGTAAAAGGGGGCAAGAATATGAGCAATCAGCATAAACCATATGGGCTATATGAGAAATATTTCAAGAGAGCGCTTGACGTGTTTTGTGGTCTTGCGGCGTTGTTTGTATTCTGGTGGCTTTATATTATCGTAGCGATTTTAGTCAGAATAAAATTGGGTAGTCCGGTGTTGTTTAAGCAAGAACGTCCGGGCAAAAACGAGGAGATATTTAAGTTATATAAATTCCGCACAATGACGGATGCACGAGACAAAAACGGCAAGCTGTTGCCAGATGAGGTTCGTTTGACGAAATTTGGCAGGGCATTGAGGACAACCAGTCTGGATGAATTGCCTGAAGTTTTTAATATTCTGAAGGGCGAAATGAGCCTGGTGGGACCCCGCCCGCTGACAATACAATACTTGCCCTATTATAGTGAAGAAGAACGACACCGCCATGATGTCAGGCCAGGGCTTAGTGGCTTAGCTCAGGTAAATGGTAGAAACTTTATTGATTGGGATCATCGACTTGCATTTGACGTTCAATATGTAAAGAAGATCACATTTGTGGGCGATTTACGCATTATTCTTCAAACAGCTCTAAAGTTCGTTAAAAAAGAGGACATTGCGGTAGATACCAATAAAGTCGAACCTAATTTCGCTGAGGAAAGACGATTGAAAATGCAAGTAAAGTAAGGGAGATATTTATGAACATTTTGATACTGAGTGCGGGAACTCGAAATAAAATTGTCCAGTATTTTGTGAAGACCTTGAATGAAACAGGAAAAGTCATTGCGACAGATATGTGCAATTTAGCACCCGCTATCTATGAAGCTGATAAATATTATATTGTTCCGAAAATGACTGCACCTGAG
>DSTFC04002__coassemble_1085_pt1 | contig 19624 bp, 21 predicted proteins | sample DSTFC04002__metabat2_high_PE_045 | metagenome-assembled genome bin DSTFC04002
CCTATTTCATCGTAGTAGTGCAATGTCCGTATTGTGATACCTGTTAGGTCAGCAACTTCATGGACTGTCATCCTCCTATCATTCATTCCAAAAATCCTCCACAGTTTCTAAAATTTCACTTGCAGGCAGCAGCGTGGCTTCAATAATGCTTTTTCCTGTCTTTTTCAAGTAGTGTTTAACCAAATGATACCCGCAGGCGTAGCCAGCACAGTAGGGCAATCCAACACAGGGGAAATTTTGCATCGCGGCCATCTCGTCACCATAGAGGTAGGCATTTAGATTCTCGAGCCCTTGAACATTCAGTCCATCGTGAATAATAGGTTTGATGTACTCATTCAGGGTTTGCATATCTGTTTTGGTCACCCACGGTCCTGCCTTGTCCTCGCCATACAAATGAGTTGCAAAGTTTTCAGCAAGCCCCTCGCTGACCATCATCTCCCCAAGGGTAATACTATTCCGCCACTTGATAAACTGAAAGCGCACATTATGGTTTACTTCGTGGGCTAGCGCAACAGGAAGGCGAGTCACTGTAAATTCATTGGGGATCAGCCACGCCATGATATACCCCGGAATACCACCATCGCCACAATATCCTTCATTCAGGGAGATATAGGGGCTTTCAGCATTTGCTAATAAAACCGTAAAAAGATACTCGCTGACGGGTAGTTCAATTCCATTGTTCAAAAAACATTCCAGGGATCTCCGAATGGACTGTTCACAAGACACCCAGAGCCGATCCGAAGAAAGACTCTCAATGTTTGCTTTTTGTGACTGATCGACCTTTGTGGGGGAAATAAAACCCAGCATATCACTTGCCATGATAATGTCATAGCCATTGGGTGTAGCTGCCTTCATGGGGATTTGATAACAGTCCCACTTTCCCTTAAAAGGCATCATCAGCTCATACCGGTAAATGTCGTTTTTCTTTTCTACGGGAGCCTCCATTATTTTTTTGTAGACGGCATCCGAACGTACATAACTTAATTTCATATAGTCACATTCCTTTCTTGCTTTTTAACATACACCATGACGTAACGTGAGAGTCAAGAGGAATGAACAAATATGAAACAGATGTTTACCTTCCCCGATGCTTCGATTTCTTTTTCTCCTGCCGTAAAGCAAATAGGCAATCCTTTTCTGCTTCTCGTTGTTCGCGGTTCTTTGTTTTTCTTTCCAACTTACACTGTTCATGTTGGAGTTTAAGGGCTTGCTGCGCTTTTGTTCCGATGCCTTTATCTTGCAGTTGGCTTTGAATTTCGCGCTGCATACGTTTGGGATTGATTTTTCGCTCTACGGCTACTTCGGCCTGGATCGGGGGACTAAATTTCAACTTATGCCAATTCTTCAGCAGAAACTCATAGACCTCATAGTCTTTAGGCTCTGAGCCAAAAGTGATTTTGCATACCTCGTACTTACCGTTATCTGTTCTTTCGTATAGACCAATCCAAAATGGAGCTTCAAACAGAATGGTCAAACTGCTTTGGGGGCATGTACTCATTTTTCTAAGAACTGCCCTTCAAAGTGATCCAGCCATTCCAGAAGGGCGCGATAGAGAAGTTGTTGCTGCTCAAAAATCGTTCTCCCAACCAAAGGAATGTCTGCAAATTCCCGCGCATAGCCCTCGTTCGATTCAGCCGAGGACTGTATACTCCGGCGCAAAGCCGAAACCAGCTCCAACGCTCCGGCTTTGTCCATCTTATTCAAATTGGTAATGACCACATTGAAATCGAATAGCAAGGGTACCGGGCCAGCGGCACAAGAGGCCATCAGCTCCTTGAAATACGCTCTGCCCTGATCGGTAATAGAATAAATGGCCTTATCCGCAAGCTTATCGCCTTTGACAATATTGCTTTGCAGATAACCCTTCTCGCTCAACTGGAGTACTTTTCGATAAATAGAGGGGACGCTTATTTTCGTCCAGCGGGAAAAATGGTGGTACTCCACATCCTTTTGAATGTCATAGGCGCTTTGCGGTTTTTCCAATACAATACCAAGTATGACTAAATCGATCGACGACATAACGACACCTCCGGCTTTTACTATTAACAATAGTACTATTGACAATAGCAAAAGTCAAGGCGGATATAATGAATGTAGACGAATCAAAATAAAAATTATTAAAGTCAGAAGAATAGCTTTCTTAAGCCCGCAATCCTCCCTGATTGAATTTCAGGAATGTGACTCTGGATTTGTTCAACCGGCCAGTCCCACCATTTTATTTTTAATAATGTATCTATATCATTATCTGAAAAGCGTTTTCGAATTGTCTTAGCGGGAACGCCACCGGCAATCGTATAAGGGGGAACATCTTTTGTTACGACGGCGCGAGTGCCGATGATTGCGCCATCTCCAATGGTAACACCAGACAGAATCACAGCCTCATATCCAATCCACACATCGTTGCCGATGATAATATCGCCTTTATTGTCCCATGCACTCGTTATATTCTGGACACCCAATCCCCATTCTTCAAAAAAGATCGGGAACGGATAGGTGGACAAGGATGCTTGTGTATGGTTGGCGCTGGTGAACAAAAACTTTGCCCCGCAGGCGATGGAACAAAATTTTCCGATGATAAGTTTGTCATGGTTGATCGGATAGTGGTACAGTACATTGTTTTTCTCAAACTGCCGTGGGTCATAGACGAAGTCGTTATACATGGTGAAATCCCCGACAAGGATGTTGGGATTCTTGATGACATTTTTCAGATAAACGGTTTCGTGGTCGTTAGTGCGAGGATAAATATTTTCTGGATTCATGGCTTTCCTTCCTCTCTAAGTTATGAGAACTCGTATCTCTCAATCTGTGAAAAATGGTTGTTCTCCACATAGTAAACAGCGTGTTCCTTTGCCGAATAAACGAAAGAAACTCTGGTGGCCCAGATTCCTTCCTGTCGGACGGCTTGAAGTACAGAAAACGCATCGGTGACAGTAAACTTCTTTCCGTATGTGTTCAGAAGTTGAGCGGCTCTTTCGTATCGGTCATCTCCCGGCACAAGAAAGGGCATTGTGCTTTCGGGTGCAAGGACAGAGTAATTGGTAATCAGCGAGTAGCACCCATCATCTTCTCGCCAGCCAATCCCCGGTTCAATGATTAGGGTACGACCTTGCCTGTCGGACAGCATGGCCTGCATGGTGGCATCCGGGGCATAGACAATCTTCCGTTCCTGCACGATTTGCAGTGCATCGTCAAAACTGATTTTTGCCTGCACAAACTGTTCTGTCAGGTCTGCGATTGTCATACAACCTTTGAAATCCTGATAGGCCCCCTCCGGGTTTCCGTGAACATACAACAAAGTTCCGACATTTCCGTTGCGGTTCACGCCATGATAGGAATGACGCACCCCATCGAGCCGTAGGATGCCGATATAAAAGCGATCTTTTTCTGTTATGATTTTGTGATCCCATACGGCAAGGTCAATCTCAAAATTGAAGCCGGTGATGGTATCATCACCTCGGTAGACAAATCGAGTACACATAGTTTTTTCCTTTCTTGTGATGTATTTGTTATTTTTATTTTATCGTACTGCCGATGCGAACACTTTTCCATCCACCAGACAATACCGAATCAATCTGTATCAAACAAAAAGCAGGGGTTGCATTTCTGCAACCCCTGCCGGTTCATTTCTGATAAATGATTTTACGAATGGCCGATACGGACAGGAAGTATTTTTCCGCTAACGCCTCCATAGAGGTTCCGTTCTGAAACTCCTCTACAATTTGGCGGTTTCGTTGCTGCAATTCCTGCCGGTAGCCCGAAGCTTCTCCCCATCGTTTTTGCTGCGCTTGATCAGACGGGACATAAAGATAGCCCCCTTGCACATAGCTTTGTAACTCCTTGACTAGCGCATCGGGAAGAAGATCTTTTGCATTGATGTATTTCATGCAGGCTTCCTCCTTGAGATGATTGTCAAGTAGCAAAGCCAGCATATTTATTTTGCGACAATTTTTACTCCATGCAAATGTCGCAATCTACTGGCTTTGCATGGAGCCATTCTTCGTTGAGCTTTGTCATTGATACCACTTCTTTCCGCTCTTAAACATTGTGATTATATCATAGTGCTTACCTATGTGCAAGGATTTGGTATGAAAAATAAAATGTAGTAATGGTACATATAGCAACATTCCGCGGGCAAAGTATGAAATATAAAATGTAAGTGGGTGATATTATATGGCGAATATTGAAGATTGCCCCGGTTTTGAAACTTTCGGTGCCGATGTAAAAGCCGCACGGAACGCAAAGCATCTGTCACGCAGGACATTGGCGGAAATCGTCAACATCGACTCCCGGTATCTCGCAAATATCGAGAACGAGGGGACGATTCCCGCTCTGCCGGTTATCATACAGCTTATCAAAGTGTGCGGACTTCCCGTGGAACGATACTTTAATCCAGAGATCATGCGGGAGGAAAGCGCACAGCGGCAGCGTGTCAGCCACAAGCTGAAACTTTGCCCGGAACACTATTTACCAGTCATTGAGGGCGCAATTGACGGGGCGCTGAAAATTGAACAATCAGCGATAGAAACGGAGGATGTGTGAAAGCATCCTCTGTTTTCGTTTTTCAGGGCGGCTCTGCCGCTCTTTTCTTTTTGGAAAGTCGAGATTTTGCGGGTAGATAAAAGTGTTTCCAACATTGTATTTACAGGGGAAGGAGCGTAGAGCAAGCACAGCAAGTGTGGCCACACTTGCGAATTTTTGCTTTAGGGAACCCCTTGCCCCTAAACACAAAATTGCTTGTTGGGATAGTCCCAAACCCTTATGCAGAAAGGACGGTGCCGCCCTATGGCAAATCGCAAACGCCCAATCATCCTGCGCTGCCCGGTAACAGCGGAAGAACGCACCTTGATCGAGCAGAAGATGGCCCAGCTCCAGACAAAGCGGATCGGCGCCTACCTGCGGAAGATGGCGATTGACGGATATATCATCCAGGTGGACACCAGAGACATTAAGGAGATGAACAAGCTCCTGTCCGCCATTGGCCGGAACATCAACCAGATTGCCAAACGGGTCAACGCCGAAGGTCCTACCTATCAGGCCGATATGGAGGAAATCCGGGAAAGGCTGGATCAGATATGGCAGTTACAAAGACGCATCCTATTAAGTCAACGCTGAAAGCGGCCATTGACTATATCTGCAATCCCGACAAGACGGACGGGAAACTGCTGGTGTCCTCCTTCGGATGCGCCGCCGAGACCGCCGACATTGAATTTGAATGGACACGCCGCCATGCCATTGACAAGGGCACGCACCTGGGCCGCCACCTAATCCAAGCTTTTGAGCCTGGGGAGGTTTCCGCCGAGGAAGCCCATGAGATCGGGATGCAGCTGGCAAAAGAAATATTGGGTGGCAAGTACGAGTTTGTACTCACCACCCATATTGATAAGGGACATATTCACAACCATCTGATTTTCAATGCGGTCAATTTCACCGATCACAAACACTACCATTCCAATAAGCGCAGCTACCATGAGATACGCCGGGCCAGCGACCGGCTGTGTCGAGAACACGCCTTGTCCGTCATCGTCCCCGGCCGGGATAAGGGTAAGAGTTACATTGAGCATCAGGCCGCACAGAACGGCACCAGCTATAAGGCAAAGCTGAAAACCGCCATTGACCGGCTGATCCCCGTGTCCTCTAGTCTGGAAGATTTGCTTGCCCGGTTACAGCGAGAAGGATACGAAATCAAGCGGGGAAAGTATATCTCCGCCAGGGCGCCGGACCAGGAGCGGTTCACCCGGCTCAAAACTCTGGGCATCGATTACACGGAAGAAGCTGTTACAACCCGGATCGCCGGAGGCCCCAGACCCTCCAGACAGCCTCGGCAGCGCAACGGGAAGGTCAGCCTGCTCATTGACATTCAGAACAATATCAAGGCCCAGCAGAGCGCCGGATACCAGCGGTGGGCGACCATTGAGAATCTGAAACGGGCGGCCGCCACCATGAACTTTCTCACCGAACACGGCATCGGCAGCTATGAGGAATTGGTGGAACGATGCGACGCCGTTGCCGCCGCCTCCATCCGCACCAGGGAGGGCCTGCGGGATACGGAACAGCGGATTGCCGACCTTGCTCTCTTGGGAAAGCAGATCGACACCTACCGCAAACTGAAACCCGTCTATGACCGATACAAGGCGTCAAAGGACAAGGAAAAATTTCTGCGCGGCTTTGAGAGCGAGATTATCTTGTTCGAGGCAGCAGCCAGGGAGATCAAGAAGGCCGGACTCCCCAGACTTCCTTCCTCCGAAAAGCTGAAAGCGGAATTGGATGGACTTGCCGCCTGCAAGATTGCTCTACAAGAGGAGCTTCGAAAGATAAAGCTGGAAGAAACAGAGTTTGATACTATCAGGCAAAATATAGATATGCTATCAGAATCAGAACCTTTCCGACATATACCTAGAGATTTGGATAGATAATCGATGAATCTGTGATTAATTCTCAACCTCTCGTTCTATAAGTATTTGGTCATAAATCCCCACCAGAATCTCATGGAAATATTGTAATGCATTCTCTTGGTCTTCTGGAGGAATTGGGTTTTTGTATGCACGCTCATCTTCAATTTCATATGTAGAAAGAATGCTCAGTTCCAAGACCAAATCATCAGTATTAAACGAAATATCTAAAAGTAGCTTTAACGCATCAATTCGATGCTCAAGCATGATAGTTGCCTTAGGGAAAAAATAGCCTTTATTAACCGCATCAACAACAATTGGATTGGTTCTGAGTCCCGATCCTGCAAACAATGCTGACTCAATTCCCACTAAAACATTATTCTCAACTTCTTCCGCATTATCATCGCTTTCGTCATCCGAAGATAAGCTTTCTGACATTTGGACTTTGATATTTTTAACTGCGTCAATCGTCCAATAATTAAAATGATAAGTAAAAAAACGATCAAATAGGTCTACTCTTTCTGCTGTGGTTAATCCTTTTAAAGAAATCTGTTTGGGAATTTTGAATTCATTTGTAGTGGATATAGAATCTGTAATAATGCTCCTAGCGACTTGGACACTACTGCGATCATCAAAAATAACATCAACAACAATATTATTATCTTTTTGGAATGCATCGAAGGAAAAACGTTGTACAGTCTCATCCATTAACTTTACTCGACCCTTGCGTTTTCTCTTGTATTCCACGCACGCTTTAATATGGGGTTGTCCATTTAAATTTTGGACAAAAAAGCTATCAAATAATATTTGCTTCTGTATAGCCACTCCATTTCGATATTGTGTAATCAACTGCAAAAAATCGTTAAAAACAGCAGACTCGTCATCTATAGTGAAAGAGTCGTCTTTTTCAAGAATCAAACGAAAGGACTTTTTATAGTTCTTTGCATCCTCCATAAGTTGCGAGATGCGATTAATGTCTTCAAATCCCCAATAAAATAAATGCGCAGTATTAGTAATGTCCTCTTTTTTATTTGAGAGCAAGAATACACCATTATGTTTGCACAAACGTTTTAACGCCGTTACCGAAAACTCTGTGTTTAAAGCCTCTTTAAGAGAGTTTTTATCAGGATACCCCGTTATCACTTAATGTCCCTCCTCAAAGTTAATGATGGTGTCTGGAACATTAATCATTCCATCATAAACATCTAAATATTTTATGGTAACAGTAGACGGATTGTTTAAATCACCACTGATCTGATTGTTTACCCTGCTAGTAAATTCACCAACTATTTGGCGTATGGGAGTTTCCTTTTCAAATAAATAAAAAACAAATTCCTGCGCATCCTGTAAGTTCAGTTGTTTAATCATGTCATACATAAACTCCAAGGAAGAAGTGGAAACTTTTTCAAAGCAAAAAACAATAAGCTGATCTCTTATTTCACTGCCATATCGGGTGGGTGTTTCAATTTTTGCCTGTGCAAAAATATATTTAGAATATAAGTGAATTAAACTGATATGATTTGCTTTTACAAGATTTGTTCCCAATGTAGGAACATTAGGATAAACTATTTTAAAATCCCTGCTACTTTGCTTTATTCTATTTATAGTGTTTATTAACGAGCACCATTTTAAAATTTCATAGTTTGAAGCAACATATATGTTACATTCAAATTTTTTGCTGCCTATTTTCACACCCTCCAGCCTTCTTTGAAACTCCTCATGATCATACTGGTCATTTGCCCAGCACATCAGGATTGCATTTTTAATTGGGGCAGAGGTTAAATCTTGTACTGTACGTGATAACTGCATGCACTCAACACATTCAATAATTTGCTTGAACCAACCTTTTATTATATTGGTTGTAATACTATTGAATTGCCAGCATTTAGATTCGACTAAAATTCCTTGCTCGCTCTGTGCATATGGATCATAATATGTAAATAAAGAGTCTACCCCATGACCATGGCCACGACGTGAAGGATGCAAAGAACACTCAATGTCGAAATTAGAAACCCCTCTTTGAGTCCAGCCCAACTGCTTAAAAATGGCTACGCTCTCTCTTGTCCAGTGCTCACCGTTTGCGTTTTGGTTTTCTGGCATTGTCGGCCCCTCCCTTTATAAACCTTTCTTTAAAATTCTAATCAATTCTATATCCAATTCTTCAAAGTCCTTATGCAATGTAATGGCTCCGCTCCGATAAAATGTGATTGTATAACTATCATCAAGAGTCAAAACAACGGTAAAACTTACTATTTGTTCGGAATACTTTGACAAAACAGCATCAGTTTTATCATACTCAGAAAGATTTAAAACACAATTTCCAACTATATTGTCAAAAAACACATAATCTCGGATTTTTATTTTATTTACGCGGTAAGAGATTCCCAGCTTTGAACATGCAAGCAAAATTTTAACTGGGTCAACATGACTATCGGATATTGCAATTTTGAATTTTGTTAATCGCCCAAGTATATCAACAACTTTAGCACATTTCTGCTTGTTCCCTATAACATCAATTGTATTGCATTGGTGATCTATAATAAATGGAATAAGCTCTATTCGTTTAACTTCTATTTTCGTAAACTCATTTGTAATTGGATTATAGGTGGGTTGGCTTGTGACAGTATCATAACAATATACGCATCGCACATAATCTGAACATTCATCAACAATTTGTATGCCTTCTCCGTTTTCGGACGTATATGGAAAAGAACGAAAGGATTGTACTAAATCCAAAAATTGCATTTGGTTAAGTATAAATGATTTAAATAAAATGCTTTTCATTTTTGCGCCTCCATTATTAAAGATTTTTACTGCCCTTAAGCAGATTTGCTTAAATGATTTTACTTGATGATAATTTTATGTCATTCAAGCATACCCTCCCCAATAACAATCAAATTCTTGCTATTAGCCCCGCCTTTAGCTCTAAAACAGATTTTGGCCTAGTACATTTTGCCATTCAATAGAACATAACTTTTGCAAAACAAAACGCCGAATATGGGCGATTTATATATCTATTTTTGTTTTTGTTTGCATAATATGTATATTATAACAAGCGTGGTATGTTTTTTCAAATAGAAAAAGAGTGCCGCCACCGGACCGCTTTGATCCGGTGACGGCGTTTTCATTTTGTCTAAAGGTGAAAATCCGGCGTTTTTTCTATGCAGAAACGCCCTGTCGCCCCACATGGAAAATCATACTGCCCCTACACAAAAAAGCCGTCACAGGCGGTTTCTTTGCCAATTTTGAACCCTAATTTCCGCACTTTTTGGAGCGGCGGGAAAGATAGTGTGGACAGGACAACACCACCACCCGGAAGCTCTGCTTGCAGGGATGGACACAGCCCTTGCATAGCTTGTTATACTGGCGTCTGCCGTTCTCGCCCAGGAAGAACGACCATTCCAGACGCCATTTCTTGCTCCGGCTCATAAGTCGCCCAGCTCCGGGGGCTTCTTCTGCGGGGCAGGCTTGTCCGGGCTTTTCCGTTCCGCACACTCCCGTTTCGCGTCCTCCAGCCGTTCCCGGATAGAGGGCTTTTTCTCCGGCGTGGTCCTGCGCGCCTCGGTCTGGGCTTTCTCCAATTCCTCACCACGGCGGCCGTTGTTGATGATCCCGTCGATCATGCCGTAGTCATCCTCCAGGGTCATTTCCGCCGTGCGCAGCGGGTTTTCCGGCTCCACGGGAACGGATACGATCTGCCCGTTGATGCTGGCAAACAGCTCCGGCCGTTTGAATTGCTCGGTGTACTTCTGGATCATATCCGGGGGCAGGGACGCAAAACTCTCCGGCCCCAGGCCCACCACCAGGAATGTACCAGCCACAATGTCGTAAATCTCGCCATGCTCATCCCGGAGGGAACGGTTCAGGTCCAGACCGATGAGCTTGCCTTCGTCGTTCAGCACCAGCCCCACCGGATCGTCAAAGGGATAGGAGGCGGCAATATCGCCGCCCACCTCCGCTTGCAGCGCATGGAGGCCGGGGTCGATCTCCTTCACATAGGGCTCCTTCATGGGCTCCACCACCAGGACGGTCAGCTTCTCCGGCGCGGTATGTTCGGGGGTGTCTCCGCTGGGGATGGCAAAGGCGCGGCTGCCGTTGGCCATGATGAGATATTTCCCGTCCTCGGACTCATGGTGGAAACCGTATCCGGCCGCCTCCATCTGTTCCCGGCTCATATCCGTCACATGGAAGGTGCCCCTGGGGGTCCGCACCGTTTCGCCGGTCTCCCGGTCGTCCGGGGTCGGCGCCGCTTGCTGCCCATACAACTCCGCCTCATACTCCCGGTTTGCCTGTTCCGCAAAGGCCAGCATCTCGTCAACATGGGACTGATCCGGGTTTTCGATGGCCGCCCGGATCGCCTGGGGGTCCACATCCAGAAATTCCTCATAGCCGGTGGCGTCCTTGAACTTCTCGATCTCCGAAGGCAGATAGTCCTCCTGTGTTTGCCCCAGAGCGGCCAGCTTCTCGTCCAGGGCAGAGATACGCCCGGCCATCAGGTTTTCGTAGATTTCTTCCTTCGCCGCGTGTTCCTCCGGGTGCTCGGCGGCATACTGCGGGTCGTGCTGCCGGAAAAACTCGTCCATATCGTAGGCAAGGTCCATGGCCCATTCCGAAATTTCTTCTTCGGGGATGTCGTCCTGGAAGGTCATCACCCGGTATTCCTCCGGGATGCTGCCGCGCTCGCCATCGTAATACTCATGGAAACTGTCCCCGGTATCCCGCACATAGCCCAGGTCGGTGAACTGGCCGCTTTCCTCCAGGGCGATGTCCCGCCCGTAGGCCTCATAGTCGATGTAGTTGCGCAGATGCTCCGGCACCTGCATGGCGTCCAGTTCCTCGATGTAATACCGGCCCAGATCGTCGTGGTCGTGGATGTCGGGGTAAACATCGTAGCAGTCCAGGTTCTCCGTCAGGTTGATAAGCTCCTGGATGCTGCCCGTGTGGTCGCCGATCTCCATGGTTGCCTGGAAACGCTCATATTCATCCTGGCTCATACCGTCCAGTTTGGAGGCTAAATAGTTCAGCTCGTCCAGGTTGGCGTACTCGCCCAGCAGGTCATAGAGGCCGTCCACATAGCAGTCGTAGTCCGTGATGAACCATTCCTCATAGGTCTGCCCGAAGTCGTCTTTCGCACCGATCCCGATGCGCTCAAAGACCTTTTTCAGTTCCTCCGCCGTGGTGGGAAACTTCACCCATTCGCCCACAAGGGCGCCCTCGTTGTACTTGCCCAGGTTGGTGATGAAGGCGGCAAAGGGATAATCTTTGTCATAGTCATAATGGGGCATAGCGACACCTCCTTACAGTTCCGGCGCAGGCTTTTCCCGATGGGGCTGCGCCTTGCTCTGATTGGCACATTCCTTCCGGCTCTGTTCCAGCCGCTCCTTGATGGAGGTCTTTTTCTCCGTCTGCCTCTCCCTGGGACGCTCATGTTCCCACTCGTCGCCGGAGAGAGTGAGATAGCCTCGGCTCGTAAAGCACCCCTGTTCTTCCCGCATGGCGTGGTTGCCGAAGGGAACGGGATCAATGGCGTCCAGAAGCTCCGGGGGCAGAAGGATGTCCAAATGCTGCGCCAGATAGCGCCAGCCCACATCCTCCACCTTGCTGATGTTGGGCTCCAGGACAAAATACTCGGTGTTTGCGGGAAACTCCCGGAACTGCTCCAGGGTGGTCAGGCGATAGGGCGACTCCTGGACGGCGGCCAGGAGGTCACGGTCCTCCGGGGAAAGTCCGGCAAGTACCTGGGCCGCCGCCTCCAGTTCGCTTGCGTCACTGCCTGCGGGGAGCAGCCGCTTTAAATGCTCCATGAAATTGGGTTCGGTTTTGCTCAAAGACATCATCCTTTCTGAAAAATGGCATAAGAAAAGCAGGAAACCTGGAAAGGTTTCCTGCTGGGTATTGATATTGTAAGGGTAGCTGTATTTGATGAACTTGGATTTAATGTTACAAACTTATAGCCATAATGTATTCTTCACTATTTTCATCAACAACAGTGAACCCAACTTTCTTATACATTCTTACAGCGTAATTGCTTTTCTGAACAGATAAAGAAATTTTTGAATAACCGGCCAATCTTTCCACTGATAGTAGTCGTTTCAATAGTGAAGTTCCAATACCTAATCCTCTGTATTCTTTATAGATAGACATAGCAAGTGATGGAGTATCATTATCAATATGTCCATAATCATTCATTATCCTAACCCAAATGGCTCCTACTACATTTCCTTGAATTTCTGCAACGATGGCTTTATCATGCTTTCGTTGACCAAAATCAATGATATATTCTTGTAATTCAGGACAACTTATTATGGATTTAGGTGGAGCTTTCATACCGTCTGGAATATAAATCGCTTCATATAAAAAATCATCTAACAAATAATATTCTTCTTTTCTCATTTCTCGTATTATACAGTCCATCGGCTCACCTAAATTCCAATATATTGTTGGGTTCATTATACCTCATTCAACGATATAAACATAGTGGTTTTGTAGGCACTTGATGAAAAATAACAGGGGTTTGTGGATTTCCCCAACAAGCAAAATCTCCGGCCCGGCAGGGTATCCAGGGCAGGGATTTATGTTACTCCATCAACTCTTTTTCTCCATGCGGTAGTTGACGTATTTCCCGCCGGTATCGGCCAAAAGCAACGTCCCGTCGTAAGTTTTGCCGATTTTCATGGAGCGCAGGCCCTTTACCTTTGCTTTTCCGTCTTTGAGCAAAGCGGCTGCGATCTTCGGGGTGAACGTCTTGCCCCGCTCCTCAAAAAATCGGTCATTCTTCCACATGACAAACTGACAGGCACGGTCCGAACAGGCGAAGTTCTTCTTGCCCTCATAAACCGGCTTACCGCAGCGGGGGCAGAGACCCACCGTCTCCTTCTCCGGCTGGAACAGCTTTTGCCCATCCTCGGAAATGTGGGAGTAGTTCCGCACCAGCTCCGCCGCCATCGCCTCGATCCCGTCCATGAAGTCCTCCGGTGATGCTTGGCCCTTTGCCACCTCGTTCAACCGCTGCTCCCAATCCGCCGTGAGCTTGGGAGAGATCAGCAGCTCCGGCAGCACCGTGACCAGGTTGACGCCTGCCTTTGTGGGAATCAGGTTCTTGCCCTTGCGCTCCACGAATCCGCCGGACACCAGCTTTTCAATGATGGCCGCCCTGGTCGCCGGGGTGCCCAGGCCGCGCCGTTCCGCGTCCTCCGGGATGTCCTCCTTGCCTGCGTTCTCCATTGCTGCCAGGAGGGAATCTTCCGTATAGGGGCGCGGTGGCGAAGTGAAGTGCTCGGTGACGGAGGCGGTGACCGGCTCAAAGGCCTGCCCCTCGGCCAATTCGGGAAGGACGCCCTCGGCATCTTCATTCTCCGGCTTCTCCTTCAGGGAGGAACGGAACACCTCCTGGATAGTCCGCCAGCCCAGAGAAAGCACCTGCTTTCCCTTTGCCGTGAAGGTGTGGCCACCGCAATCAAAGGTGGCCGTGACCGCCTCATACACAAAAGACTCCGCCGCCGCACACAGCAGCTTGCAGCAGACCAGCAGAAGGATATTGCGCTCGCCCACAGGCAGTGCAGGGACATCCGCTTTCTCCAGTTCCAGCGTCGGCAGGATCGCGTGGTGATCGGATACCTCCTTGTCGTTCACCAGCGCCAGAACATCGGGGAAAAACTCCGGGCAGGCGTCGAAGGGCGCCACTCGTGCCGCCAGATGCAGGACCACGGAGGCGGTCTCCGCCATGTCGCCCGTCAGATACCGGCTGTCCGTGCGGGGATAGGTCAGCAACTTCTTTTCATAGAGCGATTGTGCGTAGTCCAGGGTTTGCTTGGCCGTGTAGCCGAATACCCGGTTTGCCTCCCGCTGCAAGGTGGTCAGGTCGTACAGTTTGGGCGGCTTTTCTTTCTTTTTCTCCCGCACCACGGATACACACACGGCTTGCTGCCCGTCACAGGCGTCCCGGATGGTCTGGGCGTCCTCCAGGGAAACAATGCGGTCGCTGACCGCCTCGGTTCCCTCCAGCGCCAGCCGCACATGATGGTATTTCTCCTTGCGGAACAGGACGATCTTACTGTCCCGGTCGGCCAGCATCGCCAGGGTGGGCGTCTGCACCCGCCCAATATTTAACGTTCGATGATACAACACCGAAAAGAGCCGTGAGGCATTGATACCAACAAGCCAGTCCGCCTTTTGGCGGCAAAGTGCCGATTGATACAGCGGGTCATAGTCCTTGCCGGGGCGCAGGTCGGCAAAGCCCTCCCGGATCGCAGCGTCCTCCATCGAAGAAATCCAGAGGCGGGAGAAAGGCTTGGAACATCCGGCGGCCTCATAGACCAGCCGGAAGATCAGCTCACCCTCGCGCCCCGCGTCGCAGGCGTTGACCAGCTCCGTCACATCAGGGCGTTCCATCAGGGAACGGAGAATGTGGAACTGGGCGGCCTTTTCCTCGGACACCACATAGCGGAAAGGGTTGGGAAGGATGGGAAGGTCCTCATACCGCCACTTCTTGTAGCGGTCATCGTAGGCGGCCGCGTCTGCCAGCCCCACCAGATGCCCGATACACCAGGAAATGAGCCAGCCGCCGCCCTCAAAATAGCCATCGGCCCTGGATGTGCCACCCAGGGCCGATGCGATACTCTTTGCTACACTCGGTTTTTCAGTAATGATTAATTTCATCCATTATCCTCCGTTGTGTTATACAGTTTAATAGTGTAAAATTATTACAATCAAATAAATGAGGGTGAGTTCATGGCAATGCCTCCTAAACGGATTTTGCAGCATGAAATCGATTCTGAAACCTGCAAAATAGTTACTTCTCTTTTTAGTCGTACATGGGAACTTCGAGATTTAACAGGTAGAGATTTCGGGATTGACAAAATCGTTGAAAAGTTTGAAGATGGGTACGCCACAGGCGAAATGCTTCTGCTGCAAATTAAAGGTACAGAAAAGCCTATTAACAGCACAAATCCCAAATTTTCACTTGAAACCAAAACACTTTTATATGCAGAAATGTTCTCTACGCCGTTCCTTTTGTTGTACTGCTCACTTACTTCTCCTCAAAAGTGCTACTATATTTGGCTTCAGGAATATATTCGAGTAAGGCTAAATGTTGAAAATCCAAGCTGGAGGGAGCAAGATACAAATACGGTTTACTTTCCTACGGACAATCTTTTGGGGAGCAAAAAAGCAGAAGAACACTTATCCTACATAGCTAAATTTCCCCAATATAAGGATTCGTGGGTAGAGTATTATACAGCTCTTGAGGACCTATGTTATGACTTGCCTCGTATATACGATAAAGAATTCGAACCTATTTTTATTGATCCCTCTTATCAGCATAAATTCTGTACTGAAATAAAGCGCAAATTAGACAATGCATCTTTGGTGATAAAAAACATTCCGAACCGTTTTATACCAGACTGCTTTTTCGAAACAAAGTCCTTGTGCAAAACCATTTTAGAAGAGCCCGCACTTTCGCCGCCGGAATCGATTCAAAAACTAATTCAAAACTGTATGCTTATTGAAAGTTCTATCGCTGTAATCGCTCAACGGTTCAACTCAAGGTACTTACGTTCGATGTATGAAATTGAGGGAAGTGCCGATTATTAATATTACCCGTCTCTCATTACGAGAGGCGGGTTTCTTATACTTAATCTTACTTGAAATCTCCCTGTTCAGGAATGTCCTCGTTTTCGTATTCCTCGTCCTCGAACTCATAGTCGTCCGGGTCGGCGCTGACCTTTGCACCCTGCTTGGGCTTGATGAACTTGATGTAGGCGAAGGCTCCGCCGCCGCCCAGGGCCGCCAGCAGCAGGATCAACACCAGGGCGCCGCCGCTGCCGGACTCCTTCTCCGGCTCCGGTTCGGGCTCTGGCTCCACCTCCGGCGCTTTCCCGGCGCACTCGCTTATATTCACCGCACAGACCGGACAGGCGGTATTCACCGCACCGGCCTGGCATTTCTCGGCGCAGGTACAAGCAGCGGGCTTTTCCTCCGCCTGCCCGTCCTCCAGCAGCGCCATCAGGTCGGCTTCATCCACCTGGTTCAAGAAGTGAACGGCGGTCTCCTTGTCCTCGTTGGCCCGGTCGATCAGGATGTAGAAATAATTGCCTGCTTTCGTGGTCACGGTGATAAGCTGTTTGTCGCCGTAATAATCGTCCACCAGCGTAGCGTTGCCTTCCGGGGTAAGGGGCTGGCCTTCCGGCTCCATGCCCCCGGTGGCGGGTTCCTCGGTGGGTTCCGGCATCGTCTCGGCGGGCTCCCCGGTGTAATAGTCGCCATCCCCGCCGCCCGCAAAGGCGGTGACGGAGAAAGCGGTCATGCACAGGACCACCGCCAGCATCGCCGTAAACAGCCGGATCACTTTCTTATTCTTCATGGTCGCTGTCCTCCATATCCTCGTCGTCAGGGTCCGCCGCTGCCTCCGCCTCCATCATCCCGTCGGGCAGGGTGATAAGGCCGCTGGCGTAGGCCTTCAGGAAGGCGGTCAGCTCCTTGTTGTCCATGCGCACCGCCTTGACCATGCGGACGATCTCCAGATTTTCTTCCTCGGTGAGCTGCGCCTCCAGTTCCCGAAGGCGCTTCTGCTGGGCGGAAATCTTCTCCTTCGTCTTTTCGATGTCCTTGCGAATCTTCTCAACCGTTGCCATGTGTGCAAAACTCCTTTCCAAATCGTTCTCTCCAGGAATAGTTCCGCCCCAGGCCCTTGACCGTTTTCAGGTTTTTCCGGGCGTTGTCCTCCAGCGCCAGGGCGCGGCGGAACAAATCGGGATGCTGCTCCCGCAGGGCGGTGATCTCGTCGGGTTTCATGCTGGGGCAGAAAAAACAGGACGATTTTCCCGGCTGGGGCAGCCCTGCCGCCTCGATCTGCCGGATGCAATCGTCCCGCGTCCATCCCCATTCCATCAGGGGATACCACTTGCTGTATTTTCGGTCGGCCAGGTCTCCCAGCAGCACCTTGTCGCTGCGGTAGCCCTCGCCCGCGTCGTAACCGATGAACTTGACCACCCGTTTGCCCGCCGCCCACGCCTTTTGACATGTTGGGTAATGGTTGCAGAACTTTTCCTGCGGCCCGATCTTGTGTTTCAGGGAGCACCGCTTGAAGCCGTAGGCGATGGACGGAAGGCTGCAACTTTGCAGACATTCATCCTCCAGCGTCAGCCGTTTCCCGTCACGGGTGGTCTTATATACCCTGGTAATGGGCGGCATCCCGTGGTCCTTCAGCCAGGAATCCATCACCTCCAGATAGGCGTAGGTGTGGGGATGCTCCGCCCCCGTATCCGCAAAGAGGATCAGGTCCACCGGGATACGGTGCTGGTGCAGCCCGATCAAAAGGGCGGTGCTGTTGGCGCCGCCCCCATAGGAAACCATATTGATGCTCCATCACCTCCATCAGTTGTACGGCGGCCTGCCGTATGCGTAGAAATGGGACTGCCAGTAACTTGTGTTGAGGTTAGAATACTGGATGAGGTCCCCGCAATGCAGCATCATCCCGTCGCCCACATAGATGCCCACATGGGACACGCCGCTGGTGTCGTAGGTGCCCACGAAGAACACCAGATCGCCGGGCTGGGGATCGGATACCGGGGTGGAAATGTTGTAGAGCCCCTGGGCGCCCAGCCGCCCGGTATTGCACAAGCCGCTGTTGGTCAGCACATAACTGACAAAGCCGCTGCAATCGAAAGAAGTGCTGGGACTGCTGCCGCCCCACACATAGGGATAACCCAGGTATTTTTCCGCCTCGGTAATGAGGGTGTTGAACCGCTCGTCCGTCAGGTATTCAGCGGGAATCTCCCAGGTAGTCGGCGGGTTCTCGATATACTTGTTCACATACCCGGAGGTCGGGAACAGATCGGGGCGGTTGCCCAGGGTGGACATATAGGTGGCGTACAAGGAAAGCTGTTCCTCGCCCATCATGTAGACCGGCACATGGGAGAGGTCGAAGTTTTCCAGCGTGACGGTGCAGATGGTCCAGGTATAGGGCACCTGAACCGTGTAGGGGTTGCCCTCGCTGTCTGTCCTTGTTTCCGTCCGATAGCGGGTCTCCGTGGTCACGGTTTCGGTGAGGATGTATTGCTTATCAAAGAGGGTTTGAAGGTCGCCCTGTACCTGGTCAATGGTGAACACCCCTTCATGGAGTGCCGATAGAATGGAAACCAGCACATAGGGGTCATGCTCGATCTCGTCCAGGTCGAAGTGATACTCGTCATAGTCGTGGGTGGCCTCGTAGGTGTCCAGGTACTCTCGCAATTCATCCTCTTTGGCGCAGTAGGCTTCTTCCGCCGCCAGCATGTCGGCATCCTCGGACAGATAGGAAGATGCCATGATATTGGACACCCCGCCGCCGAACATGGAGGAACAGGATTGCAGGGAGCCCAGCAGCATCACCAGCAGAAGGCCGATGCCGCCCACGATCAACGCGCCCTTCCAATGCCGTTTCAGGAAAAGGGCGGTGCGCTTGGACTCCTGGGCGGTTTTCTTGGCCGCCTTTGCCGTGGCCTCCGCTGTTTTCCCAGCCTGGGCGGTCTTGCCCGCCGCCCGGTATGCCGCCGCATATTGCTTTTGCAGCTTCCGTTTCTGCCACAGGCGGGAGATGGGATTGGATGCAAGCTGGGGGTTCTCCGTCACGGCTTTCCGATAGTAGAAATCCGCATTGGCCTTGACTGCCGACTGCTCCGCCTTTACCGCGTCCCGCCAGGGTTTCTGCTTGCGTTCCGCCCGCCAGTTCTGGACACGGCGGTTTCCGTAGCCCACAGCCTTCTCAAAGCTGCGTTCCCCCAGGTGGCCCGACTGGACGCCGGAATTTTCCTGCTCCACCTCCCGGACCTTGCCGTGGATCGCCGCGCCTGCCTCCTGGATGGGGCGGGACAGCGGATTAGTATGCTGGGGGGATGGCGGTTTGGACGGAACAGCGGCCTTTGCCGCGTCCAGCCGGTCCGCTGCCTTGTCCGACTTGCGGATGACCCCTTGCAGCTCCGGCTTGGCCTGGTCCGCCTCGGAAAACTGCAATCGGGAGGATGGACGGCCCGCTGCCGCCTCACCCTCCCGGTAGGTTCTGCGCTGTTTCCGGCGCTTCTTTTTGGCTGCCGCCTGTTCCCGGTGCAGTTCCGCACGGTCCACCACTTTTCCAGCGGCGCCCGCCGTATCACCGGAGGCGGAATGGTCCTGCTCCGGCGTCCAATCAGAGGGATAGGTGGTCTCGCCCGTGACCAGATTGACGGATACCGCCCCGTCACGGGTCATCTTCTGCGCCT
>DSTFC04002__coassemble_1373_pt1 | contig 15333 bp, 14 predicted proteins | sample DSTFC04002__metabat2_high_PE_045 | metagenome-assembled genome bin DSTFC04002
TCACAGGCTGGCCGCCAAATATGGCACAGGTGGCCGTTTAGGCTGGCAATCTGCACCATAATTATCGTCCTCCTGTAAATGATAGTCACACAGTTGTGTGCCATTTATCATTATAGAAGAACGGTTGCCGATTGGTTGAGCCATTCGGCAAAGTGGCTCTAAATCAGCGGTAAGGTGGCTCAGTTAGGGCGTGCAGCGTGCTCTGAGTGACCGTTATTTACAATTGGTATCACCTCCATCATTTGTAGCTATTTTATCAAATGCGGAGATGAATAGGTAGATACGGATGATTACCTACTTACCCAAAAACAGACAAACGTGCTTATATGGATAACAAAATAAGCACGCTCGTCGAGTCTTGGTATGTATAGATATGGTTTTGACGTAAAAATCCCCGTCAGCGGCTTGGCGGGGAAACATTTTAGATGATTTCAGAGTTAGGTATCTTTTCGTAGAATATTCAGATATTCATCGTATGAGTAGATTTTCGCTTTTCCCGCTTTATCTGTCTGCTTAAGGATACCCTTTTCCTGGAGAAGAGCCACCACTTTAGCTACAGTATTGTATGAGAGTGTCAATGCTGCTGCTGTTTTCTGAATGTCTATGATTGGATTTGCTTCAAGGTAAGTAAAAACTTTAAGGACATTCGGCCTTTGACGACTGGAAATATCATCAAGCAGTGAGAGGCTTTTATCGTGAAGTGCCGTGAGTTTATCTACGGTCTGGGTCGCATCATCAGCTGACTCAGCAAACGCTTGCAGAAAAAACGTTACCCATTGTTCATAGTCACCCGTACGCCTGACTTCTGTCATCCGGTCATAATACTCGATTCGATTCATTTTCAGGTAATACGAAATATATAGGGCAGGTGCGGACAAGACACCTTTTTCCATCAGGAATAACGTGATCAGCAGTCTTCCGACACGGCCGTTCCCGTCAAGAAAAGGATGGATCGTCTCAAACTGATAGTGGATAAGAGAAGCCTGAATGAGGGGATCGGTATTGCTTTCGCTGTTCATATATTTTTCCAGGTCAGACATGGCTGCCTGCATATCTTCCGGATTTGGTGGAATATAGCGCGCATTTTTTATTGTATTCCCCTGACCGCCGATCCAGTTTTGGGAATAGCGAAATTCTCCCGGACTTTTTTCCTGACCGCGCACACCTTCCATAAGTTCAGCATGCGTTTCTTTGATCAGGCGATTGCAAAGGGGAAGGCTGTTTAAACGTTTGATAGCGAATTCTGTAGCACGGATATAGTTTACGACATCGGATACATTCTGATTGGCGTTTTCATCCCTGAGCGGGTCAAGGATATCATCCAGAGTACACTGCGTTCCTTCGATTTGTGAAGATAACAATGCTTCTTTCCGGACATACATGGAAATAAAAAGATCCATGTTTGGGATTCTGCAGGCTAATCCTTCCAGAACAGCGATTTTTCGATTCGCATCGACCAGCTTTGCAACCAGGTTTTCGTTTAATTCAATATCCGGAACAGGGGGCAAGGGTGCCGGACGGAATGATTGATATGCCATCTCTCCGGATAGGTTTGTGATAAATGATCCTGCACGGTTTTGCATTAAGATCTCCTTTCTCCCATGGAACATGGAACTTGAAAATTCTACATCCATTATAGCGCAGAAAACTCAACGAATCAAGATTAAGTGAAATTAAAACGAAAAGAAATTTTACAAAAACGCATTATTATGAAATTTCAAGAGCGATTTTCAAAGAGAAATTTCAAGTTTAATATGTGCTTCAGTCGATCGTCTATTCATTTGGACTGAAAGTAGAACTGTGTTCCCTCCTGATACATGAGGGCTATTAAGCCCGGAAACGGAGGTGCCCACTTATGGCTTCAAGGATCCAGGGGATCACGGTTGAAATCGGCGGCGATACCACAAAGCTCTCGTTTGCCTTATGATATAGGTGCAGTGTATTATGATTGGGATGATAAAGCTATCCAATTATTAAAAGATTGTTTGGATGAGGCAAGTGCCAAAATAGTCATTTCAAGTGGATGGCGGGATTTTAATAATGAAGAAAAACTTAAAGCTCTTTTTAAGATCCATGATCTGGATAGCTACATTATAGATGTACTGCCTAAAGGGAATAAAGAGACGGTTATAGCAGATTATTTAAGAAATGCAGGATGCATTGCAACTACAAGTACAGGAAGAAATACAATTGACAAATACCCGTTATGGTCTTATTATAACAAATAGAGAGAGTTTCTCTCTATTTTTATTATTGTTTTTCTCTACATGCATATGAACAAAAACTGATCATCTCAGACGGGAGGGAACGCCAATGAAAAAGAATATTGGTTATTTGCCTTTAATGGGGCAGGCAAAGGAAACGATTATTCGAATTTTAACATATTATATGAAGCCCAGAAGCAAAATAGAGTTTAATAAATTTTTCGATCAATATTTTCCAAAGAAAAGTGAGGCTACAAAAAGATTAACCCAAAATACATTAGTTAACTACGGGCTCATTGAAGAGATTGAAGACTTTGTATTTGTTACATCCAATTTGGGGAAAAAGTGGCTGCAGAGTAAATCGGATTTGGAGCTTATTCTGATTTTGAACGAACGCATAGAATTTATAGGAGAATTTATTTATGAAGTAAACGAGCATGGAAGTTTAACAGGCGTTGAATTGATTCAATTGGCAAATGAAAACTATGGAATAGAGTTGCACGATTCCGATTTAACCAGAAGGGCGCAGATTCTTCGAGATACGAACATGGTAAGTATAAATCGTCATAAACAATATAAGATAGAAGAAAATGGACGGATTTTTTTAAGTAAAACAGGTATGCATGACAGGCAGCAAGACGAGGAGGTTGGCCTAATACAAAAATCTTTTCAGGAAGGAAACGACATAGAAAAAATAGAAGTTAAGCGTGAAGGAAAGAACAGAATAGGTGCTGGAAAAGAACCCAAAAAAGAATATAAGTTTTTATGGGAAAGTATTATGCAGTGTTTGGAAGAAGAATTATATGATAGCAATACAGAATCATCACTTAAAATCCTGGATATTTATAGAATGATACGTTCTGGCAATAGAAAATTACAAATCGATCCGGAAGACATAAAAGAAGTTCTGGATTTTTTAGCCTCTCCTCTTATAAAAGGAGTAGAATATGTAAATCAGGACGAATACTGTGCAATAAGAACAGTAGAGGATATAAAGAAAACAATGCAGTTTTATAGCAATTAAGCAGAAGATCAACAAAGGTGCAGGGGGGATTGCCCTATTCCACTGGCGCCGAAAAACTTCTGCAAGATCCCTTTATGGCCACGCGGCCGAAAGCAAGGAAAGGAGCGTGGGAAAGATGAGAAAAAAATTTCCCATTGGAATCGATGGATTTGAAAAAATCAGGACGAATGATTTTTATTATGTAGATAAAACGCTGTTTATAAAGGAACTGTTACAGAATTGGGGAGAGGTAAATCTGTTTACCCGACCCAGGCGGTTTGGAAAGACCTTGAACATGAGCATGCTGAAATGCTTTTTTGAGATAGGGAGTGAACCGGCGCTGTTCGATGGCTTAAAGATTGCGCAGGAAAAAGAACTATGTGAAAAATATATGGGGAAGTTTCCGGTGATTTTCATTAGCCTTAAGAGCGTGGGCGGTTTACAATATGATTCTGCGGTGGCGGCATTGAGAACAGTCATTGGGAATGAAGCTGGAAGATTTCGTTTCCTGCGTGAAAGCCCTATGCTGGATGAAGCTGATATAAATTCTTACAATCAATTGGTCAATGTGGATGCGAAAGGCAGTTCAAGATATGCAATACCCGATGATGCGTTGATTGACAGCCTCAAGACACTCTCCCAGCTCCTTGAAAAGCATTACGGACAGAAAGTCATCCTGCTGATTGATGAGTATGATGTACCGCTGGATAAGGCCTTCCAGAAGGGATACTATGATGAAATGATAAGTCTCATCCGCAGTCTCTTTGATAATGCACTGAAGACGAACGACAGCCTGTACTTTGCGGTACTCACCGGGTGTTTGCGGATCTCGAAAGAGAGCATTTTCACAGGGCTGAACAATCCAAAAGTACACACGATCTCTGATGTCCGGTATGATGAGTACTTTGGTTTTACCAATGCGGATGTGGATGAATTGCTGGAATTCTATGGCTTGTCAGCATACAAAGATACGATTAAGGGTTGGTACGATGGGTATCGTTTTGGAGATACAGACGTCTATTGCCCCTGGGATGTGATTAATTACTGCGATGAGCTGCTGGCAGCGCCGAATACTTCACCCAAAAACTACTGGGCCAACACCAGCGGCAATGACCTGATCCGCCGCATGCTGAAAAATGCGAGCCTGACTACGAAAAACGAAGTGGAAGAGCTGCTAAACGGCGGGCAGATTACCAAACGCATCAAACAGGAGCTGACATACCGTGAGGTCGATGACAGTATTGAAAATGTGTGGAGCGTGCTGTATGCTACAGGTTATCTGACAGGAATGCATGTGGAGCAGGAGGCTGCGGATATCTTCCGGCTGTGGATCCCCAATGGAGAGATCCGGAAACTGTTTTATGAACTGGTGGAAGACTGGTTCCGCGAGGTGACGCGTTCCGATACTGCAAGAATCAGCCGCTTCTGCGCAGCGTTCCCGGCTGGTGATACCGATACGATCCAGGAGATGCTCGGCGATTATCTGTGGGATTCCATCAGTGTCAGGGACACGGCTGTACGCAGAAATATGAAGGAAAACTTCTACCACGGGATGCTGCTGGGACTTTTGCAAAGCCAGGACAGCTGGCTGGTCAAGTCCAATGCGGAGACGGGAGAAGGATACAGTGACATTTCCATCCAGACGCCGGAACGGGTTGGCATTGTGATCGAACTGAAGTATGCGGATGACGGGAACCTGGAGAAAGCCTGCAGGGAAGCGTTAAAGCAGATGGAGGAAAAGAAGTATGCACAAGGACTGAAGCGCCGGAGCATGAAGAAGATCATCAGGTACGGGATTGCTTTTTATGAAAAAGAATGTATGGTGGTGATGGCGTGAAACAGAAGTAGCCAACGCTGTGATTTATTTTATTGACTTTACAGGTTATTTGATTTATTGTACTTGTAAGAAAGTGACTCATAAGTTACTTTCTTGTGAGTGTAATTTTGGAGGTGGGCAGATGAGTCAATTTTATTGCCGTGAGGATGAACTTCGTAAGCTGAATAAACGGTATGCAGGCAATAAGTTTGAATGCATTGTCATTTACGGCAGACGGCGTGTCGGTAAAACAGCACTGATTAACGAGTTCTGTAAAGATAAGCCGACCATTTTCTTTTCTGCTTTGAATACGACGGGAAAAGAAAATCTGGAGGCTCTCTCGAGGGCGATTATGAACTTTGAACGGCCGGATGTGGAGTCTGCACCTGAGTTCATGTCTTATGATGCCGCCCTGGATGAATTGACCGCACTTTCCAGGGAGAAACGAATCGTTTTTGTAATTGACGAGTATCCATATCTTGCGAAAGCAAAGCCTGCTATCTCAGCAATGCTGCAACATGTCATCGACCATAAATGGACAGAATCCAAGATGTATCTGATCCTTTGCGGTTCGTCTATGAGTTTTATGGAAAGACAGGTACTTGGCCAGGAAAGTCCGCTGTATGGCAGACGCACCGGTCAGTTTAAAATTGAGCCGCTGGATTATAAGGAAACAGCTGTGTTCCATCCGAATCTGTCCGCAGAAGACAATTCCCTGATTTATGGAATCACAGGAGGAGTTCCTCACTATATTAATAAGTTGGGCGTGAGGGATAGTGTGGATGAAGCGCTGTTGGATAACTTCTTTGAGCGTTCCAGTTATCTGTACGAGGAACCGGGAAATCTGCTGAAACAGGAGCTCCGGGAGCCGGCTATTTATAACGCAATTATAAAAGCGATTGCAGAGGGCGCTTCCCGGATGAACGATATCAAGATGAAAGTCGGTGAGGAAAATTCGGTTGTATCAAAATATCTGAAGACCTTGATCAACCTTGGTATTGTCAGGAAGGAGACTCCTATTACAGAAAAACCGGGCAAGAAAACCATCTATCTGCTGGCCGATAATTTCTTCCGATTCTGGTACCGTTTTGTTCCGGTCAATATGAGCGCCATTGACTCCGGCAGAATTGCAAAAACCTATCCGCGCGCTGTAAAACAGCATCTTCCTGCTTACATGGGTCTGATTTTTGAAAAGATGTGTCGGGATTATCTGCTTTATTATTCAGGCAGCTTGCCCATTGAACTTAGCGAAATCGGTCAATGGTGGGGCACAGATCCGAAAAAGAAAAAACAGATACAAATCGATATCGTCGGAACACCTGTTGAGGGTAAGGATTATGTCATCGGCTCATGCAAGTACAGAAACGAGAAAATTGGCATTGAAGAACTTGATTTAATCAGAGAATATGCATCCGTTTTCGGAAAAGGCAAGCACTACCACTATTATATCTTCTCTAAAGGCGGATTCATGGATGGACTTCTTCGGGCACAGGAAAGTGGAGAAGTTCAGCTGATAACGCTGGAAGATCTGTACAAGAATAATGGGTGAAGAAAAGGGGAGGTGGATTAAGATGAAAAAGTTTCTGAATTTACATTTTTGCAGGGGAAATGAGGAGTGGAATCTGCAGAGGGCTAATATCTTCCTTGCGGGAGGAAGGCATGTAATTCCGGTGAAACAAAAGGATGAAAAAGTAAAAGATCATGGGAAAAACGAAAGAAAAATTCACTAAGGTACGGCTTTCAGAAGCAGTTTATAAGTTTTACAATTTAAAAAAGGTTACAATTTCCATTGTATCTGCTTTTGTGTTTGTAATCTGCTGTGTGATTACAGCTTATTGCCAGGATATTCTGCCGGATTTAAGCGGACTGTTTAAAATTCTTTATTTTACAGTACTGGCAGTGCAGAATATATCTATCACGCTGTTATCTGTTTTCCTGCTGGATTATCTGATCAGCAGCAATTATAAACAGCAGTTGAATGAGGATGTTTCCAGAATCTTATCGGAATCCTCTTTAATGGAGAATTTTATCAAGCAGGAGAAGAGCAGAGAAATTCTTCGGTGCAGTATGAATGCTTTGTTGGGAGAGAAAGTATCAAGAGCTATCGATGACACTATTTTAAACAGTTATCAGCAGCTGGATAAGAACTGCTTTCTTTCTAAAAAGTATTTTTGGATCAAGTTACATGAGGATAAAAACAACAGTCAGTTTTATAACTGTAATGTTTCAGTAGAATTTGACATAGAAGGAATTACGGGAGAAAATTATTTTGAGATTTTCCATACGGAGGACAAAAGCATATTCAGTTCTTATATTGATAACCTGGATGGAATGGACAGGCTGTTGTCGTTTCCTTTTTTGATGGCGAAGAATGCTCAGAATAATTTTAATGTAACATCGTTTAAGGCAAATGGAATTGATATCAATGAAGAAAAACAGAATGATTTAAGCAGATATAAATTTTGTGCAGATGTACAAAAAACAGCCAGTATATCTTTTTCGTTTACAACTGTATTAAACACGCAGGAGAATTTTATTTTCGAAGATATTATCTGCGTAACAGATGGATTCCATATTTCCATTGATTATTCAGATACGGGTATAGACTGGTGCAATTGTTACAGTTCTTATAAAGAAAATGATTTGAAGATTAGAAAGTCAACAAAACAATTGCATGTCTCTGTTGACAAGGTCATTCTGCCGGGCAATCTTTTTATATTCATCTGGCATAAATAAAGAAGTAATATGATTGAGAAAAATTGGTATTATCAAAAAACAGAGAACGACTGCTGGTTATGTACACTGCTTAATGTTTTGAAGCGGAAAGGGAAAGCAGTTTCGCCGGAAGAAGTGGCAGAGATATTGGATAAAGAGAATTTGAAAGTTCTTTGCGGACGTGCTTTTTTTACTTATTTACCGGTTGTATTATCTGATTTTGGAATTCGCACGCATTTATATTTGGCATCGGAACATTTTTTCCTGAGCCGTATTTCAGATAATGCAGGCAGCATATCGCTGACTAAACTGGATAACGAACTGAATCGGACATACCGTGAAAGGGATGCCCTGTATTTCCTGTTTTTATCTGTTAAAAAAATTTTGTGGGATAAAAATATAGAATTGTTCTTGCGAAAACCGGAGGATTTGTCGGTTTTGGAGACAGCCTCCTGTATGGTTGTCGGCATAAATGCAAATGATCTGTATGATGATTCCTGTGATGAGGTACTTCATACGCTGTTGGTTAGAAAAGAGTCAGATGGATTTGAAATAGTTGATCCATACGAAAGGGCATACAGGGTATCTGCTGTGCCAGGCTGGTTTGATCGGCTGCGATATGAATTAATTGTTTTATAAATAATACTTCTGTCAACCTGCACGGCATCGCCTTTTATGAAAAGAGTGTATGGCAGTGACGGATCATTAAGAAAAGTCCGTTGTATAATACCGTCGTTTCGGGTAGAATAGAAAAATAAGGCTTTGAATTTTTTGATAAAACGAGAGGACGGATGTGAATGAAGAAAGAGCGGAAGATACCCCTTGCGGTAAAGATACTGATTCCTGTTGCCGTTATACTGATTCTGGCAGTGGGAGCCATACTGTTTGTCCAGGCGAAGCTCAATCAGATCAGCCGGGTGGATGAGGAGTCGGTGGAGAAGGTGGATCCATCCCAGGAGGATTTTGAGATCGATGAGGAACTGGCCCAGGAGATTGCGGAAAACAAGGTGGATGCGCTGGATCCCGATGAGGTACAGTGGAACAATGCGGATATCGATGTGATGCAGGATAAGGATGTGTCCAATATCCTGCTGATCGGACAGGACCGCCGGGAAGGACAGGGACGGCAGCGTTCCGACAGCATGATTATCTGCAGTATTAATAAAAAGAGTAAGAAGATTATTTTAAGTTCGGTGATGCGGGATCTGTATGTGCCCATTCCGGGATACAGTGACAATCGGATCAATGCGGCGTATCAGTTCGGCGGAATGCCGCTGTTGGATCAGGTGATGGAGGAGAGTCTGGGAATCCATATCGACGGAAATATTGAGGTGGATTTTGAAGGATTTATCAGCGCCATGACGGAGGTGGGCAATCTGGATATCGAACTGTATCAGGCGGAGGCAGATCATCTGAATAATGGAAATGGATGGAATCTTAAAGAGGGAGTGAATTCCATGACACCGGAGCAGGTGCTGGCCTATTCCCGGATCCGGTATGTGGGGCATTCGGACTGGGAGAGGACAGACAGGCAGCGCCGGGTGCTGACGGCGGCCTTCAACAAGGTGAAGGACAGAGGTGTGACAGAGCTTCTGGCCATGGCGGACCGGATTTTTCCGAATCTGACGACGGATATGAGCAATACTCAGATTCTGGGGTATATGTATACGGTTCTGACGAATAACATAACACAGATAGAAAGTTACCGGATTCCGGTGGAGGGAACTTACACCAATGAAACACTGTGGATGGGAATGGAAGTGCTGATGCCGGATCTGAAGGCAAATAGTGAATACCTGCAGGAATACATTTACGGGACGGAAACGGCCAGGTGAGAAGGAAGATGGTTTTGACGGAAAAGTCCGGAATACCTTGCGGTCAGCGGAAAATTATGGTAAGGTGAAATGGCTGGATATGTTTTTTGAGCCCCGGCATACGACGCTGCGGCGATGACAGTATAGAGTGAAATAAAAGGAGAGTATCAATATGTGTGGAATTGTAGGGTATGTAGGTGAGAAACAGGCGGCGCCCATTCTGCTGAACGGGCTGGCAAAGCTGGAGTATCGCGGTTATGATTCGGCCGGTCTGGCTGTCCGCGATGGCGAGCGGGATGTGGAGATCGTAAAGGCCAAAGGACGGCTGCGGATTCTGGCGGAGAAGACCAACGATGGCAATGCCATGGTGGGGACATGCGGAATCGGTCACACCAGATGGGCCACCCACGGGGAGCCTTCTGAGGCCAATGCCCATCCTCACTGCAGTGACGATTACAATGTGGTGGGCGTTCACAACGGTATCATTGAGAATTATCAGGAGCTGCGGAATAAGCTGATCCGAAACGGCTATCAGTTTTATTCTTCCACGGATACGGAAGTGGCCATCAAGCTGGTGGACTATTATTATAAGAAATATATGGGAACTCCGGTGGACGCGCTGAATCACGCTATGGTGCGGATCCGCGGTTCCTATGCGCTGGCGGTGATGTTCCATGATTATCCGGAAGAGATTTATGTGGCAAGAAAAGACAGCCCCATGATCATCGGCGTGGAGAACGGGGAATCTTATCTGGCATCGGATGTGCCGGCGATTCTGAAATATACGAGAAATGTTTATTATATCGGCAACATGGAGATAGGCCGTCTGCGCAAGGGAGAGGTGACCTTTTACAATCTGGACGGCGATGAGATCGAGAAAGAACTGACGCAGATCGACTGGGATGCGGAGGCTGCTGAGAAGGCCGGCTATGAACACTTTATGATGAAAGAGATTCACGAGCAGCCTAAAGCGGTGAGAGACACCATCAATTCTGTGGTAAAGGATGGGAAGATCGATCTGTCTGAACTGGGCTTGACGGAGGAGGAGATCCGCGGTATCAGTCAGATCTATATCGTGGCCTGTGGTTCCGCTTATCACGTGGGTATCGTGGCGCAGTATGTGATCGAGGATCTGGCACGGATTCCGGTGCGCGTGGAGCTGGGTTCGGAGTTCCGTTACCGCCGCCCGATCCTGGATCCCAACGGTCTGGTGATCGTGATCAGCCAGTCCGGCGAGACGGCAGACAGTCTGGCGGCTCTGCGGGAGGCAAAGGAACTGGGCGTGAAAACGCTGGCGGTGGTCAATGTCATCGGCTCTTCCATTGCACGGGAGGCGGACAGCGTGTTCTACACCATGGCCGGACCGGAGATCGCCGTTGCCACTACCAAGGCGTACAGTACTCAGTTGATCGCCAGCTATATCCTGGCCGTACATTTCGCTCAGGTGCGTGGAGAAATTTCGGAGGAGAAAGCGGACGCTCTGGTGGCAGAGATGCAGACGTTGCCGGATAAGATCGAAAAAGTGATCGAGGATAAAGAACGGATCCAGTGGTTTGCCTCCAAGCAGGCGGCGGCTCACGATGTATTCTTCATCGGCCGCGGCGTAGACTATGCCATTTCCCTGGAGGGAAGCCTGAAGATGAAGGAGATCAGCTATATTCATTCGGAAGCTTACGCAGCCGGCGAGCTGAAGCATGGCACCATATCTCTGATCGAGGACGGTATCCTGCTGATCGGTGTGCTGACTCAGCAGGATCTCTATGAGAAGACAGTCAGCAATATGGTGGAGTGTAAGAGTCGGGGCGCCTATCTGATGGGACTGACCACCTATGGCAACTACGGTATCGAGGATACGGCGGATTTTGTGACCTATATTCCGCGGACGGATGAGCATTTCGCCGCTTCTCTGGCAGTGGTTCCGCTGCAGCTGATGGGATATTACGTAGCTGTGGCAAAGGGACTGGATGTGGATAAGCCGAGAAATCTGGCAAAGAGTGTGACAGTAGAATAAGATGTGAGGAAAGGGAGCCGCTTTGGGTGATCGCAGGATCATTCATAAGCGGCTTTGTTATTCTCTATGGAAATATCCAGAATATCATCCAGGGAGAGAATGACTTCGTCCAGAGAGGAATTTTCCCTCAGGATGAGCAGACGGCGGTGAGAATCGATTTTTTTCAGACAGCCCTGACGGCTATACAGGTACCCAAGAGGCGGATCCTCTGCAGCGGTGTCTTCCTGAAAAAGAGAAAGACTCACCCGGCAGCCTGGTTTCAGGGAGGCCAGCTTTTGGGAAAGGCGGTCCAATTCGTCCTCTGACAGCAAAGGCCTGGGAATGCGTAAGCGTTCCTGCTGCTCTTTTTTGATGACTTCCCCATATCCTTTTAAAGCGGAAAAAGGAGCAAATATTTTGGCGCGGTCGGAAAGCGGCATCCGCGGGCGGCGGATGGGGGATGTATCTGGGCAGAGCCGCTCCCGGTGAATGATCGACCGGTATTTTTCTTCTGCTGTGGAATTAAAAAAGTCCATGGTATCTCCCTTCTGATCGTCTCAGGCTCTGTGACCGCCGATCTGGCCGTGGCGTTCGATGGCTGTGGCGCCCTGCTGCAGACTGGTGCCTCGCAAAATGGCGTTTTTTCCATATTTTTTTCGAATCTCCAGCAAAGCATGCCGGAGATTTTTTTCTTTCTCCAGTTCTGCAGGCGTGGAGAAAAGATCCAGCTGTGTGCAGCTTTCCGCATTTACCCGGTTGGCGGTGATAGTGATCCGGCGAACCAGCAGTGAAGGATCTACGATCCGGTCAAAAAGATCCAGGGCAGCCGTCATAATCTGGCTGCCGCAGGAGGTGGGCGCGGACAGGGAGGCCGTTCCGTGGGCGGGGCGGGGGACCGTCCGGCCGTAGTGGTCGGTGTGCAGCGGCCCGCGATAGGATCCTGAGTCCACGTTTGCACGGTCGTAGCCGATGTGCAGGGTGATGGAATCTGCGGCCAGATTCTGATCCGTCAGATCCAGAATCATCTCATCGGCCATCTCCCGGACGATGATCTTTGCTTTTTCATAGGGGTACCCCTGAGGCAGCACCTGGCCTGCGCCCACAGAATTGGTTTTTGGCTGGTAGGATTTGATATTCGCCATAGTACAGGGTTCGTATCCCCAGGCGTGGTCGATCAGCAGTTCCGCATCGACGCCGAAGGTTTTGTAGAGCCAGTCTTCCCGGTATAAAGAGGCTTCGGCCAGATCGCCCATGGTGTAGATATGACTTTTCTCCAATGTGCGGGCAGTTCCCCTTCCAATCCGCCAGAAATCTGTCAAAGGACGGTGATTCCACAGCAAAGAGCGGTAAGTTTCCACAGTCAGTTCACCCATGCGGACGCCGTCCGGATCACTGTCGGTATGCTTTGCCACGATATCCAGAGCGATTTTGCACAGATAAAGATTTGGTCCAATGCCGGCGGTGGCGGGGATGCCGGTGGTTTTCTGCACATCCAGCAGGATGGTTTTCATAAGCTGGCGGGCGTTCATCCGATAAAGAGCCAGATAGTCGGTGATGTCGAAAAAGCATTCATCGATGGAGTAGACATGGATATCCTCCGGACTGATGTATTTCAGATAGATGGCGTAAATATCGGCGGAATACTTCATGTACCGGGCCATCCGGGGTGGGGCGGTGATATAGGAAATTTCCTGCCCTGTCTGAATTTTAATCTTTTCCAGGACATGCCGGACCTCAAAGAGGCGGCTGCGCCCCGACAGACCGTACTTTTTCAAAGAAGGGGAGACGGCAAGACAGATGGTTTTGTCCGTGCGGGAGGGGTCGGCCACGATCAGGTTGGCAGTCATGGGGTCCAGGCCGCGGTCCACACATTCCACAGAAGCGTAAAAGCTTTTCAGATCGATGGCAGTGTAAGTGCGTTTTGTCTGCATAGACTCCCTCCTTTTTTGGCAGTCCGTTCGGACTGCCCTGTTGGCATTAGTATGTCTGTATTTTTATTATAATATGCCACGGAGAGAATTTCAATAGAAAATCGAACATATGTTCTTTTTATTCGATGGTATGATAAAGATAGGAGTTTAGAATATTCTGGGGAGCGTCATAGTAGAAGCTGCTGTTGTAATCTTCGATTTTATCACTGACAAAGGAGTGGTAAGCGGAAAACAGAGCGCTGATGATGTCGGTTTGTTCCGCCCTGGCGATGCCAAGGATCAGTCTTTTATAAACCTTTCCAATATCCCAGTGACTGGGCACGGCGTATCTGGCGCGTGCCACGTTGTCAAAATTTCCTTCTTTCAGGCCGGAATCCCGGATAAAATCATCGCTGACCCGGTCAAGATTATCACTGTGATAGATATCGGCCAGTTCATAGATTTTACGGATCCGTTTCGCTCCTAAAGCGTCCACTACATCAGTGTTGCGGTTTTTAGTTTTTCGGGCAATGTATTCGATGAGACTGCAGGTGAAAAAAAGGTCATTGGATTTCTGGTCTTCACGTCCGGTCATAGGGAACTACCTCCTCGCTTGATACGTATTCCAGACAGGCCAGAGCTGCCTGGGTGCAGAAGTTGATCTGATGGGTGGGATATTTAAAACGGGCCAGGGACCAGATCATGAGCATGTGGTTTGCCGCTTCGGCAGGCGATGATAAAATCCAGCCATTCTTCATTCATTTCTTTAAATTCCAGTATATCCAGATCAGTATTCAGGCGTACCGTGTAAGTATTGACAATGCTGCTGTCGTAGCGTCTGGCCCAGCGTTCTGCCTGCTCCCGGATAACAGTACAGTAAAAGCCCGGGCCAAAATCTTTTGTGTTCCTTCCTTTTAAAATTTCCGGTTTTTTGACGGCGGTATAGCTGCCATGATAAACAGTCATTTTTCCCATAACAGAATATCTCCTTTCCTGTTGGTGTAAGTATACAGTTTGTTTTGAACAGTGTCAATCGTATCAATTTTTTTGTGCATTATATTTAAAGTTTCAGAAAATCTGTAGTTTCTTATGGAATATCTGGAATAACAATAGTGAAACTGATATCTGACTTTTTGTAAAATATATACAAATATTAGAGCAAGAAAGGAGGAAAGGATAAATCGAATGAAAACAATCTTTATACTTTGCGATACGATGAATCGCAGAATGTTGGATCTGTACAACAATGACAGGAATCAGACTGCATTGATGCCAAATCTGAACCGGCTGGCAAAAAGGGGGGTGGTGTTCGAAAATCATTGGTGCGGAAGCGCTCCCTGCATGCCGGCCCGTAAGGATCTGATGACAGGGCGGCTGAATTTTACCTGAAAAATCAAGCCGAAACCTGATTATCCCTTGAAAACACTGTATCCACGGGCATTTCAGACGGGTCTAAACCGCCTCATTTACTACGATTTTACTACTGTTGAGTGAGCCTTGACACGCTGAAAGACCACGAAATGCCGAGATATGGATACAGAGCCTGTCAAGCGGGGCCTGCTCCCCTTGACCATACAACTGAATACAGACCGGACATCTGCCGGGGCAACGCCATAGGTAACACAAACCTGTGGCGTTTTTTATGCCCTGCCGGGGGCACTCAAAACTGTATGAAAACGGGTGGGAAATCCCCTGTTTTTTCGCCTGTGGGCGGCGCAAACGAAGCCGCCCATATTCTTTCCCTCATGGGAGGCCGGACGGTGATACAGGGGCGCAAAACCACCGAAACGAACACTTTTCAAAACCGAAGGAAGGAGGTATCCAACATGGCGGTATTCCGCATTGAGAAAACCCGCGATTACACGGTGATGTCCAACCATC
>DSTFC04002__coassemble_1440_pt1 | contig 14527 bp, 16 predicted proteins | sample DSTFC04002__metabat2_high_PE_045 | metagenome-assembled genome bin DSTFC04002
AATGCGCGAGAAACAAATGATGTCTGGTACACAGCCGTTTTACCAGTAACAAAACTGGAAAGTGTTTTGGGGAAATGCTTGCTTGTCGTTTTCTTTCAGCTATTTCAACTGCTTTTCTCTGTCCCATTTGCAATCTTGAGAAATGTCATGAATATAACAAATAACCCCGTAGGTTTAGACGCGACTGTTGCATGGTATGGGTTTGGATTTATCTTATATGGGGTATTTGATTTGGTATTTCTCACGACATTTTATAAAAGCAGTTACAAGGTTGGAAAATCATTTATCTTTGCAGCAATTCCTATGGTTTTTCTCATGGTAGCGATAGAAGCTACTGCCCACATACCGATATTTGTTTGGATGGATAGCTACCAGCCAGAGCATTTGCTTATGCAGTTTTCGATTTTAATAGTCGGGATTGTCTGCTATGGCGTTCTTATCTTATTAGCATATCGGATTTCTGTAAAACACTTTGAAAAGGTTGATTTGTAAAGTTAAGGTGTTAGCAGAGCCGTAACGGAATCATGCACCGTAATATCCGGGGGATCTGATTGAACATGTCAGTAGAAAGAAGGGCAACAAAATTTTATATAAAACAACAAGGAGTGAAAAAATGAAGCCAAGAAGCGAAAAAAGCATGGAACTTTATCATTTGATGCTGAAGCGCGGCTATCCGGAACCATTTTGCGATGAGGTAACAAAGAACCTGAATACCGACTGGACCGCCCGGCGGATGATCGGATATTTATCTCATTATGAAAAGCTGCGTCTGGAAGATGTGGCAGATGAGGTGCTGGCAATTTTGAGTGACCGGAATCGGATCATGGATAAGAAGGAAACCGAGGCTGCCAATACCAGATGGAATGAGATGATGTGGGAAGGGTTTCCTTTTGGAGAGGAGGATGAATAATGCGTTTATTTGTGGCGATCCAGCTTTCCGATGAGATGAAGAAATCCCTGACTGGCCTGATGCATGACTGCAAAACTCAGGGAATTAAGGGAAATTATACGCCGGCGCAGAATCTGCATCTTACCTTGTGCTTCATCGGTGAGACGAAGGAAAAGGATACGATTAAACAGGCATTGAAGGCAGTGAAATATAAGCCATTTAAATTGGCACTGACCGAGACCGGCAATTTTGGGGATCTGATTTGGGCAGGAGTCCGCAGCGGGCAGAGTATCAACTCGCTGGTGACAGATATCAGAAAAGTCCTGCACGAAGCCGGGATTCCTTTCGATGAGAAGAAGTTTGTTCCGCATATTACACTTATTCGGAAAGCTTCGAAAAATCCGGGAAAACTGGACATAAAGAAAGCGGATATGATGGTGAAGAAAATTTCACTGATGAAGTCAGAACGAGTGAATGGGAAAATGGAATATACGGAGATTTTCTCATTTTGATATTCTGCTCCATCCGGGTTGTCTATTCCGAGTTTATCAGCTGAACTGGTGTCAGAACGTGCCGGAATCAGCCGAGCCTCTTTGTGGAAAGTCGAAAAGGGTGATCCATCTGTAGCTATGGGGATCTATGCAGCTGTTTTACATGCCCTAAACAACCTTGATAGAATTTGATCATAAGAAAGCGGGCACCGAGGAGGAGTGACTAATGGCAGCCAATCAAAAAACCATCTTCGTCTATGAGGATTTCAGTTCGGAACAACCTGTCCTTATGGGAAGTCTTTATGTGAATATTATTAAAGGCGGAGAGTCCTATTCCTTTAAGCATGCCAAAGAATGGCTGAAAAAAACTGGTCTTAAGCTTACGTTGGATCCGGAACTTATGCCATATTCAGGAAGACAGTATCCACGCTGGAAAAATATCTTTGGTTTATTTGCAGATGCATCTCCGGACCGCTGGGGTCGTGTTCTTATGAATAAGCGTGAAAGGATATTGGCAAAGAAAGAAGGACGAAAACCTTCTAAGCTGTATGACAGCGATTTTTTCTTTTATCAAATATATGTATAGTGATCAAAGAAAGTATAATTTCCACGCAGACAAGTAAGGCCACTTTTATCAAATCACTCTCCACAAGCATGGAAACAGCCGCTGTGTCTATCAACATGTGGGCAGCGATACACGGAATAGAGCCGCGGGACAACTCTTTCACTGTGCCGAGGGTGAAAGTGTTGCCCAGTATCATCAGAAAAAAGATAAGGTAATTAGACGAACCTGCAGTGACCCACGGCAGACGGTAAATGGGAAAATGCCATACAAACCAGATTACGGATATAACAAGCATTTTTAATACAAAACATTTTTTTATCTTTATATGAGTTTGCAGATACCATCGCCATCCCACCTCTTCCAGACCACCTTGTAAAAGTGTCCAGGGAAAATAAGCGATCGCAGCAGAAAACGAAGAGCCGGTAAAGGTCACATTTCCCAGTAAAACAGATACGCCATAATATATAAGCGGTACCGCGAGAGCGGCAGCATAGGAATACCAGCTCTCGTGGGGCGAAAAAGCCGTTTTAACAATCTCTCCCATTTTGGACATTTCGCCGGATATCCGCACAAAAACAAAGGCGAGAAACATCGGAAGCAGGTTCATGAAGATGAAAAACACAGATGCCCAGATACTTGCGCCATCTGGTATAAAACACAGGATAAGCTGCCCCGTCAGGAAGGTACAGGCGATCGTAATGAAGGCATACAGATAAGGCAGTTGCTTGTTCATATCCATCTCCTTAATACTATTTTATCAGGTTTATGTTATCAGATTATCCGGGAAAGGGCAAATACATATTACTTTTCTCTCCGGCACCAGTTCACCCCAGACAGAGCTGTAAAAAGGAAGGAATCCACCGCTGCCGCACCCATCATCAGGTAAGGGAGCCAGATAGCGGTATTTCCTATATAAGCAAAACCTGTGTCCATGGATGCATAAGTGAAGCTGTTCATAAGCCCTACGCCGCCGGAAGGCAGCAGGCAGCGGATCCAGTTCCCTGTGTTTCCGCTCAGGATCATATATACGATCACAGGCAGCAGGAGAAAGACAAAGGCGGTGATACTGGCAGAAGCCACGGTTTTCATTTGTCCGGAGAGGAAGAGCGTGAAAGCAGCCGTGGCCATCAGGGAGACAAAGCCTGCTCCTGCGATGAGCAGTTCCATCTGCCCCGCTGTCAGGGGAAGAAACACTGATACGGATACCAGCAGCTGCAGGGAAGTATCCAGACCCTTAAAGTCAAAGGAGGCATTGAGAAGGAGAAGGAAAAGGGTCATGCAGACAAGATACAGTATTCCCGTAAGAAGAAGTCCTGCCAGGATACGGCTTACGGCCAGACACTTCTTTCCGTCTCTGGTGCATTTTAGAATCTGATCTGCCTGCGTCTGGCTGTCGCTGGAAAAGACAGGAACCAGGATAAAGGTGCAGATCAGTACCAACAGAAATACATAGATACCCACGTATTCTATGGCATCCGACGTCAGGCCAGGCTTATAGGTAAAGGGCATTTTTACCTGGTCGTAGAGGATAAACGCTTCCCGGACGGCGTTTTCTGTGCGGGCATTGGTCCCTCCCTCCAGAAACAGAAGGTCCTTTAAATGCTGTCTGCACTGAGGGTAAAATCCTTTGACCTGCTCTGCTGTCAGGTTATGAAGTCCCGGGGCCAGGCCTGTATCCGGATCTGCCCAGGCCTCGTTCACCCGGCTTAGAAGTCCATCTACGTTAGCCACCTTTTCATAGTAATCGCCGGCCGTCACCCTTTCATCATAAATGCCGTCCGGTAGACCTCCCTCGTATCCTGCGGCAAAATCCATGTACCTTGTAAGAGCTGCAGCCAGGATCTCCTCGGTGATCGCTCCTTGAAACTGTCCCTGATTCTTCGCTTCCAGCTTCAGAGCCGCCTTTCCTTCCGCCCGGATTTCCTGGCCGCTGTCGTCTTTATAAGTCCAGGATGCAAAAGAAGCTGGGAAATATGCCAGTACTGGCGCCAGCAGGAGGGCAGCCAGCATCAGTATAAGAATAGATCTGGTTTTCAGGAGTCTTTTCAGTTCTGCTGTAAATACTCTCATTTCACATACCTTCCTTTCCATGTGTCTCTTCCTGGGGAAAAAGCCACAGATACAGATCTTCCAGCCGCGGGTTTTCAGGCTGTGAGTCCTGTACAACGGGAGATTTCGCCAGATAACGGATAAACACAGTGTCTTTTCCTTCATTGCGGATGTTTACCAGCCGGATGATCTTTTCATATCGGTAAAGATCTCTTTCCTGAATCAGCGCAGACCACACCTTCCCGCACATTTCACGGATCAGCTCGTCTGTGGTTCCCTGAACGATAATCCGTCCCTCTTTCATGACTGCGTTCCTGGAGGCAATGTACTCCACGTCTGATACGATATGGGTAGAAATGAGTACGATCTTATCCGAGGCGAACTCAGACAGAAGGTTGCGCAGACGTACCCTTTCCCCTGGATCCAGGCCGCTGGTGGGTTCATCCAGGATCAGTACCTTTGGGTCGTTTAAAAGAGCCTGGGCAATGCCCACCCGCCGTTTCATTCCTCCGGAAAGCTTTGTGATCTTCTTTTTCTTCACATCCGCCAGGGTAAAGATCTCCAGCAGCCGGTCGATCTTTTCCTTTGCTTTTTTTCTGGAGAGACCTTTCAAAGCCGCCACATAGTCCAGATAATCATACACCGTAAACTCCGGATAAAATCCGAACTCCTGGGGCAGGTATCCGAAGATGTCCCGGTAGCTTTTTCCCAGCACATCGATCGGTACTCCATCGTATGTTACAGTTCCTTCTGTGGGCAGCAGAAGACCTGCCGCCATCCGCATAAGGGTGGTCTTCCCGGCTCCGTTGGCCCCCAGAAGTCCCCATACGCCGGGAGTGATGGTCAGGCTGACATGATCCACTGCCAGCTTGTCTTTAAACTGCTTTGTCAGATTATTTATACATAATTCCATTTGTCATTCTCCTTCCCAGTTTTTGTATTTGGAGGATCCACAGGAGAGCTGCAGCCCCGCAAAGAATCCATGCATATCTGGAGGTCACCATATAGTCCTGTGTCCCGTCTGCACCCTGATTTATACATTTCCAAACGAGAACAAAGAAGAAAAAGCCTGTTCCCATAAAAACGCTGTTGATGACGATGAAATATTTTCCCGGCTTTTTGTCTATCAGGAACAGGATCAGATTCCAGGCCATAAGGAAAGGGAGAAACAGCCAGGCTGCAAGGCCTGTCAAATCCACAGTCCAGAATATGTGTGCTCCGACGGCAACCATCAGCTCCATCAAAATGGCGCTCATTCCCGTAATGATGAGCTGGGCCGTCCGAAGGCGGGCAAGAGATGCAGACGCATTCTCTACCTCTGTCATTTTCCATATACCTGACCTGGCAAAGAATGGCACGCAGCTCCAGGCTGACAAAAGCCCTGCGCTGCACAGAAACAGCGGTACCCTCCTATAGAGGAACAAATCAGATTCTGGATCTTTAAGGGTTATCCATCCGGCTGTCTGGTTAAAAACGGACAGGATCAGAATAAGCAGCAGCCCCTGCCAGATCCAGACATACCTGCCGGTGTACCTGATCTGCCGAATCGTAAAAGCCGGGAAACTCATGCTTTTTCTTTTCATAGCAATCTGGAAGGCGTTTGCTGCCAGGGCTGCCGTCCGGCTCATATGATTTTGATCCGCTGAACTTTTTTCTTTCTCCAGAGCTGCCAGTCTCATCATTTCTTTTTTTACCTGGTCGGTTTCCATTCCTTTTCTCTCCCTTCTAATTCTCTTTTTAACAGTTTCAGGGATTTCCTGAGCCTGGACTGTACAGTTCGCATCGGAAGATCGGTTATCTTCGCGATTTCACCCAGTTTCAGTTCCTGAGAGAACCGAAGGATAACGATTTCCCGCAGTTCCTCTGGAAGAAGCTCCACAAGTCTTCGGAAATCCTCCCGATCCTCTCCCTCCTCCAGTCCCTTCTCTTCAAAGGGGACTTGTTCCGGTATAGGTTCCCATGTCCGTTTTCTGCGGAGATCCGCGCATACATTGGCGGCTATCCGGTAGAGAAAGGCTCGGAAATGTCCCCGATGTCTGTAGTTTTCAAAATAGCGGAACACCTTTAGAAATGTCTCCTGCACAGCATCCTGGGCTAAAGACTGCTCCGGTACGTGGTACAGGCAGTATCTGAGTATGTCGTCATAATAGAGCATGACCAATTCTTCCGCAGCGGTGGGATCGCCGGTTTTCAGTTTTTTAAATATTTCATCTTCCCGCGTCAAGTATGAAGCCCTCCTGTTTTTCGTACCTATAGTTTATAACGTTTTACCGTCAGGAAAAGGATTAAAATTATGATGCAATAGACAAGCTATAGGAATTCACTTATAATGAAAATAATTGATGAGATTCAGAAAAAAATAAAGAGAAAAGGAGAAAGTTATGTTAGAGATAGGAACAACAGCTCCGGCGTTTTCTCTGCCGGATCAGAACGGACAGATGCATACCCTGGAAGAATACAGAGGAAAGAAGGTCATCTTGTACTTCTATCCGAGAGACAACACGCCGGGATGTACGAAGCAGGCCTGCGGTTTTGCCCAATTATATCCGCAGTTTACCGAAAAGGGCGCAGTGATCCTCGGGATCAGCAAGGACTCTGTGAAATCTCATAAAAATTTTGAAACGAAGTACGGTCTGCCATTCACGCTGCTCTCCGATACACAAAAGGAAGTGATTCAGGCATATGATGTCTGGAAGGAAAAGAAAAATTACGGTAAGGTATCCATGGGCGTAGTCCGCACGACGTATCTGATCGACGAGGAAGGTGTGATCATCAAAGCGATGGATAAGGTAAAAGCAGCGGAAAATCCGCAGCAGATGCTTGAGGAATTGTCATGAAGATCCTGTTGTCACCGGCGAAGAAAATGAATGTAAATACGGATGACCTGGCGCCTTTGGGGCTGCCGGTTTTTATGGAGCAGACAGAAGAGATCCTCCGTTTCCTGCAGGGATTATCCTACGCGGAGGCTAAAAAGCTGTGGGTTTGTAATGACCGGATCGCAGAACAGAACTATGACAGATTGAAAAGTATGGATCTGTATCACCGGCTGACACCGGCGATTCTGTCCTATGAGGGCATTGCCTACCAGTACATGGCGCCTGTGGTATTTGAGTCTGGCGAGTTCGCTTATGTGCAGGAACATCTGCGGATTCTGTCGGCGTTCTACGGCGTGGTAAAGCCCATGGACGGCGTGACGCCGTACCGTCTGGAGATGCAGGCAAAAGCGAAAGTTGCCGGGACGAAGGATCTGTATGAATATTGGGGCGATAAACTGTATCGGGAGGTTCTGGACGACAGCCATATAATCATCAATCTGGCATCGAAGGAATATTCCAGGTGTATTGAAAAATATCTGCTGCCGGAGGATATTTATATTACCTGTGTTTTCGGAGAAAGCAGCGGCGGGAAAATCGTACAGAAAGGCGTGTACGCCAAGATGGCCAGAGGAGAAATGGTGCGGTTTATGGCGGAAAAGCAGATCAAAGCCCCGGATGAAGTGAAAATGTTTGACCGGTTGGGATACAAATTCCGGGCGGATTTGTCTGATGAGAAGACGTTTGTATTTCTCAAATGAAGGAGATATTTTAATAAATAAATTAAAGGAGATCAGAGATGAAAAAGAAAGCAGTTGTATATTTATTAGTTGCAGTTATGGCGATGACGATAAGCGGTTGTTCCGGAAAATCCGCAGAGGAAAAGAGCAGCGAAGCGGAAACTTCGTCGGAAGAAGCAAAAACCACAGAGGCAGATACTGTAGAAGATACAGACAGTGAAGAGGGATCAGAAGAGTTGGAACTTCTCAGAAAGTATGTGGATGTGGATGCGTATATTGCCGGGGAAGGAATGGTGGATGCGAATGTTTCCGATGAAATATCTGAAGAAATGCAGGTTGACGGACACACACTGCGGATCGGCATGGGATATGACGAGGTTCTTGCGGAAGGTTTTACTCCCACAGACGATGCGTTTTCCCAGGAAGAGGCGTATGCAGTTGCCGTGACCTGTGATTTTACCACAGATCAGGGTAAAACGGCCCGTCTTGGATTTATTTGCGAGGAAGGTCAGACAGTGGCGGACGGTGTTCTTTATTCTGTGAATGTGCAGCAGTTGGAAGATACGGACGAGACGACAGTTCCCGCATACAGTGTTATGGGTATCAGTGGGGATACCACCATACCGGAGATCGTATCTGTGCTCGGAGAGCCATACCAGATTGAAGATCCTGCGTGGTCAGATTTTCTCAATGTGGGATTTGAGTATAACTGCAAAGAAACCTCCCGTTACCTTACGTTTTATGTAAACCTTGATACGGAAGAGATCGTTTCTGCTACACTGGAAGGATATGCAGAATAACTGCCTTTTTAGCTTTTCCTATATCTTGTGGGGAAGATAACGGATTATGAATAAAGAAAGATTAAAGAAATTACCGAAAATAGAATTACACTGCCATCTGGACGGATCGCTTTCGCCGGAGTTCATTCGCAAAAAACTGGCGGAAGAAATCCCTCTTTTTGAACTTCAGGCAGGAGAAAACTGCAGGAGTCTGGCAGAATATCTGGAGAAATTTGATCTGCCCCTGCGATGTCTTCAGGACAGGGAAGGGCTTTGCGAAGCGGGATATGATTTTATGAAAAGTGTTTCCCGTGAAAATGTGAAATATGCGGAGGTACGATTTGCGCCCATGCAGTCCCTTAAACAGGGACTGACGCCAGGGGAGGTCATTGAAGCTGTCCTGGAAGGTCTGAAGCGGGGCAAAAAAGAGTTTCAGGTGGAGTACGGGCTGATCGTCTGTGCCATGCGCCATCATTCCTGGGAGGAAAACAGGCAGATGCTGGAAGCGGCGCGGGATTTCCTGGGGCACGGCGTCTGTGCCGCAGACCTGGCGGGAGACGAGGCGTCTTTTCCCCTGAAAAATTTTGAGAATTTATTTCAGCTGGCAAAAGAACTTGGATTTCCTTTTACAATCCACGCAGGAGAATGCGGTGACGCCGGCAATATCCGGGATGCCCTCCGCTTTGGCGCCGGAAGGATCGGTCATGGCATCGCCATGAAAGGAGACAAAGATCTGCAAAGGCTGTGCCGGGAAAAAGAGATTGGCATAGAGATGTGTCCCGTCAGCAATCTGCAGACGAAAGCATCGCCTTCGCCGGCGGAATATCCGCTGCGGGAATTTCTGGATGAGGGACTCCTTGTGACCGTCAATACGGACAACCGGACGGTAAGCGGCACCGCCATGACGAGAGAACTGGAATTTATTCAGAAGCAATATCATATTACTGATGAGGAAATTGGGTTACTTATGGAGAACGCCATAAAAACGGCCTTTGCCGGCGATGAGGTGAAGGAGCGTTTGTTTCGGACATTTCAAAAAGAAATCAAAGAGGTGACGGCTGATGAGACGGTATAAAAGGATTTTCCTGATAGTAATGGACTCCCTGGGAATCGGCGCCATGCCGGATTCGATGGAATACGGTGACGAAGGAGTGGATACTTTCGGACATATTCTGGACAGGGTGGGAAAGATTAACATACCCAATCTGAAGAAGATCGGTATGCTGAACCTTCATCCGGCAGATTGTATGGAAGGGGAAGAGCATCCCTGCGGACGGTATATGCGGATGGCGGAGGCCAGCCGCAGCAAAGATACCATGACCGGACACTGGGAAATGATGGGGCTGAAAGTGGAAAAGCCTTTTAAAACCTTTACAGAACATGGATTCCCGCCGGAACTGATCGCTGAACTGGAAAAACGCTGCGGGAAAAAGGTTATCGGAAACAGAAGCGCCAGCGGAACGAAAATCCTGGAGGAACTGGGGGAGGAAGAAATAAGGGATGGTTCCATGATCGTCTATACCTCCGCGGATTCTGTCCTACAGATCTGCGGAAATGAGGAAACCTTTGATCTGGCCAACCTTTATCGCTGCTGTGAGATCGCCAGAGAACTGACCATGAAGGATGAATGGAAAGTGGGTCGTGTAATCGCCAGACCATACGTGGGAAAGAAAAAGGGCGAGTTTGTACGTACCAGCAATCGCCGTGATTACGCATTGAAACCCTTTGGAAAAACGGTACTGAATGCTCTTTTGGAAGCGGGTCTGGATGTGATAGCCGTCGGAAAAATCAACGATATCTTTTCCGGCGAAGGAATTACCAGGGCTCTTCATTCCGACAGTTCCGTACACGGGATGGAGCAGACTTGCCAGATCTGCGGAAGTGAATTTCACGGTCTTTGTTTTACCAATCTGGTGGATTTTGACGCTCTGTGGGGTCATCGCAGAAATCCGGAGGGCTATGCCCAGGAAATAGAGAAATTTGATGCGGGTCTTGGCAGGCTGATGGAAAAGATGGGGCGGGAGGATTTGCTGATTCTGACGGCGGACCATGGAAATGATCCTACTTACAAAGGGACGGATCATACCAGGGAGTATGTGCCCTTCCTGGCCTGGACGCCGGGTATGCAGCAGACAGGGCCGATGAAAGAAAGCGATACTTTTGCGGATATCGGAGCGACTATCGCGGATAACTTTCAGGTAGATATGCCTGCGGGAACCTTGGGAACGTCGCGGCTGAAAGAGTTGTCCTGAAGATATGAGAGGAGGAAGATTATGTATCAGAAGCTGAAAAACTGTGTCAATATCATTCGCAAAAAGACAGATTTTAAGCCGAAGACGGCGATCGTCCTCGGTTCCGGTCTGGGCGGTTATGCCCATAAACTGAGAGTGGAGGCAGAAGTTTCCTACCGTGAAATCGAAGGATTTCCCGTATCCACTGTGGCCGGCCATGAGGGAAAATTTCTTTTCGGATATATAAAAGACAGACCGGTGGTGATGATGCAGGGCCGGGTACATTATTATGAGGGATATGATATGATCGATGTGGTGCTGCCCATTCGTCTGATGGGAATGCTGGGAGCGGATACGATCTTTCTGACCAATGCAGCGGGAGGAATTAACCGTGATTTCACTCCGGGGGATCTGATGCTGATCACCGATCACATTCCTTCTTTCGTGCCCAGTCCGCTTAGGGGAGCGAATATCGATGAGCTGGGTACCCGCTTCCCCGATATGAGCCGGGTGTATGACGAAGAGCTGTGTGAAAAGGTGAGAGTGGAGGCGAAAAAACAGGATATTTTGCTGCGGGAGGGAGTGTATGTCCAGGCTCAGGGTCCTAACTATGAGACACCGGCGGAAATCCGTATGTTTGGCACATTGGGAGCAGACGCGGTGGGCATGAGTACGGCCTGCGAGGCGATCGCCGCAAGACATATGGGAATGCGGGTCTGCGGTATCTCCTGTATTACCAATATGGCCTCCGGCATTTTAGATCAGCCTCTTGATCACCGGGAAGTGCAGCGGGTGGCAGATACGGTGAAAGAAAAGTTTGAAAATCTGGTGACGGAGATAATATAAAAAATAATTGCTATATACTATTTAGATAAAAAAGATTGGCTGTGTATCCTTGATAAGGGTAACAGCCTTTTTTTGTAAAATTTATACAATCAGTTAGTCGAATTGAAAAAAATGCACTAAATCTTATAATTAGTGCATTGATTCTTATTGAAAGTGTAAATAATATTTACAAATAAAAAGCAAAAGGTTAATATAATTACACAAAACATAAGCGATATCGCAACTTAAAATGTACGTATTAACAAGTAAACAAAGAATATAAGAGAGGGTAGACTATGAAAAAAAGAATAATTGCATTATTAATGACGGGAATCATGGTGATATCTATGGCAGCATGTGGAAGTTCAGAAAATAATTCTCAGGAAGGATCTCAATCTGCAGAAGGCGAAAGTACAGAAACAGAAGATTCATCAGAAGAAAAATCTTCTGATGATACGATCACAGTGGGAATGTCCTTTAATGCTTTAATGAATGATGTGTTTGTAAAAACAGATGAATATACAAAACAATTTGGATCTGAAAGTACTCCTAAAGTAGAGTTTATTGTCACATCGGCGGATAATGATGTCAGCAAACAGATTTCGGATGTGAAAGATTTAATCAGTCAAAATGTCGATGTAATGTGTATTTGTCCTGAGGATGTTGCAGCGACAGATACAATGATTAAAGATTGTCAGGATGCAGGAATTCCCGTTATGATTCAAAACAGACCATACAACCCGGATGGAGAATATAAGCCAGATACTTTTGTAGGTGTTGATGCAGAAGACCAAGGATATGCATCTGTAAAGTCTGTTTTTGATCAGATGATTGAAGCGGGTGAAACGGAATTGAATCTGGTTGTCTGCAGCGGTTCTACCTCCGATCAGAATTCCGTTGACCGTGTTAATGGCGTGAAAAGGGCAGTGGAGGAATATGCAGATAAAGGAGCAAAAATTGTAACGGATTTGGATACAGATTGGGATCCAGATTGGCTGGAGGCAAATCTTCCAAGTACAATGAGAGCAAATCCTGATGCAAACTGTATTTACATTGCTTCTGATTTCCTTCTTCCGGCAGCAAAAGCAGCTCTTCAGTCAACAAATCAGTGGATTAAAAACGGAGAAGAAGGACATATCTGGTTTGCGGCAACGGATGTATATCAGGAAGGACTGGATGCTATTGGAGAGGGATATGTAGATGCTGATTCTTTGATGGATATTGTGACGATGTCTCAGACAATTGTTGATCAGTGTATTGCGCTTGCCAATGGTGAAAAAGTGGAAGAAGTCAGTGTAAAAGGGCCGGTTTATACACGGGAAAATTATCAGGATGAAGAATTAACAAAATTGCTTTGGAGTTAAACATGAATTTGTGAGGAGAAAAATATGAATCGTCAGGCAATTAATACAGATAAACAGAGCAACAACTGGGTGCAGAATATATTGTCGGACAGAAAAAGGACACTTGATGCAGTAACAGCAATTGCAGCAATAATATTTGTAATTATACTTTCTATAGCGGTTCCGAATTTTTTGACGATAAACAATATTGTTAATGTTTTGGAACAGCTTACTACCATCGGTATGTTATGTTTGGGAATGACTTTTATTCTAATCATCGGCGGCATTGATTTATCAATGCCGGCCGTACTGATGGCGGCGACAATACCGGGTGCAATGTTTATGTCAAAAACCGGAAATGTATTTGTTGGAATTATTATTATTTTTGGCGTTGGAATTATTTTCGGAATGATTAATGGAGTTGCAATAGCAAAGGCTAAGATGATTCCTTTCATTGTAACGCTGTCAACACAGATTATTGCCAATGGATTTGCTGTCATGATAACAAATTCAAAGAGTGTTTTTGGACTTCCGGATATTTTTCTGTTTTTGGGAATTAAAGTAGGTATTGTGCCGATTTCGATCCCTATATTTTTTGTTATAGCAATTATCAGTCATATTATTCTTTCTAAAACGAAATATGGGAGAATTTTTTATATGATTGGACAAAATGAAAAGACGGCAAGAGTTTCGGGGATCAGAACAGATCTGTATGTTTTTTGTACATATGTTATTGCAAGTATATATGCCTGTCTGGCAGGAATTCTTCTGGCAGCCCGTACGAACATGGCTGGAGCTACCATGGTTGGAAATACCATGCTGACCGATACAATCAGCGCTGCAGTTATTGGAGGGGCAAGTCTGTCCGGGGGAAAAGGTAATATATTAGGATCTGTATTGGGAGCGTTATTTATCACAGTAATAAGTAACTTTATTAATCTGATGGGATACTCTTACTATGTAGGTCTGATTATTAAAGGTATATTGATTGTGGTTATTATTGCTTTGGATCGTTTAAGAAACAGAGATTGAGGGACAAAATTATGCTGGAGATGAATCATATCACAAAACAGTTTCCAGGTGTCCGGGCTCTTGATGATGTTACTTTAAAGGCCGAACCTGGAAGAATACTGGCATTAATAGGAATTAACGGTGCTGGAAAATCGACATTAATGAATATTCTTGGCGGAATTTTAAAGCAGGATGAAGGTGAAATTTTGATTGATGGAAAAAGCATTTCCATGAATTCGCCAAAGGATGCAGAAAAAAATGGTATTGCTTTCATTCATCAGGAACCGTTATTTTTTGCATCGATGAGTGTTGCACAGAATATTTTTATCGGAAATCTGTTTAAAAGCAGCATGCCTTTTTTGACAGATAATAGAAAAACAGAAAAAGAAGCCAAAAAGTATCTGGAGCTTCTTGGAGCAAACGATATTAATCCTCATGCTGCGATGGAAGATATCACAATCGGAGCGAGACAGATGGTGGAAATAGCCCGTGCATTGGCTATGGGTGCTAACATTATCATATTTGATGAACCAACCTCTTCTTTAAGTTTATACGAAAAAAATAAACTTTTTGAAGTAATAAATAAACTCAGAAAAGAAGGAAAGATAATTATTTACATTTCTCATTTCCTGGATGAAATTACAGAGTTATGCGATGATTATCTGGTCCTAAGAGATGGAAAAATGAGTGGTACAGGCGCCGTATTAGGACTTCAAAAAGCGGATTTGGTCACTATGATTATTGGACAAAAACCTGCAGCTGTTGAAAAGAAGACGGCAGGAAACAGATCC
>DSTFC04002__coassemble_1553_pt1 | contig 13482 bp, 14 predicted proteins | sample DSTFC04002__metabat2_high_PE_045 | metagenome-assembled genome bin DSTFC04002
GAAATATCCTTTTGCCATTCAATATTGTACTCATTATAGCTGCCATTTTCTTTTTTGTATCACATAAAATTGCGGTTATGGCCTATCAGAAAAAAGATATTACTTGACAAAAGCCAATACAGAAGTAAAAGCGCCGGACGCAGGGGCCAACAGGCCGCCACGTCCGGCGCTTTTCAACCGAGTCATACCCGGCTACCACAACAAGATTGAGATTTGAAAACACAGGCGGAAACGCCATTTCCATATCTTCACGACCTATCACCCCTTTTCCGGCCTCTATTTTGCATACTTCCTTAACGGCCTTGCGTGCATTATACGGAATTGTTTGTTGGATTTGTAGGACGCTCATTAACCAAACTGGCGCAGATCGTTGACATATTTTAACCCTCCCAAAATAATAACCCCAGGCCGTAGTCGGCTTTAACGAGGACCAGCGGGAACAGATGGCGGAGCTGCTGGCTGATGAGAACAAATCCCTTTGATCCCAGGTGCTCTACGGCATTACCGGAGGGGATGGCGAGATCGTTACGGTGGCGCTCTCCCAGGTGGGGAATATCGGCGGCGAACCGTACTGGAGCTGGTATGGATTTGGCAGCCGTGTGGAATGGTGCGCGTGTTTCGTCTCGTGGTGCGCCAATGAGTGCGGCTATATCGAAGCCGGTGTTATCCCCAAATTTGCAGCCTGCGCGTCCCAGGGCGTTCCCTGGTTCCAGGAGCGTGGGCTGTGGCAAGACAACAGCTACGAGCCGCGCCCCGGCGACATCATCTTTTTTGATTGGAACGATGGGGGCCAAGATGGGCAATCTGACCATGTGGGTATTGTGGAGAAGGTCGAGAATGGCCGTGTCTACACCATAGAAGGCAACTCCGGCGACTCTGTGCGCCAGAACAGCTACCCCATTGGGTACTATGAGATTTACGGATACGGCACCCCGGCCTATTAACTCCCTCAAAAAGAAAGACCCAGCCGAACTATGCGGCTGGGTACATAAGTCTGCAATGTAGCATTTCATAATTCATATTTCCTGCCTTGTGTTCTTTGGGCGAATGAAATATAATAAAAAATGTTGTCGGAGGTATGAATATGGCCTACATGACACTCAAAGAAGCGAACGAAAACAGGGGCGTTTTGTCCCGCCAAGACAACTATTTCTGAGTCGGGGGCTGCATCACTGGTGTTATGAAAATAGCCGGTGTTTGGCTACTCTCAACAAATAAAGAAAAGTCCGCCGATAGACGAAATAAGGAAAGCAGGTAAACAGATGTTGCACATAGCAATTTGTGATGACGAAAAAGGCTTTGTTCAGTATTTGACTGACCTATTGAATAGATATAGCAAGGAAACGGGCCAAGACATAAAGATTACCCCCTACTATGACGGTATAGAGCTGATCGAGAAATACGACACGACCATTGACTTGATTTTCCTTGATATTCGCATGAAGCTGGTAAACGGACTTCATGCTGCCGAGCGCATCCGGCAGAGGGATGAACGTGTGGGAATTATTTTCCTCACTACTCTCACCCAGTACGGGCTTGAAGGATATAAATATCAGGCTGACGATTACATTATTAAGCCAATTAAGTATGCACGATTAAAAGATGAAATGAGTCTTTTTTTGAAAAAGCACAGACATAACACATCTCCATTCATTATAATTAGCAATGATAAAGGAAAATATCGTATCACTCTAAAAGATATTCGTTATATCGAAACTTCCAACCGAAATCTTTTAGTTCATGCCCAAGATGATATTATTTGCTACAAGACTATGAAGGAAATGGAGCAAAGTCTAAGTAGTCAAGGGTTTGGGCGCTGTCATTCTGGCTACTTAGTAAATATGCTATATATAAAACGAGTAGAAAAGTTAGATGTCATACTGACGACTGGCGAGATTATTCCTATTAGTCAACCAAGGCGAAAATCATTTATAGAATGTTTAACTGATTACTGGGGAGATAGCCTATGATTGTCCTGTACTTTGCTTTGGATATTATGGTTACAATAGCAGATGCTATATTGTTGTCTTGCATTGTTACATCACTATGCAAGAGAAAGCGTGGAGCGTGGGCTAATTGGCTGCCTTACATTATTTCTGTATTAGTTGTTGTATCATCAACATGGATAATCAAAAATGCCAATATTCATACCATATTGATAATGACATTTATTGCTTTATCGCTGTTGGTATCATATAAAGAGTCCATATACAAGATAGTAACTTGTACGCTAATTTATCAGGCTATTTCTTATTGTGTAGAAACTATTATATTTTTGACAATTAGCCAAACACTGGACAACCCATTTGTGATTGTTGATGGTAAACAATTCGGTGTTTGGCCCACCTACTTTCTGGCGGCTGCCTTTACAATTATAGCTGCCTATGCTTTTTATTCGGTATTTCATGATTTTCAATACGAGTTACAGCCCAAGGATTTCATTACTATCATAATGTGCTATTTGCCGTTTATCGTGGTATCGCAATTAAATTTATTGGCTTTTTTTGGCTTCAAGTCTGACTGGATTAGACCATTTGAATGGTTATTTTCAGTGCTTTTGGGGTTAGTGCTTGTTTTATTGCTCTTATATATAAAGAATTTCCTTTGCCTTCGTGAGAAATCTCTTATAGATAAGATTAGAGTTAATCAATTAGAACAGCAATTTTCCTATTACCAAGATAAACAAGCCGAAGATCTGCATATTCGTTCTCTTTATCACGATATGAAAAATCATTTATTACTATTAGAGGGTCATCCAGAGAATACAGACCTTATTAACGAACTAAAAAAACAGCTTGATGATTTTGAAAATTACTATAATACAGGTAACGATTTTTTAGATGTTATCATAAGGGATAAAGCCAGAAAAGCAAGAAATCAACAAATAGATTTTAAATGTGCAATACATTTTGAAAACTGTGATTTTATCAATCCATTAGATATTAGTACGATCTTTGGAAATGCTTTAGATAACGCTATTGAGGCAACAACAAAACTTTCGCCAGAAGAACGTATTATTACAGTTAAGGGGAAGCAAATACAAGAAATGCTTTTTATTATTGTCGAAAATAGTGCGAAAGATGGAGATACCTATAAAACATCAAAAACAGATACCGCCTTACATGGATTTGGTATCGCTAATATAAAAAAGGCAGCAGAAAAATATAGTGGCGAAATTACCACTCGTTATCAGGATGGAAAATTTGAACTTAGAATTATTCTTCCGCTACCGTAAACAACGATAACACCACATTATAATAATTTAGGCAATTTCAATATTAGTTTAAGCACTCTCTATTGATACTTCCAAGCGAATAGCTACAATGGAAGTATCTTATTAAGGAGGTGCTTTATTATGGATATGAATACAATAGGCGTTATTGCAATTTTGTTGCTGGGTGTAAGCAGTGCAGCTTTAGCCAAACGGAAACATGACAATAATAAAAAAGATTAAATATCTGGACGGTTCACCTCATGTGCCGGTGAACGAATACATGAAACACCGTTTGAAAAACAAGCTGATCCGAGCCATCCTAAAGGACAGCCTATGAGAAAACACCGGGCGCAGGGCCAGCAGGCCGCGTCCGGCGCTTTCTCATAGGTTTTTTTCTACGCATTTAGAAGTATGTTCTGGCGGGAATTGGTTAATCTATCCCACCTGTCTGCCGACCATGCCGGTAAAACCCTGCTATGGCTGGTATTTCAGCGGTCTAAATGCGTAGACAGGAGGCATATTCAACCGGGCCATACCCGGCTACCACAATAAAATTGAAATCTGAAAGCACAGGCGGAAACGCCTTTTCCATATCTTCAAGCTCTGTCACCCCTTTTCCGGCCTGTATTTTGCGTACTTCCGCAACGGCCTTGCGTGCATTATACGGAATTGTTCGTCGGATTTGTAGGACGCTCATTAACCAAACCGGCGCAGATCGTTGACATATTTTAACCCTCCCAAATAATAACCCCAGGCCGTAGGGGGCAGGGCGGATAAAGAGAGACACAAAATTCAAATTCGCACACTTTTTCTGGCATTGTAGTTCAGGTATAATATGAACAGAGGCTTTTTCAAAAAAAGCCCCCCTTCTCCACCTAAACTCCACCTTTGTATGTTACACTATCTTTGGAGGTGCAAGTAATGTCAAAAATGATTTTGATTATAGAGGATGAAGAATCCATTCAGAATATTATCAAGGCGTTTCTGGAGGACGCGGGCTACACGGTGGTTCTGGCCGCTGATGGCCTGGAAGGAATCGAACAGTTCCGGGCGAACAAGCCCGACCTGGTGCTTCTGGACTTAATGCTACCGAAAATTGACGGCTTTGCCGTGTGTGAGATCCTGCGGAAAGAGAGCCGGGTTCCCATCATCATGCTCACCGCTTTAGACGATGACGACAGCCAGATGAAGGGATTTGACGCCCTGGCAGATGATTACATCACCAAGCCCTTTTCCATGCCGGTTGTGATGAAGCACATCGAAGCGGTGCTGCGTCGGGCAGAACAGGGCGGCGCTGCGCCCAATACCGTGATCCGCTATAAGGAAATCACGGTGGATACGGACAGCCTTACCGTCCTTGTTGGAACAGAAAGCGTTTCCCTGACCACCAGGGAATTTGAGATTTTGAAGCTCCTTCTGGAGAACCAGGGCCGGGTGGTGTCCAGGGAAAGGCTGCTGGACACGGTTTGGGGCTACGACTATATTGGCGACGAAAAAATCGTGAACACCCACATCAAGAACATCCGTAAAAAGCTGGGTGTGGATTACATCGAAACCATGAGAGGGGCGGGATATAAAATTGAGAAGGAAGATTAGTCAAAGCATTCAGGCCAAAACCTTCCTCAGTATGCTGGCGCTGCTGGTGGTCTGCTGCATTATCATTTACGGCATGGTGATGATTTTCCTGCCGAGGAATTACCATACGGAGCTGGAAGGACAGGTCACTTCCGATTTTTATGACTTGGTGGAGGTTCTGGAGCGGAATGGCTGGGAGGCCAGTTCGGACAGTCTGATGGAATTTTCCATGACGAACAACGCCTCGGTGGAAGTCAACGATAATTATGGGAATAATCTGTTCTCCGTGAATTTTGCCGACATGGAGAACATGGACACTTCTGCTCCCTCTATGAGCTGTTCCGCAACATTCCAGCAAGGGGGTCAAACCTACCATTTATTTGCCAATGCCGCCCTGGTCGCGGTGGCGCAGTCCTATGACATCCTGCTGAAGCTCATCCCCTTTATTGCCGTTGTGATTCTGTTGATCTCCATCATTGGGGCGGTGGTTTGTTCCCGGTACTATTCCAAGCCGCTGGTCAATATCAGCAACGTGGCAAAGCGGATGACCACCCTGGACATGACCTGGAAGTGTGAAGTCAACCGAAAAGACGAGATCGGTGTGCTGGCCGCCAGCCTGAATGAAATGGCGGAGCAGCTCAGCAATGCGCTGGCCAGCCTGCGGTCAGCGAACTGGCAGTTGAAGAAAGATATTGAGCGGGAGCGTGAGCAGGAAAAGCAGCGCGTGGAATTTTTCACCGCCGTCTCCCATGAGCTGAAAACTCCCATCGCCATCATCAAGGGGCAACTGGAGGGCATGATCTATCAGGTGGGCGAATACAAAGACCGCGATACTTACCTGCGCCGGTGCCTGAAAACCACCAATGACATGGAGGCGCTGGTCAAGGAGATTTTGTCGGCGGCCCGGATGGGCGGCAGCGATTTCCACCTGGAGCGCACCGACCTGGACATCAGCCAAATGCTGCGAAAGGTCTGCCAGCAGTTCCGTGGCCGGATGGAGGATAAGCAGATCGAGCTTCGCATGGACATCCAGCCGGAATACCACTACCAGGGGGACCGGCGGCTCATGGAGAAGGTGTTCACCAATGTGATCGGAAACGCCGTGGCCTATTCGCCGGCGGGGGCGGTGATTACTGTCACCCAAAAGGACGAGGTGTTTTCCGTGGAGAATACCGGCGTCCACATTGCAGAGGAAGATTTGGAGCGTATCTTCACTCCCTTCTATCGGGTGGACAAATCCCGAAACCGGAATAGCGGCGGCAGCGGCCTGGGACTGTATATTACCAAGACTATCTTGGATCACCATGGGATACAGCACAACATGGTCAATACGGAAAACGGCGTGAAGTTTACGGCGTTTTTGTGGTAAATACTTTTTGTACTTACAATCTATTATTCATATTTCCTGCCTTGTGTCTTTGAGGTGAAAGAAATATAATATAAAACTCGTTTGAACACTATCAGAGAGCTGTCTTTTAATGTCGGAAATAGAAATAAACTACTTCGTCCCGGCATTTTACCTGAAAATATTTTTTTGAAAAAAGTGAACCACATACAAAGTCATGGCGAATATAGGGTGAACGGGCAATGGAGGTGAAACATTGGACGCAAGAGAAATCGAGAAGTGTATTGATGAGTTCGGTACAGATATATATAGATTTTGCCTGAAACTCTGTATGGACAAATCAGAAGCAGAGGACTTATATCAACAGACTTTTCTAAAAGCGTTAGAAACGGAATGGACGCTTGACTGGGAGCAAAATCCTAAAGCACTGTTTTTTTCATTGACTCATAATCTTTGGAAAAGCGATAGACGAAAGCAGGCCCGCCGAAATATGATTGCTCCATCCAGCAATTTGGATGATGAAACAGAAACAGTCTTACATTCCGAAGAAAACATTGAAGAAAGCTATTTACAGAAAGAGTTGATTTTAGAAGTTAATCGGATCATCGAAACACTACCAGAAAAAATCCGAATACCGCTGACACTGTTTTATCTTTCTAATTGTTCCGTAGAGCAAATATCAACAATCATTAAGAAACCGCCCGGAACAGTAAAAAGCCGATTGTTTAAGGGAAGAAGTCTGATTAAGAAAAGATTGGAGGAAGCAGGATATGAAAAATGACCTTTTCAATACAGAAATTGATGAAATCATCCGGGCTTCTATGAAACTGGCTGACGAACCAGACCCGGAGTTGAACAACAAACTGAAAGCGACATTGTATCAAAAAGAAGCGGCAATGCGAAAGCAACCCGCCACACGCGGTTTTTCTCTTTGGTATTTGCCGATGATTTTAAACTTAGTTACATTTATTATGTTGGCTGGTGTAGCACTAATAGTAATCAGCAACACTTATTTGTCTTACTTTGCTGCTGGTCTCTGTTTCTACATCGGACTGGCTGGCGTTTTGCTTACCATAGTTGGTGTAAAAAGGACAAATATGAAAGAGGATATAACAATCCGTGTTGAGAAAAGAGGTGTATTAGCGTGAATAATACAAAAAAGAACAGACTTCCGCTTTATATTGGTATTCCAGTTATCTTGCTGTTGATTTTCCTGCGGTTTGGCCTGTATTTTCTAAAAAGTGATGGCTTTAGCGGTCTTTCTATGCTGCTTCCCATTCTTCTTCTTCTCTTTATCCTTTTTGCCTTGTGTACTGCTGCTTTCTTTGCGGCATGGGTATATCAAGATTGCAAAAAGCGGGGCGATGACCCGGTGTTGTGGGCGATTGTAGTTTTTATCGCAACCCCTTTTATCGGCTTGCTGATTTACTTTCTGCGCCGTTCAGAGATAAAAGCAACGTGTCCTGCCTGCGGGCATCGAATTTCATTGAAAGCAAAATATTGTGAGGAATGTGGAACACATATTGAAAATAGGGAGGCTAATGGTGTTATGGTAAAACAGGGAACCCATCATTTAAAATTTATTGCTGCGGGTATTGTCAGCATGGTACTTATGCTGATATGTTTGACCGGCTTTATCGTCAGTGCTGCTACCGGAAATGGTGTGAATACGAATGTTGCTTCTAACGACCGTGTTTGGAATTTAGGTGTAATTAGCATGAACTCTAACACCTATCTGAATGGCGTTTGGAATTTGGATTTTAGAAGTGCAAGCGATGGTTTTGTGGAAGAACAGGACATGATGATAGAGAACGCAGACGCACAAATGCTTTATGCAGATATTTCTTGTGAAACGGTGCCTGAGGGCGCAACACTTGTTTTGTGGTTAGTACAGGGCGAGGTTGTGAAATCTGTTGATGTGACAAATCTGTCCGAACCGCTTGAATATCCGCTGAATGATTTTGAAAATGGAGAAATCCATGTAAGGTTGCAAATCAATGGTGTGGAAGATACGATTTCAGAAATCTATGTGAAATAACAAGTTATAACATGGAGAAATTTATGAAAAAATCTAAGGTCATAACATTTATAGGAGGCTTCTATATATTTGGCGGAATTGTTTCTTTTTTGTCCTTATTATTGGGGGGCAGTCCGCTGAATACAGTTTTTGCTTTGCCAGATATACCGGATTATGTCGTTAAATTTTTGCTTGCTATCATCTATATACCAGCAGGATATTTGTTCCTGAAAAGAGTAAAATTTTCTAACTGGATGATATTGGTATTAGCTGTTTTGACTTTCTGTATAAGCGCAGAATTGACAACAACTTTTAACGCTCAGCCATACATTGGAAATATGTTGTATTCGTTGTTCGTTATCATTGCGACGATAACCAGAAGGAAAGAATTTACTAACAATATCAAATCCACGATATGAAACTCGATTATCAAAGCCCGCCGGAACAGTCAACGGTCAAAAGGAGATTCTATCGGCGGCCCGGATGAGCGGCAGCAATTTCCACCTGGAGCATACCGACCTGGACATCAGCCAAATGCTGCGAAAGGTCTGCCAGCAATTCCGTGGCCGGATGGAGGACAAGCATATGGAGCTGCATATGGACATCCAGCCGGCCTTCCACTATGCAGGCGATGGGCGGCTCATGGAGAAGGTGTTCACCAATGTGATCGGAAACGCCGTGGCCTATTCACCGGTGGGCGCGGTGATTACCGTCACCCAAAAGGACGAGGTGTTTTCTGTGGAGAATACCGGCGTCCATATTGCAGAGGAAGATTTGGAGCGTATCTTCACGCCCTTCTACCGGGTGGACAAATCTCGGAACCGGAACAGCGGCGGCAGCGGCCTGGGGCTGTATATCACCAAAACCATCTTGGATCACCATGGAATACAGCACAGCATGGTGAATACGGAGGATGGAGTACGATTTACGGCTATCTTCCCGAAGGCAGCAATGTAGGAGCAACCCTCTGTTTGTGCGCTATCTGGCGGTAGGGAAATCTTAGCCTCAGACTGTTCGAAAAACAGTTTTGGTTTGGTATTAACATATTTGATATAGAGCGAGAAATTTTATGGCCTGCTCTTAGAGATTTTAAACCTCTCTGGTAGAATTGGGAGCTTTAATTTGGTATAATCAAAGAGACAAATCCGAATTTGAGTGACGGAAGATACCGGGTTTTGCTGAATAACATATGTGCAACTCAAAGTTGACAATGTGCATTTCAGGAAAGATAGTAAATTACATTGCAATTTGCTACGATTGGGCTACCACATAAAAGGAGGAGACGCATATGACATTCGGCGAAAGATTATTTAAGTTACGGAAAGAAAAGGGATTGTCGCAAGAAGCATTGGCTGAACAGTTGAACACTACCCGTCAAGCAATTAGTAAGTGGGAAAACAATCAAGGTTATCCTGAAACAGAAAAGCTACTAATGCTGAGCAATATATTCGGTGTTTCGGTTGATAACCTTTTGAAAAAGAACACAGAGCATACAACCTCAACCGACAAAGGATATTATGTAAGTCGAGAATGTGCAGAAGGATTTCTCTCATTTCACAAGAAAACAACCAAGCGAACAGCAACCGGCATAGCAATCATGGTGCTGGCAGGTGTTCCATACTTTCTGTTTGAAAGCAATCAAATCTTGTCAATTACCTTTGCTTGTATGGTTCTCGTCATTGGGCTTGTCTTTATACTTAGCATGGCAATGATGGGAAATCCTTATAGAAAGTTAAAAAGTGAACGACTGTTGTTTGACCCTATGTACTATTCAGAATTGTCCTCTGCCTGTGAAGCTCAAAAGAAAAAGTCGCTTGTGTTCATAATAATAGCAATCTGTCTGATTTTGGTTGCTGGTATTGGTGGTATGTTTGCTATGCCAACATTTCCTATATCGGAAATTCAATGTATTCTTGTTGCTTGTTCCGTTTATCTGTTCATTTATGTAATTGGAATATCGGATAATTACGATATTTTAGTGAATAGTGAAGAACGAATGGAGACAATTTATTGGCGTATAGTCAAGAAGATAAAAAATAAAAAGGATTGAACAAATCCTAAGTTTTCGGGATAGATAATCGAATAAATTTATTCTACACAGCCGAGAGGTTTTCTTGCGAAAGCCCCTCGGCTTTTTTGCGCCCTATCCCCAACTCCATCAAAACTACTCCTCAACTCCACCTCAACTCCACCTTCGTAGTGTACCATAAAGGTGTTCCCAGCAGACGGGGACACCACCGGAGCGAGAAAAGCCCCGGCGAAAAACTACGTTAGGAGGTACACAAGTGAACCCACTGGTTTTACTCGAAGGAAATGAGGTGGCCGTGAGATGAACCTGTGCAAACGGGCCTGCCTGTATTCCATCCGAAAAAAGGGCAAGACCCTCACACTGCTGGCGTTTCTGCTGGTTATGGCCACACTGATGCTGACCTGTCTCTCCATCCAATCGGCCACGGAAACAGCCAACGCCAATATTAAAAAAGCCCTGCTGGGCTATTTCACCATCAACGCCAAGACGCTGGAAAACGGTATCCCGGAGGATACGGTGAGCCAGATTCTTGATGTGGATGGTTTGAGCGGCAGGTACACCCTGCGCTCCTACACCTACGCTACTTATTTTGACGCAGACGGGAACCTTCTGGAGATCAACACCGAGGGCGCTGCCCAGGTGCCGGAGGGCTATGAGAACGCCGGACGGGTGGTGGCCAACTCCAATTCCCAGGAGGACAGCTATTTCACCGATGGCGGCTTTGAGATGGTGGAGGGCAACCCCATCACCACCGAAACCGGCAGCCAGGTGCTGATCCATGAGAAATTTGCCCAGCGCAATGGCCTGTCTGTGGGCGATACCATGCTGCTGGGGAATGTGGAGGACAAAGATAAGACCATCCCCGTGACGGTGGCCGGGATCTTCACCAACACCGAGGAACAGGATTCCATCGGCATGGCCCCGTCCTATGACCTTTACGACAATATCGTTTTCACCGACCTCTCCACCGCCTCTTTCCTGCTCTACGGCACCGAGGGAACCACCAATGTCCAGTACGGGGATTTCTATGTGAACGACCCGGACGAGCTGGAGCGCATTATGACCGATGTGCAGGAACTGGATGGCGTGGATTGGGAGAGCTGCACCCTGACCCGCTACGACAACGACTATCAGAACGCCAAGGAATCCTTGGAGGGCTTGCAGAACATCGTCTTTATCGCCATTGCGGTGGTATCGGTGATCTGTTTCCTGGTGCTGGCCCTGTTCCTGACGCTGCGGCTCCGTGGGCGAATCCATGAAACCGGCGTCTATCTGGCAATGGGCATTTCCAAAGGCTCGGTGCTGCTGCAATACCTGCTGGAAGTGATCCTTGTGGCGGCCATCGCCCTGGTGATCTCCTTCGGAACCAGCACAGCCATTTCCCATCAGATCGGGAGCAGCCTGCTCTCCCAGGTGACAAGCGAAACCTATGAGACGGTGGACTTGACCGGGGAAAGCGAAGCTGTGGAAGAACCCACCGAGGATTTGGGCCTTGCCGAGATCGAGGTGGCTGTTTCCACCGAGGATTACGCACTGGTGTGGGCTTTCGGCATGGTGCTGTGTGTGGCCTCTACCGCACTGGCGGCCTATCCCATTATGAAGATGAAGCCCAAGAGTATTTTGTCGCAGATGAGTTAAGGAGGTGCAGGCGATATGAATTTAGGAATACGGGCGATTTTATATAGCGCAAGGAAATGGAAAAAGACGCTGTTGGTGTTCTGTCTGCTCTTGGCCATTACCACCTTGGTGTTGTCTGGCCTTGCCATAGCCGACGCCCAGGAGGAACAGGCCGAGGAAGTCCGGGGAACCACCGGGGCCAGCTTTACCGTGGAGAGAAACTTATCTACTGGCGGTTGGTCAAATGGCAGCGGCGGTTCATATAGCACTCAGGAATTTATATCTGAGGATATGATTAAGGAAATTGCGTCTGTGGACGGAATCGCTGGTTATGATGCTTCTCTTATTGTACATGAAGATTTCTTTAATGAAGATGGAGAGGCATTGAAAACAGAAAGATACGGTTTTTATTCTTATGGTTCTTATAATTCCGAGTACAACGCTATGTTCTTATCGGGAAGATTTGAACTGGTAGAGGGTTCTCATATAACCGAAGATATGGAAAACGGACTTATCATCAGCCGGGACCTTGCTGATTGGAATGGGTTAGAAATTGGAGATACCTTGACAGGGATTTATTATCCTGAAAGCAACACCCCGGCTGTGGACATGGAAATTGTGGGTATTTTTGATATTGTCGCTGACAAAGACGATGCTGTGAATCTGTATGATAATGCGTCCTATTTCGACTATTCAAACTACACCTTTTGCAGTATGGAAGCAGCAGAAGGATTGCTTGAAGGTTGGGGAGACGAAAACGAAGGTATTTCCGAAGCCTATTTCTATGTCTCTGATGCTGCTCAGTTAGATAGCGTGATTGAAGAAGTGCAAAAGATTTCCTCTGTCAACTGGAACAACTTTAACATCACTACCAATGACGAGGTATATCAGAATATTTCCAGTGCCCTCTCTGACACCGGCACCCTGATTACCACCCTCATTGTTGTCATCACGGCTGTGAGCATGGTTCTGATTATCCTCATCCTCTCCATGTCCATCCGCAGCCGAAAACGGGAAACCGGGATTTTGCTGGCAGTGGGTATCGCCAAGCCTGCGGTGATTCTCCAATATGTGCTGGAAACCCTGCTGATCGCAGTGGTTGCTTTCCCGCTGGCGTACCTCTCCAGCAAACAGGTGGCTGGCACCCTGGGTACGCTGTTCGGCAAGGCGGCGGAGAATGTCATCGTCACACCGGAGCATTTCATGCTGGTTGCCATCGTGGGCGGCATTTTGCTGGTGGCGGCGGTGCTGGTGTCCAGTATCTCGACCCTGCGGCTGAAGCCCAAGCAAATTTTGGCGCAGATGGAGTAAAGGAGGTGCAATATGAACCACAAAACGAATTTAGGAATACGAGCGGTTTTACATACCGCGAGAAAATGGAAAAAGACCTTGCTGGTGTTCTTCCTGCTCTTGGCTATTACCACCCTGGTAATGTCCGGGCTGGCGATTGCAGACGCACAAGAGGAGCAGTCGGAAGAACTGCGTGGCGTAACAGGGGCCAGTTTTACTGTCAATGCCAACAACGGCTATACCCTGCAGCCTGTCACAGACGAAATGATTGAGGAAATCGCCGCGATTGACGGAGTAGAATCCTATAACACTTCCCATTGGACAATCGTAAATCTCTATAATCAAGATACTTTGATGAAAGGGACAGATGAACGAGAATATGTAGCAGACCTTTT
>DSTFC04002__coassemble_1611_pt1 | contig 13018 bp, 11 predicted proteins | sample DSTFC04002__metabat2_high_PE_045 | metagenome-assembled genome bin DSTFC04002
CGAATTCACTGAATTCTCTTAGTTCAGGTTCGTTTTGTCCCACTTTTTCTTTTCTGTGTGAAACATGTTTTCTGACTGCCAGTGTTTTTCATGAAATTGCACATCAGTTTCGTTATGAAAAAAGAGAGATCAGGAATAAGAATCTGATAAAATATATAGTGAAGGATCTGCTTAAGATAGTCGTTGGAGATTTGGTGGATGAGAAGGGAGAATTTGATCTTAAGAATATTTCGTTTGTTCAGAACGTTGTAAATACAGTTTACACAAAATGTATAATAGATTGCAGCAGTGAAAAATGCCTTCAGGAATTCAAGAGGGAGTTTATCGGAGAATTGTCTGCTTTTGTTTCTGCGAATGTTGATGGCAGGATTTCTGCTGAAAGAGCGGTTACCGGATATCTTAACAGTACACGGGACAGTATTCAAAGTTATAGCGATAAATTATTGGAAGCCATTTGTAAAATTGATGAAAAAATAGCAGAAGATAAAAAGATATGTCAAGAATTATTAAAAGGTGAGTCTGAAGATAAGTTGTTATCCAACAGGCTGGCTATTCGAAAGGAATTAGAGCGTAGTATAAAAGAGCTAAATGAGATACAGGAGTATCAGATCCGCCAGGAAATTTCTGCTGTACTGGAAAGTCTTCAGAAACATTTGAAGGAGAAAGGTTCGTTTGACAATACGATTGAGGAAAAGATTAATGATTTCAAATGCGTCTTAAAAAAACCGGAGGAACAGTCAGAAGGAACGGAAGCCTTTGGCAGAATATTATTTGAAAAATGGACAGATGGACTCTATGAAGATCTGGTTAAAGATGAAATAAACGATAACATCGTTCAGGAAAAAGTTCAGATGATCATCCATCTTTTAAAGCAGTATCATAATGTTTATGACAGTTATGTCTGGTTCTGTAAAAGAATGGAGGATGGTTCCACCGATCTGAAGGGAGAACTTTTCAAGGAAGTAAAATATCAGGACCTTTTTTCAAGGTTATGTGCGACTGTACATAAAGAACTTCTTGACCAGCTGAATGGGTTTATACAGAAACGAAGTACGAAACTGGATTGGTCTGAGCGCGCTGTTCCCATCGAGCATTTGCAGTATGTAACGAAAGAACTTCGTATCCTGGGAGAGAATGGAATTCGTGAAAAAATAAAAAATATGATTTTAAGACTTTCAGAAAAGGGATTGGAAGACTTTGTTGATCAGAAGATTGAACTTTATCGTGAAGTAACGTCTGATCTGTTTATGTGTGCTGCAATGAAACTGAATATTTGGGGATATCTGGTTGTCGTTTCTGAGATGTTCGACTTTAAAAGTGCGAACAGAGACGCTCAGCTCCAGAGGGTTTTTCTGGTGGGACAGCGTTTGTGCAAGAAAGGTCAGGTTGAAGGTGAATTTCGTGAAGAAGTAAAAAATTCTCTGGTTAAAGAACTAAAGCTGTTGAATGAAAACATTCAAGAAACGAAATTAAAAGACGAGGCTTTAAAGGGCGGGCTGAATGAACTGGCAGACGGTAATAGTAATGCTTTAACAGCAAAAAGGATGGATGATCTCCGGGAAATTCTTTCTGAATGTGAGGTGGAAGAGACGGAGCCTTTTGCTTCGACCAGAAATTGGATCATACGGATCTATCTGCAGATTATTTCTATTATTCCGTACTTGCTGCGATATGAATCCAGTGAGGAAAACATTGCGGATGCAGAACTATTTCAAGATATTTCGTCAGAAAGTTCTTATTATAATAAAAAGGAAGAAATACGTCAATTTCTTGAAGTCAACAAAGATGCACAGTTATGCGATGCAATAGCCAAAATATTAAATTCTCCAGCTTCGCATTTTAGTCAAAAGAAATCACTTTTGCAGGACGAAATCGGATTCATATTTGATAAGTATGAGTTGTGCTGTAAAAACGTTTTTGAAGATATGGGTGAGTAATATGTATACAGAGTATAGAGTAAATAGCTTCCATGACTATATAGAATGTGTGACGCAGATTGGAACATCCGCAAAAATAGAGAGTACTATGCCCCCTGTACTGTGGTCAAGGGGGCATAGAAAGGCAGAATGGAATCTGCTGCCCACACTGATCAGAGATGTGGATTTGGATCAGATCTACGGAAAATATGGATACTCTTCTAAAAGAGCTGTCGAAGAAGAAATCCGTAAGCAAAATTATATTGCAAAAAATTACCATTTTCTTTCAAAAGAGCCGGCCAGCAGTCTGGAATGGATGGAAGTCATGCAGCATCATGGCGTAAAAACAAGGATGTTGGACTGGTCGGAATCTATGCTGCATTCTTTGGTTTTTGCATTAGAATGTTTCTTTAATGAGAAAGAATACCGCACTAATGAGCGTCTTCAGGCTTCCCCATGTGTGTGGATTGTGCAGCCAATAGAGTGGAATATGAAGGCATTAGAACTTCTGATTCAAAATACTGGATTAATCGATGAATGTATAGATAGGCTGGATGGGATAACTTTTGCAGATAAAGTGGAAATCAAGGATCGTATACAGTATTTGAAGAAAAATTTAGATGATTATATGGAAACAAAATCGGCAAAGCATTTAAAGGGTATTTTTAATCTCAGTGACATCGTTGGAAATATTCAGGCCATGGACAGGTCTGAATTGAGATATCATCTGACAAAAGGAGAACTGTATTATTGTATATTTTTTCTGCTATTTTATGTTTATATGTATAGCAAACCGGTTGATGTAGGAGAGGTGCTGCCGTTTCTGATCATAGAATCTTATCACAGTGTGAGGATTCAGGCACAAAAAGGAGCATTTGCTATTTTTCCATATTATAATGAAACAAAGATGATAAAAAGTGCTCATAATATGAAGTTCTATCCGGATTCTATGGAAAATATGGATATCGCAAACAATTGTCTTCATAAGATTCTGCTGTGTGATCCGGATAAAATAGCCTTCGAGGTGATGAATGCGGGAATTAATATCAGTTGGCTGTATCCGGAGATGCCTGTAGTGGCCAATGCGATTGAAAATCGCAAAATCATTTTGTAGGTCGATTATACGGAAATCTGAAGGTCAGCATCGCGGTAGCTTCGGCAAGCATTGTCAGAACCAGTTTCAGATCGCTCATGTTGTCCCGGAGGTTTTCTTTTTTCAAGCCGTTCAGGTTTCTTGTACTGCCGGGTTGTCATACCCGACCATGTGCGGGAAATCTCGTCAGTCAGGATTGTATATTCCTTTCCCTTTTCCACAACGCGCTTTTGCCACTCGTCTGTCAGCTCATTGCGAAATGTGGATTGCCTGGTGGGGCAAAAGAGGACTTATTTATATCATCCAGATTGGTATAATATAGTTTTCACTATTTACAGCAGACAGTGCAGGACGCATACAGAGAAGCGCTCCCTTTCCCCTGGGGACGCTGCCTTTATTTAAGATATTAAATGCTCCGATTAATTCATTGCCTGGATTTACAGACCTCTTGATCTCCAAAGGATGCAGCATGCCATCATTTTCTATAATCATATCGATTTCATTCATTTCTTTATCACGATAGTACCACAGGAGACATTCTTTAGCATCGTTCTGGTATGTTTTCAAAAGCTCGGATACTACATAGTTTTCCAGAATAGCACCGTTTAAAGCGCCATTTGCCAATATTTCAGACGAACTGTATTTAGTAAGATAAGCAACAAGCCCGGTATCAAAAAAATACATTTTCGGAGTTTTCACGGTGCGTTTCAGAAGATTGTTGGAGTAGGGACGAAGGTAGAAAATAATATCTGACTTCTCTAAAATCTGCAGCCACCGCCTGGCTGTATCATCAGATACCCCTACATCACGGGCAATATCATGGATATTCAGTAATTGTCCAATTCGGCAGGCTGTAGCACGAATAAAGTCACGAAATATCAGTTTATCAGTTAAATGGATAAGTTCACTGACATCCCTGTCGATATAAGTTTGAAGGTAACTGCTGTAAAAGACATCACGGTCGGAAAAACGGCCGCTGATCAATCCCGGCATGGAGCCTTTCCAAATGCGCTGATAAATTTCCTGCATATCTGCCGGAGCGTGTGTTTTGGTTCTCTCTTTTAAAGAATTTAAATCGATCGTGAAAGGCGCCGAAATGCCGCTGCCGTATATTTCATGCTGCGATAAAGAGGGCATATGAAGCAGAGCCACCCGCCCGGCCAGCGACTCCTGTGCCAGTTCCATCATGTGAAAGGCCTGAGAACCGGTAAGCCAGAAACTGCCTGGTTTGGCACTATTGTCAATTTCAATCTTGATGTATGAAAAAAGCTGTGGAGCATACTGGACTTCATCGATGAGAATAGGACGGTCATGCATTTGCAGGAAAAGGGCGGGATCATTCCTGGCCATGGCTCTTTCTTCAAGATCATCGAGTGTGACATAAGTTCTGTTATCATGCATCAGTTGACGTAAAACAGTCGTTTTTCCCACTTGCCTTGGACCAGTGATAAGAATGGCTGCATATTCACTGGATAACGATAGTATCTTTTCTTCCAGATCTCTTTTAATATATGCCATATCCAAACCTCCTGACTATAATTTGTTTCAATCTTATTATAGCTATAGAAAGCACAAAATTCAAGGCTATAATGCGGCGTGATCATATTATAGCCATAAACTGTTTTCCACAGCCGAATCATTAAATTAACCGAACTTTTTCGGGCTGTCAATGTGGGTCCGGCAATTTTAAATCAGCATTTTAGATCTGCCGCATATCAGTGTGGATAAAAAATAAACACTGTTGATTTTTTAAACAAACAATGGTATCATAATTGCAATGAGAAATGTATTTTGAAAATTTAATATAGTGGTGATTCCTCCGGCGCAGATAAACGGAGGTACCTGTTATGAAGACAAGACAAAACTCGGATTCCTGGAAGAAAAAGTATGTTCAGCTTTGGGAAAAGATGATGATCACTTACCACCATATGAAATCCTCGTTCACGGTGAAACTGCTGATCAGGTTTGTATGCCTTTTTTTGAGAGTGGTTTTCCCGGTGGTGATAAGGAGAATCCTCTCTCATTTCTTTCGGGATTTTTAATCCGGGGCGCGGACATGAATTCCCCGCTCGCCGTGACGGTGAGCGGGCTCTCCTGCGCGCAGTCTGAATACATAATGGAACGACTTCATATTATGAAAAGTGACAGGAGGTGTACAAAAGGGCAGAATGCCGAATTTATCATGGGTTTTGGACGACGTCGGTTGTCAGGAAACACTGTGATAAAAATAACAGCCGGGGGATTCGCCAATATATTAAATTTCCAAAATCATGAAGGGGTTTATGGGAGGACGTGAGGGGAAGATATGGGAAACAAAACAGAAAAGCACAGGGAAAATCGGAATATATTTCGTCTGCTTCGGATTGCCCGTGACAGGAAAGTAAAGGATCTGGCGGATGAGCTGCTGGTAACGCCGGCCTATATCAATGCCATTGAGAAGGGTGACCGCCAGCCGTCTGAACGGCTGGTTCGGGACTATGCAAAAGCGCTCGACGTGGATGAACAGGTTATCAGAACTTTCGCACAGAAAGCGGATGGGAACACCAGTTTTGAACGTTTGCTTCTGGCGCTGCTGCAGACGATCTGTTCTGCGGACGAGGCGGAAAAATGAATGGGGATATGGACCGGGTATGAAGAAATTAATATGTTCTGTCCTGATTGACAGCAATCTGATCAAAGAGGAAGATGTGTTGATCTTAAATAAACTGAACAGCGATATTCATTTTGAAGCAACCGGCGTGAGCGGCTGGCTGTCCCGGGCGGAGGTGTTGGTACTGATCGATCTGGCCAGAAATCTGGAATACGATGCGGCATACCGTACGCTGAAATATGTGTTAATGGAATCCGTGTCCCTGATTGCAGGCAAAAGGAAAAGAAAGAAGAGCGTTACCATCACCGTCATCTGTGATGGAAGGCGTTTCCTTATGGAGGAGGAGAATCCTCTGAAAGAAAAACGGATGGATCAGCTGACAGACGAGGCGGCCCGCGCGCTGCTTTGCGGGCGGGATGGCAGAAATTAAAGGATGGAGACCGTGTATTCGGATTGGGAGATAATCATTGCCAATTCGGTACACGGTCTTTTTTTATCTGGAAAATTTTTCATCCAGCCATTCACTGCAAAGACTGACCCATGTATTGAGGTGATGACTGGAGTATTCTTTTAGAATATTGGTATCGTCCGCCAGGCCTATGCCATGTGCGCCTTCATCATATACGTGAAGTTCAAAGGGAAGATTATGCTCGTACAGGCGGATTGCCAGATTCAATGAAAACCGCGGATCCAGGACGAGATCCTGACGGGAAGTCCATATAAATATTGGCGGCGTATCAGCGGAGAGGTTGTGTTCGGAACTGAAAAACAGCCTGTCCTCAAAGGAAGAAATACTGCCCAGTTCATCCATGTTTTTATCCGGTGCAAATAAAGTCCAGGAAATAGAACTGTAGCAGGAGACGACAGCTCCCGGACGGGAAGAAAATCGTTCTACCGGATCAGGAGAATTTGGATTACCATCATCAAAATGAGTTCCGCCCAATAAGCTTACCTGGCCTCCGGCGGAAAATCCAAGAAGAGCAATATTATCTTTTGGATATCCATAGGAAGGGGCGAGAGATTTCAGAAGCCGGACAGCTCGTCTGACGTCATTGAGTATTTGATCATACTCCGGTGATTGACACACATTCCCATGTAATGCCGTCAAATGAATTATACGATCACAGGCAGGATTTTCTGGTGAATTTTTTGCAGCAGTATCTTCAGGATGACATCCGGTCAGCGGGAATGACAAAAGAAGAATTCGGATATGTCATGGATGAAAATCAGGATATTGTAAAACGCTTTGCCGTTTTGCAGCCTTATTGGAAACGTACCATGAATACAGGATATGCCCGTTTTGCAAAGACCACGCTGCAGTTGATTTATGGCGAATCCGATTTAACGGACGATAATATTATGAAAATATCTGCAGCTTATCGCTCACATATGGAAGATCCGGACTTTTTTGAGCATATTTTATGTCAGCTGTGTCATATCAGAAAAATAATATCTGATCATGCCGGAAAACGCGTCCGATATAAGAAGAATTGAAAGAGAATGCGGTTTTCCGGTTAACTCGCTGGACGATCTGGAAAATGCAGCCAGACTTATTATGAAAAAAGCGCGGGAAAACGGTGCAATCGGATACAAATCGGGACTGGCATATAACCGAAGTCTGTTTTATGAATTTGCGGACTACAATGAAGCGCGAAATGGATTCGAGGCGATACGAAGAGCAAGGATTTCTCTTCCGGATAATGGAGAATACGCATTGTTTACAACGAAAGCCTTCCAGGACTATATGATGCATGTGATTTTAAGCGAAGCCAACAAGGAAGGAGCGGTATTTCAGTTTCATACCGGTATTCAGGTGGGACAGGGTAATATTATTTCCAACAGTAATCCGGAACTGTTGACAAATATTTTTATTGAGTATCAGAATATAAAATTTGATATATTTCATGGCGGGTATCCGTATTTCTATCAGTTGGGGGCGCTGGCAAAACAGTTTCCAAACGTGTATGCCGATCTGTGCTGGATGCATACTATTTCGCCGAATGATACCCGCACTGCCCTTTCATCCTGGCTGGATACCGTTCCAGTGTGCAAAATTCTGGGATTTGGTGATGATGTGCATGGAGTGGAAGCAGTGGCAGGGTAGCTGTACTGTGCAAGAGATAATATTTGTCGTGTTTTGGCAGCACAGGCAGAAACGGGTCTGAGAGATATGGAAGAGTGTGAATATATTCTGCACAGGATTTTATTGGATAATCCAGCGCAGTTATATAACATTAGAATATAAACAAACCAGAAGAAAATCCACATATTCAGAAGATTATGGCAGTGTTTTCAAATAAAAATTAATGCGGTCATCATTAAAATGTTATATAATTTCTTCTAAACAATCTATTTCAATGCTTCAGATATTTAAAAAGAGCGGAGGGTATAATGAACAGAAAAGAAATCAATATCTGTGATATCGGAGAAATAAAAATCGGCCAGGCCGAAAATGTCCAGGCAGGAACAGGGTGTACCGTCCTGTATACAGAACAGGGCATGGCGGCTGGGCTGGATGTGCGCGGCGGCGGGCCGGCGTCCCGGGAATCAGAACTGATGAATCCGCTGGCGGCGGCACAGACGATCCATGGGATCGTGCTTGCAGGCGGAAGCGCCTTCGGACTGGGAGCCGCTGATGGCGTGATGCAGTATCTGGAGGAACGCGGCATTGGCTTCGATGTGGGCCCTTTGAAGGTGCCGCTGGTGTGTCAGGCAGATCTGTTTGATCTGACCGTCGGGGATCCGTATACCCGCCCGGATCGGGATATGGGATACGAAGCATGTATCAATGCGCAGCATGGAAATTACCGGGATGGCAATTACGGGGCAGGATGCGGGGCGACCGTGGGAAAGATCGCCGGCATGGATTTTTGCATGAAGTCCGGCATCGGAAGCTATGCACTGCAGCTGGGGGAGTTGCAGGTAGGCGCGCTGGTGGCGGTTAACGCTTTGGGGGATATTTACGACTGGAAGACCGGCTGTAAAGCAGCCGGGCTGCTGACTGAGGATAAGAAATCTTTTCGCCGTACAGAAGATCTGATGTATGCCAGTACAGAGGTGGTGGAAAATAAATTTACAGGCAACACCACCATCGGGATCATCGTAACCAATGCCGGTTTTACCAAACCGTCTCTGTGTAAGATCGCCGGTATGGCCCACGACGGCTACGCCAGATCGATCCGGCCGGTTCACACCACTGCCGATGGCGACAGCATCTATGCTGTTTCTGTGGGAGATGTGGCAGCAGATCAGGATCTGACAGGAACGCTGGCGGCAGAAGTGATGAGCGAAGCGATCCTGCGGGCAGTGACCAGCGCGAAAAGCGCTTACGGCTTCCCGGCATATGAGGATATGGTGAAATAAAAGAAAAATGCAGAAGTTACCGGAGAAACTGATCCAGCAAGTTGCCAAAGCGGGTGCTTATGCACCTACAGGGATGGGAACGGACAGAGCTTCTTTTAAGAATGCCGGGATTTGCGATACAAAGGCAAATCCCGGCATTCTTCTGCCAGAGGGAATCTTTACAGCAGATCTGTCTGCATCAGACTATCCGCGATTTTCTGGATGGTCTCCAACTCTTCCATCAGATCCTCTGCGATTTTTTCTGGAGACTGTCCTTTTGCCAGTTTTCTTTGCACCAGGTTTGTCAAAAGCTCTGTTCTGCCAGCTTCTAGTCCAGCATTGCGAGCCTCAATTCTATCCAGTTCACGTTCTTCCCAAGCATGCATAAAACGTACACCTACCTCTTCATTTGCTTTGATTTTTTCGATTTTCCTGCGCAGTTTCTGTACCTTTTCACATTCACCGCCGGGTGGCGGCGGATCGTTGGTATGCTCCATGAAATGGAGCAGCTGTACCAGCTCCGGGCTGACATCCTGGGGATTCTTTCCTCTGGTATTGAGAAAGATCCGCACTGCGCCGTCTCCCAGGAGTCTCTCCTTGTTCTCCATACAGTTCATCCGAAAAGTATACAGATAGTAGCCATCGCCGATCAGATCGAAGGGAGCGATGAGAATCTGAATGATGTCACCCAGCCGGTTGAAATCCACCGTCCCCGGTTTCAGTTGTGTGGTGTCGATATAGCTCTGGTAGTAGCGGCTGCGCCGGGGCAGGTTGCCGGTGTTGCGGTTTTGAACTTCGGTGTCATAGATGCGGTTGTCCTGATCCTCCACAGCTTCAGCGCAGAGGAAACGGTCCAGAAGCGTCAGGCCGCTCAGATATTTCTTTGCGTCTGTCAAGTAGTATTCTCCTTTCATTATAGAGCAGGCGGCCGCATCTGTAAAGATGGAGCGCAAAGAAAATATATGCAAATGCAGCATGAGAGAAACGGACAGCTGCTCTGTGTTCAGTTGGTTATGGGGTATTCGTGGCAGAGATGCCACATGAATTCCGGCGGAACCGCCGGAGTGGAATGAGAGTATTGTAACAGGAAAGAAGAGGAAAAGCAAGAACTTTTTCGGGGCATGTATGGAGAATCCAGGGAGCAATTTTCGTCAAAATGCACACTTGCATGCCTTTGGAGTGGTTCTAATTGCATAAATATGCTTTATTATGAACTAACAAGGGATAAAATATTGAACTAACAGGAAAAGTGAGCTATAATTGTAAATAGTTTCGCGGAACTGACAGTTCCAAAATGCAGGAGGGATTCTATGTGGTGTGTTGTGAAATGCCGTGCGGGAAAAGCCGGAGAAATCATGGAGTTGTGCCGACAGAGTCTTTCGCGGGAGCTGCTGCAGGAGACTTTTCAGTTCACCCATGACCGAATGCGGCGCTATGAGGGCAGCTGGCATGTGGAATGCGAGCAGATGTTCCCGGAGTATGTATTTCTGGAAACGGAGGATCCGGCGGCTCTTAAAAAAGCGCTGAAACCATATCAGGATTTGGTACAGCTTCTGGAGGACGGCACGCTGCTGCAGCGTGTGGATCCCGAAGAGGAGAAATTGCTGCGTCTGCTGGGCGGAAAGGAGCATCATCTGAATATTTCCCAGGGATATATCCGGGATGGCGTCACTTATGTGACGGGAGGCCCGCTGGTGGGGCTGGAATCCAGAATCCGCAAAATTGACCGGCACAAGCGGACTGCGCAGATCGAAACGACAGACGATGGCCTGGGAAATTTTTTCACGGCAGGCCTGGAGATCGTCAGCAAAAGCTGAGGGGATGATTTAAAGGAGGATAAAAACGTGGCGTTTCATCATACATCGGATATCCAGGCGTTCTCCAAAAGGATATGGCTTAGCTCGCCAACCATGCACGGCGATGAAGTGAAGTACATGATGGAGGCTTATGATACAAACTGGATGAGCACCGTCGGGAAAAATCTTGATGAAATCGAAAAGCAAATCGCCCAATTGGTTGGCGTGAAATATGCGGTGGCACTAAGCGCCGGGACGGCAGCTCTTCATCTGGCCATAAAACTGGCCGGGGAAAAAGTGTACGGCCAGGCGAGACCGGATGAGGGAACGCTCCGCTTGCGAAAGGTGCTGTGCTCCGATCTGACTTTTGACGCCAGCATTAACCCGGTGGCCTATGAAGACGGAGAAGCCGTGTTCATTGACACCGAGTATGATACCTGGAATATGGATCCGGCAGCGCTGGAAAAAGCCTTTGCGTTATATCCGGAAGCGAAAATCGTAGTGCTTGCGCACCTGTATGGGACACCGGGCAAGATCGAAGAACTGAAAGAAATCTGTGACCGGCATGGGGCGCTGATCGTGGAGGATGCGGCGGAGAGCCTGGGCGCGAAATATCTGTATCATGGGGAATGGAAAGAAACCGGAAGCTTTGGAGATTATAACTGTATTTCCTTTAATGGAAATAATGTCTTTGAGACGGAAATGAGGAAATTCGATTGTAAGGAATCAACAAAAATGGTGGCTTAAAAAAGTGATATGAAGCCCTGTTTTTGTATAGAAGTACCAATGAAATCGTACATAAAAGTGATATGTACAAAACATAGGCGGTATGGACATCTACAAGAGGAACTATTGAGTACATAACCGCCTGTACATCTTGTTAATGGTTTTATTGGAGCGACTCATACATAACCATCTCAAAGAGACATTGTACATTGAGCGAAAATGTAAGTGTATTAAAGATGTAACAGCCCGTTGGACGAGATGATGGATGAAAATGGCATAAGTGTCTTAAAAATGGGTTAAGACATTTGGACGAAATTCGGAAAACACATGGTGGGGATATCGATTACCACACTTTATTTATAGAAGAAAATGATTGACAGAAATAATTATAGGAGCTAAGGACTATGTTTAACAAGAATCAGGACTTGAAACCATTTAAATCAAAAGTCTGGCTTTCTTCCCCCACAATGCATGGAGAAGAACTGAAATATATGACCGAGGCCTTTGAGACAAACTGGATGTCCACAGTAGGGGCAAATATCAATGAGGTTGAACGTATGGCGGCGGAGAAAGTCGGCTGTAAATATGCAGTAGCTTTATCTTCCGGAACCGCTTCTCTCCATCTTGCCATGAAATTGGCGGGTGAACGATTATACGGTCAGACAGATTTAGGAAAAGGTGCCCTGGCCGGTCACCGCGTGTTCTGCTCCGATATGACTTTTGACGCTACGGTGAATCCTGTGGTTTACGAGGGTGGCATTCCCGTATTCATTGATACCGAGTATGATTCCTGGAATATGGATCCGGTGGCGCTGGAGAAGGCATTTGAAATTTATCCAGAGGTAAAGTTGATTGTTACAGCACATCTGTACGGTACTCCGGGGAAGATTGATGAGATCAGAGCAATTGCTGATAAGCACGGTGCATTGATCGTTGAGGATGCGGCAGAGTCTCTTGGTGCTACATATAAGGGCAAACAAACGGGAAATTTTGGGGATTATTGCTGCATCAGCTATAACGGGAACAAAATAATTACCGGGTCATCTGGAGGAATGTTCCTGACAAATTCTAAGGAAGATGCTGACAAGGTGCGCAAGTGGTCCACGCAAAGCCGTGAGGATGCTTCCTGGTATCAGCATGAAGAACTGGGATACAACTATCGGATGAGTAATGTGATTGCCGGAGTTGTGCGAGGACAGTTCCCGTACCTTGAAGAACATATTAAGCAGAAGAAAGAAATCTACTATAGATATAAAGACGGACTTAAAGATCTGCCGGTTGCAATGAATCCGATACCAGATGACTGTGAACCGAACTACTGGCTGAGTTGTCTTTTGATTGATAAGGATGCCATGTGCAAGCAGATAAGGGGAGAAAAAGAAGCCCTATATATACCGGAACACGGTAAGAGCTGTCCTACGGAAATTCTGGAGACAATAAGTTCTATTAATGCGGAAGGACGGCCAATCTGGAAGCCCATGCACATGCAGCCGATCTACCGCATGAATCCCTTTGTAGTTCGTGATGGCAACGGCAGAGCCAGAACCAACGCATA
>DSTFC04002__coassemble_1894_pt1 | contig 11026 bp, 13 predicted proteins | sample DSTFC04002__metabat2_high_PE_045 | metagenome-assembled genome bin DSTFC04002
AGGAACGGCAAAATTTTTTACACTTCTATTACTTCTTTATCGCACATCAGTAAAGAGAGCCGGGTGATATCCAGGGAACGGCTGCTGGACACAATCTGGGGCTATGATTATTTCGGCGACGAAAAAATCGTGAATACCCACATCAAGAACATCCGCAAGAAGCTGGGTGTGAACTACATCGAAACCATGAGAGGGGCGGGATATAAAATTGAAAAAGAAAATCAGTGAAAGCATCCGGGCCAAAACCTTTCTCAGTATGCTGGCGCTGCTGGTGGTCTGCTGTGTGATCATCTATGGGGTGGTGATGGTCTTCCTTCCAAAAAATTACCATACGAAACTGGAAGGTCAGATCACTTCCGATTTTTATGACTTACTTGGCAGAGGTTCTGGAGCGAAACGGCTGGGAGGCCAGTTCGGACAGTCTGATGGAATTTTCCATGAGGAACAACGCATCGGTGGAAGTCAACGATGATTATGGAAATAGCCTGTTCTCCGTAAATTTTTCCGATATGGAGAACCGGGACACTTCCGCCCCTCTATGAGCTGTTCCGCCTCGTTTCAGCAAGGCGGGCAGACCTACCATGTATTAGCCAATGCCGCCCTGGTCGCGGTGGCGCAGTCCTATGACATCCTGCTGAAACTCATCCCCTTTATCGCCGTTGTGATTCTGTTGATCTCCATCATTGGGGCGGTGGTTTGTTCCCGGTACTACTCCAAGCCGCTGATCAGTATCAGCAACGTGGCGAAACGGATGACCACACTGGACATGACCTGGAAGTGCGAAGTCAACCGGCAAGACGAGATCGGTGTGCTGGCCGCCAGCCTGAATGAATTGGCGGATCAGCTCAACCATGCATTGGCCAGCCTGCGCTCGGCAAACTGGCAGTTATTGAAAGAGCGCATTTATCAGAAGTCGGTGGGCTTTCATTTTACATCATGTTTATCGCCATCATTGCTATATCAGTTGTGATTCATGAACTCCTGCACGGTATTGGCTGGGCGATCTCAAGCGGTCAAGGCTGGAAGGTAGTTCGGTTTAATATCAACGCAATGATGCCAAGTTGTGCTTGTAAGGTGGCCTTAGAAAAGAAGTCGTACTTAATTGGAGTTTTGGCACCTTTTATAGTGTTGGGGTTGGGAAGTACACTGTTTGTTTTCCTATATCCCGGCACGGTATCTCTGCTGACCATGATGGTCAATTTTGTTGCCGCGGGAGCGGATCTGCTTATTGCCTCTCATGTATTAAAAGAAGGCAACTGCTTAATTGCCGACCATCCAACAGAAGCGGGATATGTGGCTTTTTGTAAATAGCCCGAACAAAGTCGAGAGGTTTTCTTTGCGAAAGCCCCTCGGCTTTTTTGTATCCTATCGTCAACTCCACCTTCGTAGTGTACCATAAGGGTGTTCCCAGCAGACGGAAACACCACCGGAGCGGGAAACTCCCCGGCGAAAAACTACGTTAGGAGGTACACAAGTGAACCCACTGGTTTTACTCGAAGGAAATGAGGTGGCTCAGACATGAACCTGTGCAAACGGGCCTGCCTGTATTCCATCCGCAAAAAGGGCAAGACCCTCACGCTGCTGGCGTTTCTGCTGGTCATGGCTACGTTAATGCTGACCTGCCTTTCCATTCAATCGGCCACGGAAACAGCCAACGCCAATATCAAAAAAGCCCTGCTGGGCTATTTCACCATCAACGCCAAGACGCTGGAAAACGGTATCCCGGAGGATACGGTGAGCCAGATTCTTGATGTGGATGGTTTGAGCGGCAGGTACACCCTGCGCTCCTACACCTACGCTACTTATTTTGACGCAGACGGGAACCTTCTGGAGATCAACACCGAGGGCGCTGCCCAGGTGCCGGAGGGCTATGAGAACGCCGGACGGGTGGTGGCCAACTCCAATTCCCAGGAGGACAGCTATTTCACCGATGGCGGCTTTGAGATGGTGGAGGGCAACCCCATCACCACCGAAACCGGCAGCCAGGTGCTGATCCATGAGAAATTTGCCCAGCGCAATGGCCTGTCTGTGGGCGATACCATGCTGCTGGGGAATGTGGAGGACAAAGATAAGACCATCCCCGTGACGGTGGCCGGGATCTTCACCAACACCGAGGAACAGGATTCCATCGGCATGGCCCCGTCCTATGACCTTTACGACAATATCGTTTTCACCGACCTCTCCACCGCCTCTTTCCTGCTCTACGGCACCGAGGGAACCACCAATGTCCAGTACGGGGATTTCTATGTGAACGACCCGGACGAGCTGGAGCGCATTATGACCGATGTGCAGGAACTGGATGGCGTGGATTGGGAGAGCTGCACCCTGACCCGCTACGACAACGACTATCAGAACGCCAAGGAATCCTTGGAGGGCTTGCCATAGCCGACGCCCAGGAGGAACAGGCTGAGGAAGTCCGGGGAACCACTGGGGCCAGCTTCACGGTGGAGCGCGACATCTCTACGGGCGGTTGGAACGGCATTTACAGCACGCAGGAATTTATGTCTGAGGAAATGATCCAGCAGATTGCCACAGTGGATGGCATTGCAGGGTATGACGCCACCCTGATCACCCTGCCCCGTATTTTCAATGATAATGGTGAGGAACTGGCCCATGAGAATTACAGCTTCTACAACTACGGCTCCTACAATTCCCAATACCATGAGCTGTTTCTGTCGGGCCGGTTTGAACTGGTGGAAGGCGCCCACATCACCGATGATATGACGGGTAGCATTATCATCAGCCGGGAACTGGCTGAGTGGAACGGGCTGAAGGTTGGGGATACCTTGACAGGCGTTTACTACCCGGAGAATAACACCCCGGAAGTGGATATGGAGATTGTAGGTATCTTCGATGTGGTGGCTGATAAGAACGACCAAGTAAATATGTATGATGATGCGTCCTATTACGCCTATTCCAGCTATGTTTTTTGCAGTATGGACGCAGCCGAAGGCTTGATTAAGGGCTGGGGCGAAGATGGCGAGGGCATTTCCGAAGCCTACTACTATGTCACGGACGCCGCCCGATTAGAGAACGTGATTCAGAAAGTGCAGAGCATTTCCTCTATCAACTGGAACAATTTCAATATCACTGCCAATGACGAGGTGTATCAAAATATCTCCAGCGCCCTTTCTGACACCGGCACCCTGATTACCACCCTCATTATTGTCATTACCGCTGTGAGCATGGTGCTGATTATCCTGATCCTCTCCATGTCCATCCGTAGCCGGGAACGGGAAACCGGCATTTTGCTGGCGGTGGGTATCGCCAAGCCTGCGGTGATTCTCCAATATGTGCTGGAAACCCTGCTGATCGCGGTGGTGGCCTTCCCGCTGGCCTACCTCTCCAGCAAGCAAGTGGCGGGCACCTTGAGTACACTGTTCGGCAAGGCGGCGGAGAATGTCATTGCCACGCCAGAGCACTTTATGCTGGTGGCTGTCGTGGGCAGCGTCCTGCTGGTGGCGGCGGTGCTGGTGTCCAGTATCTCGACCATGCGGTTAAAGCCCAAGCAAATCTTGGCGCAGATGGAATAAGACTATCCATCCCCCTAAAATAACGAAATGAGGTAATCAATATGAATATCATGGAAATCAAGCAAGTGGGATATTCCTACGATAATAAAAAGAAAGTCTTAAAAGGCGTCAACGCCGAAATGGAACAGGGCAAACTCTACGCCATCCTGGGGCCTTCCGGCTGCGGCAAAACCACCCTGCTCTCCCTAATCGGCGGCCTGGACAGCCCCGGCAGCGGCCAGATCTACTTCGATGGGCAGGACATTGCCAAGACGAGCCTTGACCACCACCGGAAAAACCATGTGGCGTTTATCTTCCAAGCATATAACCTGATCGACTATCTGACCCCCGCAGAGAATGTATCACTGACTTCCAAGCTGCCGCCGCTGCCCATTCTGGAGCGCCTGGGGCTGACGAAAGAAGAAGCCAAGCGCAATGTGCTGAAGCTCTCCGGCGGCCAGCAGCAGCGGGTGGCCATCGCCCGCGCCCTGGCAAGCGTGGCCCCGGTGATCCTGGCGGACGAGCCTACCGGCAATCTTGACGAGGACACCGCCCAGGATATCATCGAGATCCTCATAGAAAGCGCCCACAAGATGAACAAGTGCGTGGTGGTCGTTACCCACTCCAATGAAGTGGCGAAACAGGCCGATGTGGTGTTCCGGCTGAAAAAGGGTGAACTGCAGGTGCAGCAGTAAAGGAATGATACCTCTTTTGTCGATCAAATTTCTTGCCTCTTATTTTTTAAACGCTTCCTTGAAAAAGCTCTCCAGCTTGTCAAAGGGAATTTTATCTAATCGGTCATACAGGTCAATATGGATTGCGTCCGGCACTGCATACAGCTCTTTCGGTTCGGCAGCAGCTTTGTAAACATTCTCGCTGAAAAATTTGGAATGAGCATTTTCACCCACGATCATCAGAATGGGACGCGGAGAAATCTGATCCACAAAGTCCAGGCTGCAAAAGTTCAGCATAGCAAGCTGACTGGTAGTGGTAAATCCTCCTCTGGCATTGGGATGGTGGCCGCGCTTCAAACCATAGTAGCTGTAGAACTCCGCGCTCACCGGGTCAAGCTCCTCCGGAACAGAATCTGCAGGCGTTTCCGGAAAAGACGGAAGATATTCCGGCGAACCGCTTTCAATGTCTTTCCAACGCTGTTCGTTCAGCTTCGGCAGTTCCTCCCGCAGCTGCTCCTGCGTCATGAAAATACGTCCTGCAGCCGAAATGTCGTACATACTGGCCGTAGCCACCGCTTTGATACGGGTATCCACCTGGGGGCGGCGGAAAGGGCGAACCCACCGCTGCCGCAGATACCGATTGCACCGATCTGCTCCCGGTCCACAAAAGGAAGCGTACCGAGGTAATCCACCCCGGCAGAGAAATTCTCTGCAAAGATGTCCGGAGAAGAAACATGGCGGGGCTCGCCGCCGCTCTCACCCATAAAGGCAGGATCAAAGGCCAGGCAGATGAATCCGCGCTGGGCCAGTTGATTGGCGTATACGCCGGGTCCCTGCTCTTTCACACCGCCATAGGGAGGGCCGATCACCAGCGCAGGATGCTTTGCCGTATCATCCATATCTTTGTAAAGGTATAATATTCACTCATTTTGTTTTCTCCTTATTTCATGCCGTTTTCTAAACTTCTTCTTTTAATTCTCCATTGATAAAGTTACTGTCACATCGCCGCTGCCCAGCGCTTCTTCCCAGCCAGTGAGGTCATCGATATGACCAAGCCTTGTGTAGCTCCAGGAGTTGGAACCATAGAACATGACGATCTGATTTCCCTGATAGAGCACAATATCCCCGGCATGGGTCGTGGTCTGGCTGTTGCTGGCAGGGAGGCTCTGGCCCAGCGAGCCCACCTTTTCAAAGCCGGCATAATCACTGAGCTGCAGGGTAACGGGGCCATTCCCCATCATCTGAACAAGAGCATCCACGGCGCTGTTCTTCGCCAAAGTGGCAGTAAAATCCTGCCCGTTTACATTGACAATCATTTTCATTTCGCTGTTTTCTGGCTCCTGGTTTCCGCAGCCCGCCAGCAGCACGGATATGCTAAGTAAAACAAATATCAGGAAAAAAATCGTTTTCTTCATCGTTTCACCGCTTTCTTAAAATTCTCTTTTTAGAAAAGCAGCCGCAGGAACACCATCATCCCAAACAGACATAGTACGCTGCCAAAAATACGATTCATCGTTCGGAGCTTAAATTCAGCCGCCTTTCTTTTAATAAATTGTGTTAAAGCCGAGAGGATTCCCCACCAAAAAGGATACTAAATCGGAGGTCATCTTCCATTATCTTTGATTTTACTGGGCTTAACAGGATACAAAAGTGTATTTTCTGTTTATGCTTTTGCTTGCTTTGATCCTTAAAAAGAAATCTTCTGTATAAGTTTTTTCAAATTCTTGACGGTTTCTTCATAAGGCACAAAGTCTTCTGTAAAATAACTTGTAATAGACTGATAATCTTCTTCATAAAAGGAATTGTCACAAAACTCTGTAATAATGGCAGATACATCTACATCAGCCTCTGCAGATGGGCATATCTCCATTTGTGCCCTATGCTCTCGAACCTCTTTTACCAATGAGGCAAACTTATCATCGAAAGCAATAAGCGGGGTGAGTTTATAAATATCATACAGATGACGCGAATACCGCTTTGATTTTCCCTGCATATAATAATCACATAGAGCAAAAATCTTATCAATATAAGTCCTTTCCAGTGATTGCAGATTCATTGAAAAGTTGTCAAGATAGAATTGTTTTGCAAAATCTTTTCTATTTCGTTTTTCCAGATAATCTCCAATAAAACTATGTATCTCTACTGACTGTGTCGGAAATGCATACGACCCCAATGCTGTTTCCAGCTTTATATGCTGCGGCAGTCTTTCATCTTCCAGCTCAAATACAGAGGTGTATGAAAAGAAATAGGCATTATAATCCCTGTCACTTTGGGTTTCATTCCAGTTGGCAATCGGCATTTCCAGTTCTTCGCTTATTCCTTTTAATACAACATTCTTGAGTTTTTTCCTTCTACTCTCTCCTATATGTTCTTTGAAAGTGATATCAATATCCTCCGAAAAACGGTTGATTACGCGAAATCCTTTGGATAAAGACGTTCCTCCTTTGAATACACACAGATCGAGCTGTTCTGCCAATAATTTCAGAATCAGCGTAACATAGTAATCTTTTTCTACCACCACAGGGGTTCTTCCGCTTTGCTCAGCAGTCTGTTCTATTATATCCTTAAACGTTTCTCTGTCTTTATGAAGATACATACTCTACCTCTGTTTCATATATTGCTTTATATATTTTAATTGGATAATTAGTAATGAATCTGTCAATCTTTTTCTTTGTAATATCATACTTTCTGGCATATTCAGTCAAAATCTTTCCGCATTTTTCCGGCTCAAGCTCTGTGCATCTTTCAATATCCTTTAAGCAGTCAAGGAATTGGAGAACAGGCGCATTTTCTTCGGTTATTTCCACCACTGGTCTTCTGATAATATACTGTCTGTTTTTGATTGTCGTTTTTCTTACTAATGCAGGAGCAAAATTGCTGTTTATCTCCTGTGTAAATGGAACCTGCGTGGATAATCCCATACGGTTTGCCAACGTATAGCCTGAATAGTACCCAACCCGCTTCCCCCTGCGTATGATATATTTATGAACAGCCACTGTATCTGCGGACAAAGACATCGGTTCGCCGAAAATATCTGTTTTAGGGAAATAATATACTCCCGGTTCAAATCGGCATATGATTCCGTTATCAGTAAGTTTTTTTAAATGATATCGAAGATTTTCTTCTGTCATCCCCGGGATATCAATATCCCCTGTAAAAATAGGTTCTCCTGGGATATAATTTTCTTTCAAATATTGATATAACATAATCGTTTTCCTTTCGATAAGTAAATTATTTATTTACTTATCGTTAGTATACTTGAAATTATTTTTTTTGTCAATCGCATCTGATCTATTCATATTGTTTCAATCTACATCACTGTTTAACAGGACATATTGTCCTATAATTGTCCTATAAAATAATTTTTTATGCAGGAAAAAGGCAGGATGCCATACACCCTGCCCGCATTTCTGAATATTCATTTCTCTATAATTACAGACCTAATCCTTCTACCCATTCCTGCACATCTGCTTCGTCAGCTCCGGACTGGAATCTCATACCTTCCTGCCATTCTCCGGTTCCTGCCAGATCTGCCAGAAGCTGTCCGCTCTCACCCATTCCTGAAGAGGAGGAAGTTGCGAAGGGGATCACCGTCTTGCCTGTAAAGTCATTGGCCTCCACGAAGGTGTCCACCGGCCATGCGGCGATGCCCCACCAGATCGGATAATAAACCGGAGGTCATCTCCCCTAGCCCTTGATTTTACTGGGTTTAACGGGATACAAAAGTGTGTATATCGTTGTTTAAGTCTTTCATATAATTTCCATGGTATAACTCCAACTTTTCTTGATATAAAGCCAACTCCGTCTGTCGTTGCCTCATTTTTTGTTTTGTATTTCTTACTTGAGTAGCTATATCAGTTGGCATATTTCTTTTTTTATACTTTTCAGTTAATTTTGAAATAATTTCCTGTTGACGCCGAATTTTCGTTTGTAATTGTGCAATTTTTCTTTCTATTCTTAGAGCTTCATCACTGTATTTATCATCATTTTGTATCCGCTGTTTTTCAATAAATCCTTTCTCAATGTCAATAACTTCTTCAATGACACTTTGATCTGCAGTTTGACCTTTATGCTTAGAATATTGCTCCAAAAAACTTTCCATAGAATACATATAAAAATTTTGTTTCGTTATATTAGCAAATTCCTTTCGCAATTCAACTCGTGGACCAATTGTTTTGCCTTTTGATTGTTCCCACCAATCTTCTTTTTGGTCATGGGTAACATAAATGATATCTCTTTTATTATCACGAGAATATTCCAAAATTTGCTTCCAAACCATCAAATCGCCGTATGCATTGTTAGGGTTTCCATCCTGCGCTTTACTTGCATCACAAAAACCAGGTGGTATTTGTTTTTTGTATCTTTCTTCCCCTTCTTCATAGATCGCAGTCTTTTCTTCTTCTGTAAATGGTCTTCCCACTTTTTCATCAAATATAGATAAAATTTTATCCAATATTTTATCTTCTGAAACACGAGTTACAATAAGATTTTTTGATTTCTGTTCACGTATCCATGAATCCAAAGAATCTTTAAGTTGCATGATTGATGGATCACTATTTTTTAAACGCAATTCTTTTATATATTCTGAAATAAGATTATTATTTTTCTTCTCAAGAATTTCATACTTATTTACCATTTCAAAAATAACATCAAATCGGTTTTTAGCAAACTCATATGCAACTTGATGCGGAAGCCAAATACGCTCCTTCAAATCCTCAAACGCTGCCATTAAAGTTTCTCTCGTATTTGATGTATATCTATAAAGATTTAGCAACACGTTAGTATCAAAGACAAAAATGCTTTTCCCCCACAACTCTTCTTTTTCTTTAATAGATGGAACTAAATATTCCCAAATGGTATTTCTCATGATAATCTCCACTCAATCAAATTTAAGTTAGTAACAGATATAGCGATGAAATTATCGACTCCATTTCATTTCACACTACATCTCAAGTGACAAGCCCAACACCAAGGCAGTTTTAACTATTATTTTAAAAAAGGCAAAATCTCACTTCTTAAGGAAATTTTGCCGCCACAATGAAATAATAACACATTTCCCAAACCTCATCAATCAAAAAGCATGATAAGTATAATGTCACACATCCCGCTGTCCAATTATTTTTTATTCATCTATCCTCAACGACCAACAGACATGCTTCCGCATGTCCACCGGTCAAATTATTTTCATCTCTACAAATTTTTCACAATACTCAGATTTTTCTTTCCGAGTGCTTTCAAAAGTTTAGCATTTTCTTCTTTCAGTTTCTCATTCTCGCTTTTCAGCCGATGATTCTGTTTCTTTAACTCATCGATTTGTTTATTCATTGCCAGATCCATGATCTGACGCCGGGGATCAACCATTCCTGTCTGCTGTTCCTGTGCCTGATCCAATTCTTTTCGTATCACCGGGTTTTTATAAAAGAATCCCCGTGATAAGCCCGTCTTCTTCATAAGCATCGGAATCGTTATTTTTTCCTGTTCCTGCAGCATCTCCCTGATCACTGCTCTGGCTCTACTGATTTTCTCTTCACTGGTTTTCCTGTTAATTTCAAGCATTTTATCGTATTTGCTCATACTCAGCACCCCATCCATCCAGATTTGCATATATGATATCTGACATCATATTCCGTATTGTTCTTGTTTCATCCGCCATCACCTGATTATTCATTTTTCTATAATGTTTTACAGCATGCAGCCTGCTGTGTCCAAGCAGCCTTGCCAGAGTCCAGTCATCCAGGTGCAGCTCTGTTAGTTTTACTCCGTAATAATGACGGAACATATGAGAATTGAATTTAAAATACTCACCTTTATCGTCCCGAAGCTGCTCTCTCTGTATCATAGTCAGAACCTTATGCTTTATCGTGCTGTACTGCAAAGGTTTTGCAGGATCATCTTCATCTACGAAAATATATTGTGTTTTTCCAAAATGTTGTTCTGTATATTCCATTGCCTTTCGAATTAAAGCCGCAAGATCAGAATTAATAGGTTTTTCATAGGTTTTCGACTTAGGTTGACGTATTCGGATCATGTCATGATTATACTTCTTAAACAGGCAGCCCATCTCCAACGTCAGGGTGTCCGATATTCTGGTCCCCAGCATCTGATGTATAATCATGCACCGTGCAATCTGCACATCTAATTTTGTAATACTGGCATTAAGTCTTTTCGCTTCTTTGTCTGAGTATACTCTGAATTCCGGCTGTATTTCTGGTGGGATATCAGTATTGAGAAATAAATTTTCCAAATTCGGATATCCGTACAACTTACCTATTGTCTCAAGAATTGACCGCAGATGCATTATCTTATTAATATTGCTTTTGTAATGCTCGCTTTTAGTCATCTTGAAAATCAGATATGCCTCCAATATATCTCTGTCTATATCACTGCTGGATTTGACTTCCGGCTTTTCTGCTTTTAAAAATTTAGAAAACCCACGCATTGAGGACAGCTCTCCTTGAACTGTGCCAAGACTTTCATAATGCAGATGAAGATAGATTGCCTTTTTTACTTCTTCTCTAAGATCAAGCTGGCTGATCTGTCGGAAATTCAAAGTCTGCATATTATAAATAGGATTTTTTCTAATCTTGATTCCCAGCTTATCGACTTCCCATACATCCTTCTCCTGCTCTTCTCTTGGATCTTCCGGCTCAAGATATTTTAGAAATGCATCAAAATATAAAATCAGTCTTGCTGTCTTTACTACCTGTGTTCCATATGGATTTTTTGACATCTGAGTAATCGGCATTCCTTTTTCCAGCATCCACGCTTTTAGTCTTTTTATCCATATTGTTGCTGATTTCATGAGCTGTCACCAGACTGCTCTCATGAGTTGTCTTTAAG
>DSTFC04002__coassemble_1951_pt1 | contig 10751 bp, 13 predicted proteins | sample DSTFC04002__metabat2_high_PE_045 | metagenome-assembled genome bin DSTFC04002
AAGCAAAACTCATGTATCGTCCTAATAGATAAATACCAAAATATGCGGAAGAACCCCGTTCCTCCGGAACAGCGGTACTCCCGCACAAGAATATACAATCAGGTGGAATTCAATCCTTTCTTCCAGCAAAAAGTTATTCGAGAGATTATGGCAAAGGATGATGTGAAACTGGAAGCCTGGTATCCGCTGGGACACGGCAATCAGAAACTGCTTACCCATCCGCTTATCGGGGAGCTGGCTCAAAAATACAATAAAAATCCCGGACAGATCATTTTACGGTTTGAGGTGCAGGAAGGCGTTATTACACTGTCCAAGTCCACAAATCCGGAACGTATAAAAGGCAATTTGAAACTTTTTGATTTTGAACTGACCGAAGGTGAAATGGATTCTTTGAGGGCATTAGACACCGGTAAAGGTGCGCACGACCCGGATGCGCCGGGAGTAGCGGAGAGTTTGCTTAATGCTTATAAGATTGAAGACTAAAACGGAGGTGCGCAGCTATGAATGAAGCAATGAATAACTTAATGACCCGCCGGAGTGTTCGGAAGTTTAAGCCGGATATGATCCCTGAGGATGTACTGAACCGGATCGTAAAGGCGGGAACCTATGCTCCGAATGGATATGGCAATCTCAATTTGTTATCCTATGTATTCTATCTTTTCAAATTCTCCAAAGCCGTCGGATTGTTTTCGAGAATCGCACGGGTAATTTGGCAACTTTCTAATTCTGAACAGTCCCCACAGGTGGAAAATCCTTTTTTCAAAGCACATTTCCGGATTTCACATATACGCTCGCAAAACACCGTTTTTACCCCGCTCATACGGCAGCCCTCACAGTTAATATGTTCCGGCAAAATCGGAGCATTGTTCAGCTTTGCCCACAGCTTCGCCGTTTTCTCTCGCAAATCCTGATCATTATGAACGGTCGCTATGTATGCGTCACATTTTTCACAGTCCAGTCCGCAATATCCGATCATATCTTTCATAGGTCATTTTCCTCCTAAAGCTTTTCTTATATCCACAATAAACTGTGTCTGCTGCCTTCTCAGATAGGACTTTACAAAGGGTCTCATCAATAATTTCTTCACCTCCACTTGTTCCGTAAAATCTATCTCTGTTTCATCGCCTTGGACAGTGAAAATGCCTGTCCAATGACCTGTCATATTGCTGTTTTCCATATCAAATTCCCATCGCCTGTATGGCTCAACAAGCGTCACGGTAAAAGTCGTAGGGTATCCATCTTTAGTATATTCGATGAATTGCTTGTCACTGATCACTTCCGTCTTACTCAGGTCACTTCTCCAGGTTCCATAATTTTCAACATCCAAAACCAACTCCCACACTTTACGAAGTTCTCCGGGAATCAGCGCTTTTATATTTGAAGTTGCCATTTTCACACCCTCCTATCTCAATCGTACTTTTCAATATGCAAGAATTTATCACGTCAATATAAGATCATCTATTTTCTGAATGTACTCAGAAGCATGATTGATACCCAAATCCCCATGATAATATCCCGACAAAACTTCCAATGTTGCGTTGGGAATTTGTTCATACAAAACTTCAGCGGATTTTTTCATAATTCTTGATTCCTTGCTTCCTACCAATATCAGAACTCTCGCCAGCGATTCTTTTACACTGTCTTTGAGTTTATAATCAGAATTAGCTTTTAGAAATGCAAGCATATTTTCTTTTGATATTGCCGCGCTGTCTCTATAATAATCCTCAAATAAGCTTTCCTTGATATGCAGCGTTTTGAACTGCAATCGTGCAAACCAGCGCTTTTTTATCAGTGGATAACATATCGAAAAAATCGGCTGGATAAATGCGTATGTTATTTTCATCGGTATAACAAGCGTACTTTCAATGATTGCATATTTACAAATATCTTTCCGCTTTGCAAGTATCTCTGTGAGAATTTGTCCTCCGAGAGAAAGTCCGCAAATCATAAAAATCCTTCCGCAGAAATTCTCATCAATATAATTAATAATCTCATCGGCATTATTCTCAATTGTCGTAAAATCCGCGTCGCTCCCATTATGTCCATCAAGAACAGGAATAATGATATGAAATCTGTCTTGAAGTTGTTCTGCTTTATCACAATAATTCCATGGCGCCAATCCGCCACCATGCAGGAAAATAACCGTTTCGTTTTGCATCAATCCGTATTCAGCATATTTCATTTGTACCACCCCACACCTTCCAATTTGTTGATTTATCTTTTTCTATAGATTAAATCTATCATGCCATTATAGGATTGTGTTTTTAACAGACTCAACTTAATTACATGGTCAGCGTTTTCAAAAAGCCGAATGCCTGAACCCAAAATCGTTGGAATCACAGTAATATAATAACAGTCAATGGCGTCCTCTTTAACCAACTGTTGAATCAAGTTCGCACCGCCACAGATCCAAATACCTTTTCCTTTTTCTTTCCGCAACCTTTTTACCAGATCAACAGGACTTTCATTGACAAAATAGATTTTATCAGACGATTCCTTTGGATTATGTGTCACAACATAAGTTGTAAAATCTTGGTAAACCCACTCGTCCGGTGAAAGTTCTGTAACGATTTGATGATAGGTATTCCGTCCCATTACCACAGTATCGATGTCTTTTACAAACTCAGAATATACGTCAATATTATCGTCATCATTGCCTTGTCCAGTCAGCCAGTTCACGCCGCCGTTACGATCTGCGATATACCCGTCAAGACTCATCGCTATAAACAAACTGATTTTTTTCATATTTAAACTCCACCCTAATAAATCAATATCATTATCAAAAACAAAGAAAAGTATATACTGAAAAAGCAGACGTCAAAAAACTTGCGCCACAGGCAATGGAACAAAATTTTCCAATTTTCAATTTATCATGATTGATTGGATAGTGATATAATATGTTATTCTTTTCAAATTCCCGCGGATCATTAACAAAATCATTATACATTGTGAAATCGCCAACTGTAATGTTTGGATCCGTTACAACGCTTTTCAAATAAACTGTTTCTTTATCTCCCGTACGGGGATATATTTTATTCTCCGATATAGTCATTTTTAAATCCTCCTCAAATCATCTGTGATATGTGACTATATCGGCAATTACAATGCAACGCTTCACCGTCAATTCACCTCTCTAAGTTTTAAGGTTTCTATTATTTTTCCTCGCACACCTGGAAGATATAGAATTTCAAATAATAAGAGTCCCCTGCTCCCCACAGGATGGGATGATCCGGCGCCTGGGTCCTGAATTCCACCTGCCGCAGCCGCTTATGAACATTCTGCGCCGCCTGCCCAATGGTCTTCGCGAAAAGATCCGGATCCATGAAATGGGAACAGGAACAGGTGGCCAGATATCCGCCATCCTTCACCAGTTTCATGCCCCGCAGATTGATCTCCCGGTATCCCTTCACCGCGTTTTTGATGGAAGATCTGGACTTGGTGAACGCCGGAGGATCCAGAATCACCACATCGAACTTCTCTCCTCTTTTCTCCAGTTCGGGAAGAAGATCGAACACATCGGCACACAGGAACTCCACCCGGTCTTCCATTCCATTTAATTTTGCGTTTTCCTCTGCCTGACGGCAGCCCAGCTCCGAAGCGTCCACGCCAAGCACGTACTTCGCTCCGCCGTACGCAGCGTTAAGAGCGAAAGATCCCGTATGGGTAAAGCAGTCCAATACTCTCGCGTCTCTGCACAGCCGCTGAACTGCCAGACGGTTGTATTTCTGATCCAGGAAGAATCCCGTCTTCTGTCCGTCTTTCACATCCACGAGATAACGCACGCCATTCTCTGTGATAGGAACATTGGTGTCAAAAGGCTCGCTTAGGAATCCTTTCACCCGTTCCATGCCCTCATTCAGACGCACCTTCGCGTCGCTTCGCTCATAAATCCCCCGGATTTTGATTCCGTCCTCCAGCAACACTTCCTGAAGCAATTCCAGGATCGTCTCTTTCATCCGGTCGATGCCCAGGGCAAGGGATTCCACCACCAGCACGTCTTCAAACTTGTCCACCACAAGACCGGGCAGGAAATCTGCCTCTCCGAAAATTACCCGGCAGCTACCGGTGTCCACCGTCTTTTTCCGATACTCCCAGGCATCCCGGACACACATACGCAAAAATTCCCGGTCAATCACCGTATCCTCCCGGCGGGTCATCATCCGGATACAGATTCTGGACTTGCGGTTGATAAATCCCTTTCCCATGGGATACCCGTCAAAGTCTTTTACCATCACCAGGTCTCCATCTTCAAAATGCCCCATCACCGATGCAATCTCGTTATCATAAATCCAGGCTCCTCCTGCCTTCAGAGTTCTTCCTTCCCCTTTTTTCAGAGTTGCCACTGCCATAGGTTGTTTCTCCACTTTCTTGCGCCTCCCGTTTTTCTTCTGTCCCTGAATATACCGGCTTTCTTCCACTTTGTCAATGTGCAGTCTCACTGCCTGCAAAGCAGAGTGTATTCAGCGCAGAAATGGAATGGAAACTAATCTGGGATGCCGGATGTTTGGATTTAGCCAGTTCCCAGAATGCTGCCCTGGAAATCTTTCCATCCAGATAATTCTGAAGGTGGTTAAAAATCGTATCATCCGCCATGGGACCTTCCACAATATCATATCTGTGTGCTTTTCCATTTCTGCAGTCGCTGACAAAATCCAGCCATTCATCTGTCATTTCAGCGAAATACAGATAATTCAAACTGTTATCCAGAGTATAATCATATCTATTCACATATCCCTGCCGCCCATAACGTGCCGCCCGTCTCCGTGCCTGTTCAAAACATGGAGTACAATAAAATCCAAAATAAAAATCCATACGGAATCTGCTTTTTCTGATTACCGGATATTCTACGATTCCTTTACTTCCATGGTACAGGATCATACTTTTCACCCCTTCTCCATCTCCTGGCGGATCCATTCCATAAGAACATCCACCACATATTCCTGCTCCTGCCCCGACAGTTCCCTGCCCCGGGGAATCCTGTGCCATTTCTCCAGACAGCCCCGGCAGCAGGTGGCCGTGGCATGCTGGGCGATAAAAACCGGATGCCCTTTCATGGGCGTCTGCTTGCCGTCATGAACCGGATGAGCCGACGCCAGACGTTTATGAATGAAATCGCCCGCATGTCTGCGAACCGTATCCATTCCCTTTTCTTGCACATACGCCCGTTCCGCCGCCCGAAGATGAAAACGGCTGCGAAATTCTGATTTTTCCAGTCTTTGAAAAATGTTCTGCATGGCAAAATAAACTGCTTTTTGCTCTCCGATAAGCACCAGTACCTTTCCTGCTCTGGTAACACCGTCATAGAGGAGCTTTCGATCCAGTACCGCCGCGCAGCTCATGGTTACAGGTATGACCACAACAGGATATTTCCGGTCACCCGCCTGCGAAATCGTAAGAACGCGATTCCTCTTTTTTTCACCGAGCCCGGAAAGACGATCCATCTGCCCGAACATCTCATTCAGATGATTCGAACCGCAGATCCCTCCCTCCATCGGCGTCAGCACCTGGATATCCCGCTGCGGGTCCATATGATAATAGTCCGGCAGATTTTCGGTGCAATATTTTACCAATAGCTTTGCAATCTCATCATCACCCTTTACCGGAGCAAAGAAGCATTCCGCCTTCCATGCATCCGAACCGGAAGCCTGTCCCTGATTTTCCTCCCGCACCAGCCGGTCTATCATTTTTGTGATCCAGTTTTTCGCCCTGGACTGCTCTTCCATGACTTTTCCCCTCTCCCTTCACCGATATACAGCTGTATCATTTTAACGCTTTGCGAAAATAAACCATGTCAACCAGCAAAACGCCGCCTTCCCAGATCGGATGATCATAATAATCCGTAAAAAAACCGGGGATCCTGTGAGAACGGACGAAACCACATTTTTCATAAAATGGAACCGTCAGCGGACTGTCTCCTGTACCTGCCTGCAAATATTTATATCGTCCTGTATACGTTCTAACCAGATAATCTATCAATGCTTTTCCGTAACCATTTTTCTGATATCCCGGCTCAACCGCAAGATTCTTGATCTCCAGAATTTCATTTCCAACATCCAGAACCACGCACTCGCCTTTTATCCCCTGGTCTTCCAGCACGTACATGGTACCTTTTTCAAGGTACCTGTCTATCATGTTCTCCTGCTCATCCGCCAACAGCAGCAGCGGCAGATACTGCTTTTTGTTGTCTTTTACCTCTGTAATTTTCATTCCGCATGGCTCACTTTCAACAGCGCAAAACTTTCTCCAGCTTCTTCCCTTTCGCCAGCTCATCGATCAGCTTATCCAGATACCGAATATCTCTCATCAGCGGGTCTTCGATACTGTCAAGCTTCACCCCGCACACAGACCCTTTGATAAGAAAACGGTTGGGATTCATTGCCGGCGCATTTCGAAAAAAATCTCCATAACTGGTTTCATCTTTTTGCATTCGCTCAAGATCATCTTTCTCATATCCTGTCAGCCACGTTACAACCGCTGTCACTTCATCAGAAGTTCTGCCCTTTCGCAGCGCTTTTTGTTCCAGCAGAGGCCAAACCCTTGCAAAGGGCATCTGGTATACCTGTTCATTTGTCATATATCTTTTCCCTGCCTTTCTGTCTTACCCAGATCACTTCTCCATGCTGTATAAATTTCAATATCTATTTTTTCATGTAAGCAAAATTTTCCTCACCGGATGCCGGATCACGGTCCTCCATTTTTCCTGCGGGACGCGTCTGGCATCTGAAAGATAAATTTCATGGTGCATCCGGCCGCCTGAAAAATCATTTGCATATCCCTGCTCTTCAAGGAATGTATCCATCAGTTCAATCGTCCGGGGTTCTTCGTCAAAAGCCCCGATATGCATACACTGAACGCAAAGCCCTTCCTCTATCGTAAGAAACTCCACCTTTGAATAATCCTGCTTCTTTTTTCTCTCCGCTTCTTCGACTGCCCAGTCAAAGTCTTCTTTCTTTACAAAATCCGGTAAACGGATCACAGAGATCCACTGGAACTCTTCCTTTCTTCCGTAATCGATCCCTTCAACGCCTTCCTGATGCCAGAAGCCCTCCAACGGCGGCACCACATAGTCAAAATATCCCTGTATCTCATGGCTGCCTTTCTTGCTCATCTTTATGGTAAAAGCAATTCCATACAAAAGCCCTATAGATTCCTTATAGGCTCCGCCTTCTTCGTTTGGATCTCCTTTCCCCCGAACCGCGATAAAATGCGAGTTGATCGATGAATTACTGAAGGATATCCAACACCTTGAACTGGAATGTATCAGTACAAGGTATCTGCTGAGCCAGCATATGGACGAAGATCATGGAGAACTTCTGCGCAGCGAAATCCTGGAAAATCTGGGGCGCCGTTACTATAACAACCCGGCATATCAGCTGTTTACAGAGCTTCAGTATGACGGCGGGGATCCGATGGAATTCCGCGATTATCTTGTCAAGGTACGAAAGGCCTGCAAAGGCGAATGGCCATGCTGGCACTAATATATCATTGAAGCGGAGGCCGTTCTGGGGAATGTTAAAATCATTCTTCAGGCGGCATTGCCGCAGATATATCATAAAACTTTATCGGTTGTCTTTGGACAAACACGGAAGTAAGAATCGGTGATCTCGTCTCCGAGATCAGTGATCTAAATCTCCGTGACAAGTGATCTATTTATCCGTGAACAATGATCTGCTCACGCGAAATATACACAATGTGGCGAACATCTTCTGGTGAATCCAAAGAGGAAAATAAGTAGCCTTCATACCCATCATCCCAAATCGATGGCCGTACAAACCTGTCCTTGTTGTTTATGACAAGGTTTATAAAATCTTCAAAACTGATAAATCTATACAAATGTTTTCGCATTTAACACCTCCACTGTGGCCGTAACCCCGGGTTCCCATTACAGCTTTATCTTTTCTAAAGTTGTCTGAGTTAATGCAAAGACTTGATTGTGGCACTGGGCACGCTGCTTACGATTCATTGAAACAATAAAGCTTTCTTCTTTGGTGGCATCAAGATGACACAGGCACCCATCTTTATCCGAAAAGAACTGGAAAAAAGCATTTGGGTGTATAGCGCAAAGTAATAATTTGGGCGAAAGCGGATAATAGATAAGCGTCGTTTCACGAACCAAACCATTGGCAAATGGCTGCGCATTGGCTGTGTTGCTGTTTATAAACATCACGGGGTTGTCGCTTGTCACAAACTCCATATCGCCGCAGATATGATAAAAGACAAAATCATGCCACATAAGAATATTGGTATAGCGAGTAAGCCGCTCAATGTCCCAAGTTAATCCCATAGAGATTTGCTTAAAAAACTGCGGATCAGTACCAAAAGTATCTAAGCGTTTCTGCTGTTCATCAGTTAAGGGGCCAAATTTTTCCTTAGCCCTTTCGATTGTAGAAGGCAGCAGTTCATCGAAAAGTTTCTTTTCATATGCGCGGCTTTTCTTGCCACGAAGCAGTTGCATCACCATTGTAAGGGCCAACTGGGATTTTTCGTCTTCGTTTATGATGCAATGACCAGTTTGCACCAGAACATGAACCCTTGAAATTATTTTAGGTAATAACACACTCATCATAGGTTCAATGCTCTCTGCATAGGCCTTTTCCCAACAATAGGGATCTTCCAATCCATCTACTGTATAGAAATTTTTCTCTACCGCAACCGCCTCAAGCCCCGTGGAGAATATACGATTTCTGGTTTTATCAAGAACAGCAATAGAGCCATCTTTCGCGCAGAAATTTTTCAAATATACTTTTGGCACATGGTGCTGCCGGGTTGGATTGTTGTGTTTGCTGATTTGATTCCACCTCCATTTACATTGGCTTGATCATGGACTCGATAAAGGCGATTTCTTCGTCTGTCAAGCTATACTTTTTATACAGTTCAGCATCCGTCCAGGGCTTTGTAAAATCCTGCATGGGGACAAAGCGGTATGTTTTGCTCGGAGCGTGCTGAGAAATCTTTATGGACAAAACAAGAGATCGGAAAAACTTGGTTTTCAGGTAAATAATGAAGTTTTTTGCTTCTTCTTCACTGTCAAAAGATGCATACAAATATGATTGCGAGCAAATGGAATTAGCCCCACCGAACTCTGGAACACCCAGGATTTGGTGAGGAAAAGTTTCTCCGGCTCCGTATGCTTCTGGAATAAATACTTTTATCGCGTCAATGTCTCCGCTATTTTTAGAGATTTTTGTTCTATTAATATAGCCGACTTTTCTTTCGGAACTTTCAATATAGAATAGTCGCGTATTATGTTCATTGTTTTCCGTATCATACAAGTCGATGGGATTTTTCTTGCTGCCTTTTGGATTGGTTGGGATCCCAAACGGCGTATCTCCCGAAATGATCTCGCTAACGGTTCTGGGATTGTCGGCCATCACCTTTTTCACAATATTGGCAAGCAACGGTTCACGAATCAAAACATCAAAGTCATTTAGATTCCGCATAATCGTTGTAGGGGTTCCATTTTTAACAAGCGTATATTCACATTCTCCAGAATATCCGTCTTGAGACAAGTAGTAGCAAAGCCCGCCTTTGATTTCCACAGAAGGGAATATGTCATGCGAATCAGAAAAAACAAACATCTTCTTGATTCCACCATCGGCAAGCATATCGTGCCGAAATTCGGCCAAAAGGTTCTCTCGTCCGCCAGAAAACCATCTTGAAGGAATAATCAAAGAAGTATAGTCAGCTTGTAGCTTCTGTGCGGATGAAACAAAATATTGATAAATGGGTGCGTCATTGGTACCGCCAGAACCACCGGAAAGCTGATACGGCGGATTGCCTACTACGGCATCAAATTTCATGGCTTTCACCCCTTCCTGTTTCCAATAGCTGGGCTTCAGCACCCGGTCAACAAATTGCCGGGGCTTGTTCTTCATCATGTTGATCAGGTCGTCAAAATAATGGGCGTTCACCGGAACATCCCGGTATCCGGCAAGTGTGCGCTGGGTGATCTGCTTGGCCATCGGCGTTTTGCAAATCACAAACACATTCTCCCGCACGGCTGCATCCCAGAGCTGCTGCAATTTGGCATCATCCAGTTCTTCTTCGGGGCAAGCGGCGCACCGGCTGCGGAAAATGCTGTAGGTCACATACAAAGGATACAGACCGGTTTTAGAGTTGATCTCCAGCACGCGGGCACCGGCATTTGCAAAGGTGTCTGCGGTCACTTTGCCACGATCCACAAAACGGGGCTCCTCTGCCATCTGCTCATGAGTTTCATCATAGAAGTCATAGCCGCCCAGGCAATCGCTCATGTGCATATTCACAACCCGCCATGGGGTCAGAACGGTTTCCTTGTCCGGGTTTTTGAAGCAGGCAAACAGCTGTGCAATTTTCTTGACCCGCTCCGTGGGGGAAAGCGCATCGGCGCTGAGAACCGTGGTGCGAATCCGGCGGCCAGCAGCCACAAAGATTTCCGGGTCATAGTATTTGATAAAGCTCTTGAACATCTCTTTGGTGACGCCGGAGGGCATGAATTCCTCCCAGGAGGAATCATCCACGATGTTCACCAACTTTTCCATGGTGATATCTTCATCAATGGGAATATCAGCGCCGTAAATCAGCAGCGGCATACGGATGGAAATGCCCCGCAGGATGGAAATTGCATTGTTTTTGAGTTTCTGCTTTTCCTTCATCTCCTGCAAACGCTTTTCTTCATCCGGTGTGCGCTCCTGCTTGGGCTTTTTCTCGATCCGGCCCAGCTCTTCGTATTCTTCATCGGTAAAACCCTGGGCGTTGATGTCGATCTCCTT
>DSTFC04002__coassemble_2334_pt1 | contig 9031 bp, 5 predicted proteins | sample DSTFC04002__metabat2_high_PE_045 | metagenome-assembled genome bin DSTFC04002
AAAATCAGCAACATTGTGGAGCTGATGAAACTGGCGGCGCTGGTGGAGGATTTTCTCCCGGAGCCGGATCGGATTCATCTTTCCAACGGGACTCTTTTTCTAGACGGAACCTTTGTGGAGGGAAAGCCGAAAATCGTCCGCAACCGTTTCCCCGTGCCCTACAAGCCCGACGCCCCAAAACCTGTTCTCTGGCTGCAATTTCTGGATGGCCTGCTCTACCCTGAGGACATCCCCACCTTGCAGGAATATATCGGCTACTGCCTGATTCCCAGCAACAAGGGACAACGGATGATGGTCATTAAGGGCAGCGGCGGCGAGGGCAAGTCGCAGATCGGCGCTGTGCTGGGAACTTTGTTCGGTTCCAACATGAAGGATGGCAGCATCGGGAAAATATCCGAGAACCGGTTTGCCCGTGCCGATTTGGAACATATCCTCCTGTGCGTGGATGACGATATGCGGATGGAGGCCCTGCGCCAGACCAACTATGTGAAATCCATCGTCACTGCCCAGGGCAAGATGGATTTGGAGCGCAAGGGCAAGCAGAGCTATCAGGGATGGATGTGCGCCCGGCTGCTGGCCTTCTCCAACGGAGATTTGCAGGCGCTGTTTGACCGGAGCGACGGATTTTACCGCCGCCAGCTGGTGCTGACCACGAAAGAAAAACCAGCTGGCCGTGTGGATGATCCCGACCTTGCCGAGAAGATGAAAGCCGAGGTGGAGGGCATTCTGCTGTGGGCTTTTGAGGGATTGCAGCGGCTGGCCGCCAATAACTTCAAGTTCACCGAAAGTGACCGCACCAGAGGGAACCGGGAGGCAGTCAAACGGGACAACAACAATGTCTATGATTTTCTGGATTCTGACGGGTATGTTCGCCTGAAAGCCGATCTATCTGCCAGCTCCAAAGAACTGTACGAGGCATACCAGATTTACTGCACCGAAAACAACCTGCCTGCCCTGAAGCCACGCAGCTTCAGCGAAGCCCTGATTGCCTGCCAGAGCCGCTACAATCTGGAATACTGCAACAATGTGACCAACGCAGCCGGACGGCGGGTGCGTGGATTTCTGGGGATTGAGGTATTGGTGAGAAATCATATATCAGTGTTTTCCGGTGATTCGATGCGTACGTACGTACCGGAAGATGTGCCGGAGGAATGGCGGCGCTGAACCGTGTACGTACGTACGCTTTGATTGACCCTTGTTCTCCCTTTTATAGCAATTCGGCGGCTATGGCAGTCAGAATCACTGGTCAAATCCCCATGCAAAATCAAGGCAAGCGAGAATCGGAAAGTAGTTGACGATTGGCAGAAATCATTTTGCGAAATCGCGCTTTTCGCCCCGGTGAACCGGGTGCATGGAATTATGGGGAAATGCACGGTTTCAAGCCAAATCACACGAAACGGAAAAGTCAGAAAGTGCGACCTATGGACAGGACATCACACTGGCAATTCTGAACGGATTTGGTGACAAGGAGATTTTTCGCCACACAGCGAAGCGGTTATGCCAGAGGGCGTGCCAGCTTCGCTTTTTTATCAAGTAAATTTAGGAGGATTTTTGATGATGACGGTACGCAACGAGATTAAGGCACAGATCGTCCGGGCCGGATATACCATGCAGGAGGTAGTTGACCGGCTCCATGAGGAATACGGCTGGTCGGACAGTGTTTCCAACCTGTCCGCCAAGCTCCAGCGGGAATCCATCCGCTACAAGGAGGTTGTGGAGCTGGCCGATGTGCTGGGCTACGACCTGATCTGGCAGAAACGGAGGGACAGAGTATGAGCAAGCCGCAGTATGCCATTCTCCGCTTTGCCAAGTACAAGGGGCCGGAGATCGGGAATATTGAAGCCCACAACGAGCGAACCAAAGAGAAATACGCCAGCAATCCCGATGTGGACATCAGCAGGAGCAAGTACAATTTCCATTTGATCGAGCCGGAACGAAAATATCGTGCGGAGGCAGAGCGGCAGATCAAAGAAGCCGGTTGCCGTACCCGGTCAGACAGTGTTCGAGTCGTGGAAGCCCTGGTAACTGCCACACCGGAGTTCTTTCAGGGAAAGAAGAAATCTGAAATCAGAGCCTATTTTCAAGAGGCGCTGGCCTTTCTCCAGCAAAACCAAGACCCCAAAACAATCATATCCGCTGTGGTGCATATGGACGAGAAAACGCCCCATATGCACCTTTCTTTTGTCCCGCTGACTGCGGACGGCAGGCTCAGCGCCAAGGAGATCGTAGGAAACAAGAAAAAGCTGACCCAGTGGCAGGACAAGTTTTGGGAATACATGGTGCTCAAATACCCGGACCTGGAGCGTGGGGACAGCGCCAGCCAGACCGGACGTGACCATATCCCGCCCAGAGTGTTCAAAGAGATGACCCGACTGACCAAGCAAAAGGCCAAACTGGAGGAACTGCTATCCGGTATCGGAGCCTTTAACGCCAAAAGCAGAGCTACCGAGATTTCGGCCCTGCTGGATAAGTATATCCCTGCGGTAGAGCAGATGCACAGCACCTTGAAGAAGTATCAGGTGGCATTTACGGAAACCACCGTAGAGAACAAAAAGCTGAAACAGGAGAATGCTCTGCTGGAGCAGTCTCTGAAAAAAGCAACCCAGGAAAGCACTTTGAAGCAGCTGGCCGATGCCAAGCTGCGGCGGGACTATGCTGACGCTGTTGCTGTGTTGGATCGCATTCCAAAGGAAGTGCTGGATGCGTATGCCTGTGGTGGTCACAGGAGAAAGGAGCGGCCTATTGAGCAAAATCTATGATGATCCGAAATATAATGCGGCTTTTGATCGCTGTATTGATGTAATGACAAAATTGATGCTGAAATATGGAAATCAAGTCTTAGAGCGGCACCAGATGGCTGCTCCTGTTTCTTTGCAGGAACAGCCAGGCACGGAGCAAAGCAGCTCTTTTGCCGACGCTGCTTAAAAGTTTACAATTTACACGTTGTGTAATTATTAAGCCAATGCTATAATAATTACGCAACGTGTGTTTTTTTGTTTATGGAGATGGTGCGATGGACTGCAAAACCAAAATAAAAGAACTGCGGGAAATGACCGGTATGAACCGTAAGGACTTTTGTAAATTCTTTCATATCCCCTATCGGACGGTAACGGAATGGGAACTGGATAACCGCCATGCGCCAGAATATGTCCTGCGTCTTTTGGAGTATTACATCCGCAATGAGGGATTGATAAAATCACCGGCTGAACAGAAACATGCCGGAGAAAGGAGTTCCAGCCATGAAAAGACGGACTAAGTGCTATATTTACACAAGAGTTTCCACCTCCATGCAGGTGGATGGATACAGTCTGGACGCCCAGAAGGATAAGCTGCGGAAGTATGCCGAGTATGAAGATATGACCATTGTCGGAGAGTATTCTGACGAGGGCTTCTCCGGCAAGAACATCCAGGGGAGGCTGGAGTTCCAGCGGATGCTGAGTGACATCCAACAGGGCAAGGACGATATTTCGTTTGTACTGGTGTTCAAACTCTCCCGCTTTGGAAGAAATGCGGCGGATGTTCTCAATTCCTTACAGCTGATGCAGGACTTTGGTGTCAACCTGATTTGTGTGGAGGATGGCATTGATTCTTCCAAAGATTCCGGCAAGCTGATGATCTCCGTCCTTTCTGCTGTGGCGGAAATTGAACGTGAAAACATTCGGACGCAGACAATGGCAGGTCGTGAGCAGAAAGCCCGTGAGGGAAAATGGAACGGCGGATTTGCCCCGTATGGCTACAAATTAGTGGATGGCAAATTGGAAATTGCCGAAGATGAAGTGGAAGTGGTACGGCTTATTTACGACAGATATATCCATACCAACGATGGGATCAACGGTGTAGCAAAGTATTTGAATGACCACGGATACAAAAAGAAAATCCGTCAGAATGGTACTATCCCTGGTTTTTCTTCCAATTTTGTGAAAGATATTCTGGACAATCCTGTTTACATGGGGAAGATCGCCTACGGCAGACGCAGAACGGAAAAGAAGCTGGGAACAAGAAACGAGATGCACGTGGTCGAGCAAGACGAGTTCCCAATCTACGATGGCCAGCATGAGGCAATTATTTCGGAAGAAGATTGGAACCTGGCACAGGATAAACGGAAGGCCAACGCCTTTAGGAGAGAAAAAGTAATTGACCCGGAGCACGCACATATATTGTCTGGTATCCTAAAATGCCCTTGCTGCGGTAAAAGCCTTTATGGAAATATAGCCAAGGCACACAGCAAGGATAAGAAAACCCGCTATTACTATTACTGCAAAAACACGTTAGGCGCAACCGGGCACAAATGCACCTTCCGTGTGAACATTGAGCAGACGGAAATGAACCGCATGGTTGCGGCAATCATTTCGGCTATGGTCAATGACCCGCAATTTTCAAAGGCAATCAAAGAGAAAATAGGGACATCCGTTGATACCGAGGATTTGGAAAAGCAGCTTTCTACACTCCAGGCACAGCTTCGTCAGACCTTGGGCATTAAAGCAAGGCTGGAGCGTCAGATGGACACGCTGGATATTAGCGATCCCTATTTTGATAGAAAAATTTTGGATTTGCAGCGTCGATATGACGAACAGTATGGTAGAATAGAAGAAATCGAGACACAGATAGATGAAGTGAAGAGCCAGATTCAGAGTATCCGCCAGGAGAAAATCTCCGGCGATAATATTTACCAACTTCTACTGGCCTTCGATGAAGTATACAGTGCTGCCACGGAAATCGAGCAAAAAGAGTTTATGAGAGCGTTTATTGAACGAATTGACCTGTATCCAGAAAAACAGAAGGATGGAAACTGGATCAGGAACATGGTGTTCAATTTTCCGGTTCCTGTGAATGGGCAGGAAGTAACAGAACTGCCCTTGGAATCTGGGACAATGCTCGAGACGGTAGTACTTTTGTCCAAACTAAACACCAAGCAGCATATCGAGGTGGAGTTGAATCTGGACGAGCTGGATTTGACATCGGCGGAGAGTAAAGCTACCTATGATGAGATCAAAGCCTATGTGCTGGAAAAGCACGGCCTAAAGGTGTCCAGCCTATATATCTCCCAGATTAAGCGGAAGTGCGGGCTAGATGTGGGGCAGAATTATAATCTGTCAAAGAAAGGAGACGCGAAAGTGCCACAGTGTCCGCCGGAAAAGGAAGCTGCAATTATGGATGCACTAAAGCATTTTAGAATGATTTGAGGAGTCGTTGCTTTTCTGACACAATCACTAAGCATGTATCAGAGTTCAGAGTTGGTTTTTCTGACGGATTAACTTAATCACATAGTAGCACCGGCGGAGAAATTGTAGCTTCGCCGGTGTTGTTTTATTGAATTAACATATGGTGGTGTCCTAGCTCTCGGACTTCAGTCATTCTCTGAAATTGAAACAGCTCCTAATGTGGTATATCGTGAGAAAAACAATTCATCAATGATGGACTCCGCGTTATACTCTTTCCCCCAAAGCTCAAGATGGCGTTTATCAATCGTATAAAGGCCAGTCTTAGGAATACGATCATCAGTCACAATAGTAGTGGTTCCAAAAATTTTGCGATGGTTTTGAATTGCTTCCCACATTTTGATGTTATCTTTTTGCCAATCTGGATGTACTTCAAGGACGAAATCGTTATAATACATAACAGGTTGGAATTGTTTTCTCACAGTTAGTGATTCATATTTTTTTGCATATGCCACCTTATGTGGGAATAACATCCCCATTATATTGGTATATGCTTTTTTATATGAGCTTAGTATAGCCATTGGGAGTGTCATGTTTACACTCGAATCTTCTGGATCATTATTTATCAGCAAGATCCTCATTCTTGAGCTACCATCAGCCATTATCTCAAGAAAATTATTTGTGTGCGCGGGTAGGTGCCCGTTTTGAGTGGACACTCCTCCTGGGGTATAAACGATGGAATTCCCAACGTATGATAGATTAAATGATGGCATCTCAGTTGCTAATCCTGCAGCGATTGCCTTCAAGTCTACTCCATTAAAGGTATCAATAGCAACTTGAATATCAGATGCTACCAAGGTGAAACCAATATCAACATATCCGTATATGTTATTGGAGTTTTCATACACTGGTGGTATTGATACTTTCTTCTCCATTTTGGCCAGCAGCTGTTCTCTTTTATTGTAGATTTGCGAAAGCTTTGAAGAATCCTTGATGGCAAACGAACCAGACGAAAGTCTTTCATAAATCTTACCACTACTAGTTATGTATGGCGGTTCGGAACCCTCGTCAATTTTAATTACATATACAACGCTGGTATCAAAGGTAAACTTTTTCACATCAAAAGAAGGAGTAGGCGTTATAGAGTCGTGAATTGCTGTATGAATTCTCTGCTCGTTCCATTCGGCGCAACCTTCAATCTGTTTGTCATCAGAAACGCCAAGAAAAATATAGCCCCCAAACGTATTTGAAAAAGCAGATACTTCTTCCATCATTTTTTTAGGGGAAACTCTATCATCTTTGAGTTCAAAATAGAATGATTCATCGAAATCTATTTCAGAAATAGCAGACTCGATATCTGCTGGAGTTAAACTCATCCATTCTTTTCCGTTTATATTAACCATTATACTATTAATCACCTTCTAGCTTAGATGCCTGTTCCAAATGAACACATAACACAAGTTTCTCCTTGAAAGCAGCCTAGATGCATTACAATCCCTTCACAATCTCCATAAACCGCTCCATAGAATATGCTCCCGGATAGTCCGGCTGCTTGGTCTCAAACACCATGTAATACTTGTACTGTTTTCCGGCCAGCTTCGCCCACTGGTCACCGATTTTAGCTTTCTCCTTGGACTCATCATTATCCAGGTGATCGCCCTTGGTCTCCACCATCAGTATCTTTCCACTGTGGAGCATCACGATGATATCAGGGTAAGCATGAACGGGGCCGTTAATCTGGAAGCCCAGTCTGGAGATATTGCGGTGCCACCACTTGACGTTACCCAGTTCTGACAGTGCCCACACCACCTTGAACTCGTACTCGTTCATATCTTCTTCGGCGGTATAGAGCGATTTTGGCACCATCGAGGTAAATGCCGTTGGGGAGATCACCGCTGGCAGCGCATAGTTGGGCAGACAGGAAATCTTGTCCTGCTCCAGCCAGGTATCAAAGACGCTGGAGCGATGCTGGGCAATCAATTCCTTTACTTTTCCCTGAATCTTCACAACGTAGGGATACGGTGACTGCTCCAGCTCGGAGAGCTGATCTTCGCTCATGGTGCCGATCACTCGGTCGATGTACTCATCCAGCTCCCGGTCATTGACGCAGTTCATCTTGGACAGCTTTTGCTTGATAATGCCCTTACACAGAGAAAGCCGCTTTTCCGAAGGCTGGGTGTTGAACCACTCTCGGAAAAAGACGCTGTCGCCGCCAGACAGCCGCCACGCCTTTGCGGTACTGTCTTTGCTATCGTCTACATCTACCCGCGCCATCTCAGCATTGACTGTGGTGAAATCCACGTGAGCGTCTTTGTCCCGCAGAGAGAAGCCACCCTCCAAATGCTCCAGTTCCAGGGGTTCATGGGCTTCCGAAAACAGGCTGGGGCCGGTCTCCAGCATTAATTGTGGGAAGCGCAAGGCAGCGGCTTCGTCTGCAAATTCCTCATTCATTCGGAACTGATTCATTTTGTCGCGCACCTCCGATGGAGCCTGGCTCAAAGCGGTATTGTCAGCCTGGTTGATCTCGTCCTCATAGGTTTTGTTCTGTTGCAGAGCCTGTGACAACATGGGGTCGGACTGCATGGTTCCATCCTGCACGGATTGCTCTGCCTCCTGTGCGGCTGCTTCAAAACGTGCCTTCAAATCCGAGCCGTCTACCTCCGGCAAATCCGGTTCGTCAGCGGGAGGGGTTACAATGGGAAGCTGCTCTGTTTCTGCGGTGGGAGGTGCCATAACGGGAACATCCACATCCTGTGCCCGGTAGTCACGGCTGCTGAAACCCGCGCTGTTCAGCCCGGCCACGACCTTCTCCAGCGTCTGCTGGAAGTCTGCGGAAGATGTGATGACATAGGAAAGATTCAGCACTTCGCTGCTGTTTTTCTGCGTGTAGGGCAGCCGAAGTACACGGCCCAAAATCTGCTCCACATCCACGGTAGAAGTGCGGTTTGCCACCGTGGCCAGCACATAGGCAAAGGGGCAGTCCCAGCCCTCTTTCAGGGCATTCACGGTGATAATGTACCGGATGGGGCAGTCTGGGGACAGCAAATCCACATTTTTCAGTTCGTCCTTATCGCCGGTTTTGATGGCGATCTCCTTTTCGGCAATGCCGCCGTCCACCAGCGTTTTCTTGATTTTTTCGTATGTGGTGCTGTCCGCATTGTTGCGGGGCTGGGCCTGGAAAAGAACGATAGGGCGAATATAGCGTCCGCTGGTTTCCTGCTCCCGCTTAGCCTGTGCCTCCAGTTTGGCACGAATGGCGATAGCATCTCCATACACATCGGCCTGGGATTTCCGGTTATACACGATGACCGGCAGTTTGACCATGTTGGCCTTTTTCAGCCGTGCAGCGTCTACAAAAGAGATGATATTGCTTTTCTTCTTGGGTGTGGCAGTCAAGTCAAACACAAAGCTGGGATTGAAATTTTGCAGCATTTCCACACTCAAATCCGAAGTGGCATGGTGGCTTTCGTCCACGATGACCACCGGATTCAGATAGCGGATCACCTGGATCAGCGCCGTCTCATCAGTGTCGGCCAGTAAAACCGACGGATCATCCATCCACTTGGCAAACTCGGCCAGATAACCATTCTCCTGATAGGCTTTGCGCCCTTCCTTTTTGCTGGTTCGGAAGGAATCATAGCTGAGCACAAACAAAGAAAGCTGTTCTGTCACCGAAGAGGGGGTGAAGTTCTGCCCCATGAGGGCCTGTTCCTTGGAGTACACCTGCACCCGCCCGCCAAAATCCACATCCAGCCGCTGGCGGTAGGGATGGTCTGGATTTTCCAGCGCCTTACGGGTCTGGGTCAGAATGGCCTCAGAGGGCACCAGCCATACAACGGCCTTGGCCCGGCGCTGGGGCATGGCGTCAAAAA
>DSTFC04002__coassemble_2641_pt1 | contig 7983 bp, 6 predicted proteins | sample DSTFC04002__metabat2_high_PE_045 | metagenome-assembled genome bin DSTFC04002
GATTTGACTCTCTGGATAGCAGACTCAGCTCCCTGGAGAACAGATTTGACTCTCTAGATAGCAAAGTAGAAACATTACAGGAAAACTATAGTAAACTGGCAGAGCATATAGAGAAGGTTACCGACCACAATATCTCTATTCTTGCAGAAAATCAGCTTGAACTGAACCGGAAACTAAACATCCTTCTGGAACAGTCTGACAGTCTGTCTTTTTCCATGTACAGGACACATGTAACAGTATTAACACATCGCGTGGACAACCTGGAAAAAGATATGGAGATATTAAAGGGAATCCATGCCTGACAGCGTATGAGTAAAAGGATACCGGACCGGCATATTGCCGGCCCGGTATCCTTTTACTCTTCAAAAATCTTTTTATAAATCGGGAAACAGTCGAAGGTGGCGAAATAATCCCTTGGTGTCTCCGCTCTGCGGATCATCGCAAAGCTTCCGTCTTCTTTCAGCAGCACTTCCGCTGATTTTAACTTTCCATTGTAATTGTATCCCATGGCAAAGCCGTGGGCTCCTGTGTCATGAATCACCAGCAGATCTCCCACATCCACTTTCGGCAGCATCCGGTCGATGGCAAATTTATCGTTGTTTTCGCACAGAGAACCGGTCACATCATACATGTGATCGCAGGGTTCATTCTCCTTGCCCATCACGGTGATGTGATGATAAGCGCCGTACATAGCCGGCCGCATCAGATTCACCGCGCAGGCATCACAGCCGATATATTCTTTATGCGTATGCTTTTCGTGAATTACCTCGGTCACCAGACAGCCGTATGGTCCCGTCATAAACCGTCCCAATTCTGTGTAAATGGCCACGTCGCCCATACCTGCAGGCGTCAGCACCTCTTCATAGACCTTACGCACGCCTTCTCCGATGACCTGGATATCATTTGGCTCCTGATCCGGACGGTAAGGAATGCCGATACCGCCGGACAGATTGATGAATTTGATGTCCGCGCCCGTCTCTTTTTCCAGCTTCACCGCCATCTCAAAGAGCACCTTCGCCAGCATGGGATAATAATCATTGGTCACCGTATTGCTGGCAAGGAATGCATGCACGCCGAACTCTTCCACCCCTTTGGATTTCAGGATCCGGAAGGCCTCAAACAGCTGCTCCGTCGTCATGCCGTATTTGGCATCGCCGGGATTATCCATGATATCATTGCTGATTTTAAACAGCCCGCCCGGATTATACCGGCAGCTGATCCGTTTGGGAAGATAACCCAATGTTTTTTCCAGAAAATCGATATGGGTAATGTCATCCAGGTTAATGGTGGCTCCTGTCTTTGCCGCATACTGATAATCTTCCGCCGGCGTATCATTGGACGAAAACATGATATCCTCGTCTTTGCAGCCAAGCGCCTTAGAAAGCATCAGTTCCGTCAGGGAAGAACAGTCGCAGCCACAGCCGTACTCCTGCAGAATCTGTATCAGGAAAGGATTAGGGCAGGCCTTCACCGCGAAGTACTCCCGGTATCCCTTATTCCAGGCAAACGCCTCTTTCAGCGCTTTGGCATTTTCCCGGATCCCTTTCTCATCATACAGATGAAAGGGCGTAGGGATTTCCTTTCTGATTTCCTCTAATTTCTCCTTCGTCACAAAAGGTTTCTTTATCATTTCTGTCGTCCTCCTCATTGGTGATTGATATCTTAGTCGCACTGGACGATATGAAGCATATTGGTCACGGCGCCTTCCCCCGCCACAATATTGGTCGCAGGATCGCCCGCCGTGAATACTACCATATCGCCCGACGCAATGTATTTTTCCCGTTTTACCACATACATCGCATGGGAAATAATATTCTCCGTAGAATCCTCCTCATATCCGCCAAGGGGCGTGATGCCCCAGTAAATCTGCATTTTTCTCTGAGCCCAGGCATTGGGTGTCACCGCGTAGATGGGCACCTTGGGGCGGAAATTAGAGATCAGTCTGGCCGTCTGGCCGGAAACCGTCGGCGTAATAATACATTTCGCATGAAGGAAAATGCTGGCCTGTACAGCGGAAATCCCCACGGTACTGGAAACGTTGCTGTGTCCCCGCAGCGCCTTATAATCCAGAAAACGCTCATAATTCAGGTAAGGTTCCGAAGAGTTGGCAATCTCCACCATCATATGTAACGCTTCCACCGGATATTTACCCACAGCCGTTTCACCGGAAAGCATTACGGCGTCCGTACCGTCATAGATGGCATTGGCCACATCCGTCACCTCCGCCCGCGTCGGCCGCGGATTTCGAATCATGGAATCCAGCATCTGCGTGGCGGTGATAACCGGTTTATACCGCAGATTACACCTGCGGATGATTTCCTTTTGAATATGGGGAACCTCCCAGGCAGGAATCTCCACTCCCAGGTCGCCTCTGGCCACCATGATCCCGTCGGCCTGCTGGATGATCCGGTCGATATTGTCTACGCCTTCCTTACTCTCTATCTTGGCGATGATATCAATATGATCCCCGCCGTTTGCCTTAAGCAGCTGACGGATTTCTTTGATAGCCTCTGCGTTTCTCACAAAAGAAGCCGCGATAAAATCCACGCCCTGCTCGATTCCAAACAAAATATCCTTCACATCCTGCTCCGTGATATTGGGAAGGCCGATGCTGGTATCCGGTACGTTGACGCCCTTTTGCTGTCCCAGTTCACCGCCGTTGACCACCACGCAGGTAATATCCGTATCTGTTTTGGAGATAATCTTCAGTTCGATCAGTCCGTCATCGATTAAAATCCTGCCGCCGATGTGCACGTCCTGGGGCAGTTTTTCATAAGTCAGACTGCAGCGGGACGCATTTCCCATGATCTTTTCCGTCGTCAGGACAAACTCCGCTCCCTCCTGCAGCATCACCTTCTGGCCGTTTTCCAGAAGGCCCGTGCGAATCTCCGGCCCTTTCGTATCCAGCAGGATAGCGATGGGTTTTTTCAGCTTGGTACGGATCTCCTTTAACTGATCCATCCTGGCTTTTTGCTCCTCATGGGTCCCGTGAGAAAAATTAAAACGGGCAATATCCATGCCGCCCAAAATGAGCTGTTTCATCACTTCCGGGTTATCGGTGTTTGGTCCCATGGTACAGACGATTTTCGTTTTCTTCATACTCTACTCCTTTTCCTTAACTAAACCTTTTCCTGCTTCTGCCTACTGCACATGCTTATGGGTAAACAGATGATCCTGGCAGTATTCGTAATTCCCCTTACATTTGGAACAAAACCGAAACTCCAGGTTATCGCCGTCCAGTTCCGTCCGGCCGCAGACGGCACATTTATGCTTTGTCACCTGTCCTTTGCTGTTATATCCGCTGTTTACCGCCCGCATATACGTCCTTCTGCGCTTCACCTGCCGCGGACTGATCCGGGATGTATTCCTGGTTGCCAGAAAGAAAATAATAAAATTCATCAAACTGCAGATAATACAGGCTCTGGTTACCCAGCCGCTGCCTGCCATCTGCCAGACAAGATACACGATATCCACCAGCGCAAGCCATTTGATCTTCAGCGGAATAATGAAATACAGCAGCACCTGCATATTGGGATACGCCGCTGCAAATCCCAGGAAGATGGACATAGAAATAAAATACGTGCTGAAAGCTCCTCCCTCCAGCAGCAAGATGCCGTTTGATCCGGTAAGAAGCAAAATCCCGTAAAGCACAAAAGCGCCGATCACAGACAGGATAATGCCGCCGAAGATGTACAGATTGTACCGGAAGGCTCCCCAGGTCTGCTCCAGCGTCGTGCCGATGGAATAATAAAAGAACAACATGATAATCGTAAAGATATCCAGGGTCCCCGGCGGAATCAAAAGCCAGCTGACCAGCCTCCATACCTGTCCTTGCAGTATCAGCGCCGGTTCCAGCAGACAGTAGCTAAGCGCCTCGGGCGCCAGATAGTTAAGCAGATATCCGGCGACATACGTGATAATAATGTACATGGTCAGGTTATGGACTGCATATCTGCCAAACTTTTGCTCCATTTTATTGATCAGTTTCATAGACTCTCCTTGTCTTTTCATTCTCTGCATATACTATGGAAAATTCAGGTTTATTATACGATGGTGCTTACCCATTTGTCAATTATCCCCGTGGACTTTTCCCCTTCGGCTGTGCTATACTCAACAATAGTAAACGCGAAACAGAAAGAAGGAACAAAAATCATGGCTGGATCATCATTTGGAACACTTTTTACCGTCACCACCTGGGGCGAATCCCATGGGAAAGGGCTCGGAGCGGTGGTGGACGGCTGTCCGGCGGGCCTTTTGCTGGATGAAACCTGGATACAGAAATTCCTGGACCGCAGAAAGCCTGGTCAGAACCGCTATACCACTGCACGCAGGGAAAGCGACGCCGTGGAAATCCTCTCCGGCGTTTTCGAAGGCAAAACCACCGGAACACCCATCTCTTTGCTGGTCAGAAATACCGACCAGCGCTCCCGGGATTACGGCGACATCGCCTCCTGCTACCGCCCCGGGCACGCCGACTACACCTTTGATCAGAAATACGGCTTCCGGGATTACCGGGGAGGCGGGCGATCTTCCGGCCGGGAAACCATCGGCCGCGTGGCCGCCGGCGCCATCGCCGTGAAAATCCTGGAAGAACTGGGCGTCTCTTTTTGCACCTACACAAAGGCCATCGGACCGGTGACAGCCACAGCCTTTGATCCCGCCCACATCCTGCAGGATCCCCTCTACATGGCGGATGCGGAAGCTTCTGCCAAAGCCCAGGCCTATCTCAAGGAATGCATGGCAGCGCAGGACTCCTCCGGCGGCGTCATCGAATGCCGCGTCAGCGGACTGCCCGCCGGACTTGGCACCCCCGTCTTCGATAAACTGGACGCCTGCCTTGGGAAAGCCCTTTTTTCCATCGGCGCTGTTAAAGCCGTAGAAATCGGAGACGGTATCGATGCCGCCCGCGCCAAAGGCTCCTCCAACAACGACGGATTTTTCCATGATGCCGACGGCGCCGTAAAGAAATCCACTAACCATGCCGGAGGCGTCCTGGGCGGAATCAGCGACGGCAGTGATCTGATCCTGCGCGCTCATATCAAACCCACTCCCTCCATCTCCTCTCCGCAAAATACCGTCAACCAGGATGGAGAGGACATCCAGATCCGGATCAAGGGCCGCCATGATCCCGTCATCGTACCCAGAGCTGTGGTGGTGGTGGAATCCATGACCGCCCTGACCCTTGTGGACGCCCTTCTTACCGGAATGGGCGCCCGGATGGAAAATCTGAAGAAAGTATGGAAATAAAAAACCATGAGCTGCCGCAATCGCGGCAGCCTCCTTTTCAGGCTATACGGTTAAAGCATCTTTTTACAATCCGACGGTTCCGTCGGACAAGCGGCATTTCTGCCGCGGATTATCCCAACAACCAATAAAATACGGAGCAGCTGTCCTCTCTTCTATCGTTTTGCACAGATTTTCTTTGCATTTTCCTTTACAGAAGCGGACTTCTGCTCTATAATGAAAGGAGAATGTGATTTGGTAAACACGAAAAAGAATTTAAGCGACCTGACGCTTCTGGATCGATTCCTTTTTGCCGAGGCAGTGGAGGATCCGGAAATCATGCAGCTGATCCTGGAGATCATCCTGGAACGGGAAGTCCGCCTGGATGGCCTGCCCCAGACGGAGAAGGAGGAACGGGATTCGCCCCGGTACCGCCATGTCCGGCTGGACGTCTGGGCCAGGGATCTGGATAACCGCGTCTACGATACGGAAGTACAGAAACGCAATACCGGCAACCTGCCCCGGCGCAGCCGCTACTACCAGAGCCACATCGATGTGAAGCTGCTGGAGCCGGGGACGGTGGATTTCAGCCTTCTGGGCGATGTTATCCTGATTCTCATCGCCCCCTTCGACCTGATCGGCGACGGCTGTTACCGGTACACGTTCCAGATGTGCTGCATGGAAAACAAAAAACGGATCCTGGAAGACGGCGCGGTACGGATTTTTCTTAATACCCATGGGAAGAACCCTAAGGAGGTCAGCCCGGAGCTGGTACAGCTGCTCCATTTCATGGAGCATACCAACGAGGCTCCGCCTGCCGACGGGGAGTGTGAGAAAGTCCAACGGCTGCGCAAAAAGATCGAAGCGATCAAGTCCAACGAAGAGGTAGGTGTACGTTTCATGCAAGAATGGGAAGAACGAGAACTGGAGCGGATCGACGCCCGCAAAGAAGGCGAAAAAATTGGCGAAGAGCGGGGGGAACAACGAGGATTGAAGCTTGGAAAACAACGAGGCCTTATGCTTGGGGAGCAGAACAAACTGCGAAATCTCGTACAGAAAAAACTGGCCAAAAAACAGTCCCTGGAGAAGATCGCTGAAGATCTAATGGAGGATCTGGAGACGATCCGGAACATTGCAGATAATCTGTCTGGAAAATGAGATCCCAGGATGTCAGCCCGGATCTGGTACAGCTGCTCCATTTCATGGAGCATACCAACGAGGCTCCGCCTGCCGACGGGGAGTGTGAGAAAGTACGACGGCTGCGAAAAAAATTGAAGCGATCAAGTCCAACGAAGAGGTAGGTGTACGTTTCATGCAGGAATGGGAAGAACGGGAACTGGAGCGGATCGATGCCCGCAAAGAAGGCGAAAAAATTGGCGAAGAGCGCGGAGAACAGCGGGGATTGAAGCTCGGGGAAAAACGAGGACTGGAACTTGGGGAAAAACGAGGACTGGAACTTGGAAAACAACGAGGTCTTGTGCTCGGAGAGCAGAACAAACTGCGAAATCAGGTGCAGAAAAAACTGGCAAAAAACCAGTCCCTGGAGAAGATCGCTGAAGATCTAATGGAGGATCTGGAGACGATCCAAGAAATTGCAGATAATCTGTCTGGAAAATAAAATCCCCATAATCTTACAGGAGGCTGCCTCATGTAAGGCAGCCCCGTATCCCTGTTTCGGACTATAAGACAGTTAAAATGGAAAATTTTTTATATATTAATCCAGATGTCAAGATAAAGCGTTGCTTTTTCCCATCTGACATGATACTATCTTCTTACATCAAACCGACGGTTCCGTCGGGCAAGCGGCACCTCTGCCGCAGATCATCCCAACAACCAATAAAATACGGAGCAGCTGTCCTCTCTTCTATCGTTTTGCACAGATTTTCTTTGCATTTTCCTTTACAGAAGCGGACTTCTGCTCTATAATGAAAGGAGAATGTGATTTGACAAACACGAAAAAAAATTTAAGTGACCTGACGCTTCTAGACCGCTTCCTCTTTGCCGAGGCAGTGGAGGATCCGGAAATCATGCAGCTGATCCTGGAGATCATCCTGGAACGGGAAGTCCGCCTGGATGGCCTGCCCCAGACGGAGAAGGAGGAACGGGATTCGCCCCGGTACCGCCATGTCCGGCTGGACGTCTGGGCCAGGGATCTGGATAACCGCGTCTACGATACGGAAGTACAGAAACGCAATACCGGCAACCTGCCCCGGCGCAGCCGCTACTACCAGAGCCACATCGATGTGAAGCTGCTGGAGCCGGGGACGGTGGATTTCAGCCTTCTGGGCGATGTTATCCTGATTCTCATCGCCCCCTTCGACCTGATCGGCGACGGCTGTTACCGGTACACGTTCCAGATGTGCTGCATGGAAAACAAAAAACGGATCCTGGAAGACGGCGCGGTACGGATTTTTCTTAATACCCATGGGAAGAACCCTAAGGAGGTCAGCCCGGAGCTGGTACAGCTGCTCCATTTCATGGAGCATACCAACGAGGCTCCGCCTGCCGACGGGGAGTGCGAGAAAGTCCAGCGGCTGCGCAAAAAGATTGAAGCGATCAAGTCCAACGAAGAGGTAGGTGTACGTTTCATGCAGGAATGGGAAGAACGGGAACTGGAGCGGATCGACGCGCGCAAAGAAGGCGAAGAACGTGGGGAAAAACGAGGCCTTATGCTTGGAGAACAGAAAAAACTGCGAAATCAGGTGCAGAAAAAACTGGCCAAAAAACAGTCCCTGGAGAAGATCGCTGAAGATCTAATGG
>DSTFC04002__coassemble_3445_pt1 | contig 6319 bp, 8 predicted proteins | sample DSTFC04002__metabat2_high_PE_045 | metagenome-assembled genome bin DSTFC04002
GTGGCCCTTGTCGATGTGGGTTGTCAGCACATAGGAGTATTTGCCTTGCAGCACTTCGTCGGCAAGTAGCTTGCCGATCTCATGGGCCTGTTCCGGCGTAGCCTCGCCGGGGGCAAAGGATTGGATCAGGTGGTGGGCCAGATTGTTGCCTTTCTGGATCGCCTGCGCCAGCAGCATTTCAAATTCTATGTCCGCTGTTTCATAGGAACAGCCAAAAGAGGACACCAGCATTTTGTCCTCGGTCTTGTCCGGGTTCTCGATGTAGTCCAGCGCCTTTTTCAGCGTTGACTTGATAGGATGTATCTTTGTAACTGCCATATCTTCGCCAGCGCCCCTTTGATGTCCTCAATGTCCTGCGCGTACACAGTCCCGGTACTGTTGATACGCCGGGCAATCTGATTGACGTTGACGCCGATCTTTTGCAGCTCGGCGGTCTGCGCCCGGATGTCGCTGGTGTCCATGTGGACGATATACCCATCAATGAGCATTTTCCGGGCATAGGCGGAAAAGTTCTTCGTGTGGAGCTGGGCCATTTTCTGCTGGATCAAGGCCCGTTCTTCCGGCGTCACAGGGACGCGCAGCACAATGTTTCGTGTTCGGTTTGCCATTCATTCACCGTCCTTTCTGAACAGGGGTTTGGGGCTTTCCCCAACAAGCAACCGGCCACGGCCCGCAGGGACAGGGGCGGGCCGGTTTTCGGAAGTGTGGCTACACTTCCTATGAATGTTTCATATTAGGAAAACACACTGCCAGAAATGGTGTGGCGGGCATCAGCCCGCCGCGGCGGGAATTTCAGAAATGTTAATTTCAATGTATTCGGCAATTCTGCGAAACTCGTCAGCAAACTTGAATTTCACGCTGATATTGCCGTTTTCGTAAACCTTGATGTAGTTTACAAGATCAATGAGGATTTCCCGGTTGAGCGTTTCAATGTTCTGATGTTTCTTAAAGGCCACCAGCGCCGGAGGATGCTCGCTGTCAACGCCGTTTGCCAGTTCCGCCCGTTCAGCAGTCAGCCGCTCCAGCACATCGGAGATAGAGCTTATTTGCCGTTCATAGTCAGCCTTCATTGTCCGATAGTCCTGCTGGGTAATTTCCCCGTCTTTCCAGTCTTGATAAAGAGACTGTTTGTAGCGGGTAATTTTCGCCAGTTCCTTTTCCTTTGCGACAATCAGATCATCCAGTCGAAAAGACTGGCTTTTTTTGATTGGAGCCGAGTTGATACGGGCAAGTATCTCCGAAAAGGAAACGGCCAGATGTACCTGTTGACGGACGGCAAACAGGACGGCGGCCTCCAGCCGCTCATGCTTGATTGAGTGCATGGAGCAGGCAGTCCGGGAGCGGTATTTGTAGGTAGAGCAGGCGTAATACACATTTTTCCCGCTCTGGCTCCGTGTAATGGATTTTTCGCAATCCGCACATCGGAGAAAACCGCTGAACAGATGGAGCTCCTTTTTCCGTGGGGCCGTCCGGGTGTCCCGTTTCAACAGGGCCTGCACCTTTTCAAAGGTTTCCCGGTCTATAATCGCCTCGTGGGTATCAGCCACCCGCACCCATTCATCCTCCGGCACCGCCTCAATCTCATGTACCTTATAGCTTTTCACACGGCGGCGGCCCTGTACCAAATCCCCGGTATAAATCGGGTTGGTAAGAATATTTGTAAGCACCCGATCTCCCCACATGGGATTATCTGATACCGAACAGGAATAGGGCAGGCCCTTATTTTTTCGGTAGGTTGTCGGGCTGGGGATACCGTGGTCGTTTAGGTGGTAAACGATAGCCCGCCTTGTTTCACCTTGCAAAGTCTTGTTATAAATGAGCTTTACAATCTCGGCGGCCTCGGGATCGACAATCAACTGGTGTTTGTCTTTCGGATCTTTTATGTAGCCGTAGGGGGCAAAGGAGCCGATGTACTGGCCGTTGCGCCGCTTATAGTCAAACACCTGGCGGATTTTCTTTGAAGTCTGATAGCAGTATTGATCATTCATTACATTTGTAATCGGAACAATAATACTGGAAACGCTGTCCGGGTTGAGGTAGCTGTCCACATTTTCAGCAAGACTGATAAAACGGACGCCCATCTGCACAAACAGGTTGTCAATCAGACTTCCCGCATCGCTGTAATTCCGGGCAAAACGGGAAAGGTCTTTTACCACAACACAGTTGATTTTCCCACTCATTACATCGGCCAGAAGCCGCTGGAAATTTTCGCGGTTGGCATCCGTCCCCGTGTGTCCATCGTCCACATATTCGGAAACGCTTTCAAATTCCTCAATGTGTTTTTGGTAAAAGTCATTCAGCAGGTCGCGCTGGTTTTTTACGCTGTTGCTATCGTCTTTTCCTTTTTTCAAATCTTCTTTGGAAAGCCGGATATATTCGCCCAGCCGCCAGCGCCGGATCGTATAAGAGGGAGAGAAACTCTGTTGAAACCCTCTGTTTTTTGTTCGTGACATTGTTCCTCCTTCCCTATCACATTACACTTATATTATAACTCTGTCCCATAGGGACAACAAGGATGGCTCCGCCTCGGGACACTTTGTCTCGAAGCTGGGGCGGGCCGCAGCCGAAGTCACAGCCCGCTTTTTTGCCGGATCAAATAGTCCGTCAAGGTGTCCTGCAAAGACGGCCCGCCTTCCGCAAATTCAATTTTCACACCGACTCCGCCGATGTTGAAGCAGTACAGATTTTTGGCAACTTGCAAAAACCTTGTGACGCGCTCTTTGCGGGAAAGGGCGTTATCAAAGGTCATACCGCTCACATCGGGCAGAGACTCAGGGGAAACTGCGCCAATATCAACGCTTTTCATTTGTTCCAGTTCCTGTGCGGTTAATCTCACGGTAAAACCTCCTTTGTTCAGATTGATAAACGCCTCCCGGTTGTCCTGTGGGGAAACGCGAAAAGGCGGCACCGCATAAGTGCCGCCCTTTGGCCTGTCCTCACATCGGGACACTTTGTCTCGAAGTTAATAGGGGCCGTTTTCGTAATGGTGCTGGGCCTCGTCCAGCGTTTTGAAATCAAATACATAATGGAGCTCACCGACAACGCGCCGGATGTCCTCGGGGGAAAAACCGCAGTTTTCCATCGCATAGATCACATATCCCCGGCAGGCGTTGTTGCTCCACGGCTCGGCCAGCATAGCGGCCAATGTAGGATCGAACTTCATTTTTTCATTCCCCCTTTGATAAAAATTTAGGGAACGCCGCGCCCATTTCCTTGACCTGTCCAAAGACAACTATACTCGGCGCGGCGCTCCCTCGCAGACGAGAGGGCGGCCCGGAGGGACAGGCGGCCAGCCTGTCCACTGCCGGATCGTGGCCGTAGGTTGGCCGGGCCCACTTGCGGCGCTGGTGTTGTTCGCTCATTTTCCTTTGGGAAAAGTCACCGCGCACCCGCCGCCTGGCTCCCCGGATCATGCTCGGGGCCTTCCTTGTTCATCTGCGGAGAAAAGAAAACCTCCTCTCATAAACCGAGACATTTTTGGATGATATTCGGACTGGTTCAGCGGGATTTTTTCAAATATTTTTTCATGTTCTCCAAACCGCGCTCCACAGCCCGCCGCACTGCGCTTTCGTCAACGCCTTCCGATTCAGCTACTTCAGAATAGGTCTTGCCAAGAATGACGCAGGCATCCACACGGCGGCCCTGGACTTCGGGCAGAGAGTTAAGCGCGTTCCACAGACGGATAAAGAGTTCCATCCGTTCCAAGAGCTCCTGGGGCGTGGGCTCATGCAGGCAGGCCGAGTATTCGATCCCGTCCTCACAGTCAAGAGAATACTGCGCCTTGTGCCGGGAGAGCCGCCGCTGGTAGGCCATTTCATAACGGGCATCCGCAAGAAAGACTTCCGCTACTTCGTCAGAAATCTCAATAAACTGATCCTGGGTGTACCAATAATAAAAATCTTTCAGATTGATTATAGCCATAATAAACCTCCGTTTCGGTGTTGGGTGGATGAGTGACCGAAACGGAGCCCGGCGGGGAGCGGCACCCTGGGGAGCTGCTCCGTACCTCGGGACACTTTGTCTCGAAGTGCAGATAACAAAAAGCGCCTGCGCGACACAAGGCCACGCAAGCGCATGAAATGACAAATTCATTTATGTACTGCCAAATTTCGCATCCACCGCCGGACTGATCCTGCTGGGCGGGTGGGCTTTTTTTGACAGGTTAGGGGGATGGAAAAGAAAAAAGGACACGGCGATACCTCCTGGACACCGCCGTATCCTTAAAAAAGGGCGACTTTAACACACCCCCCGCAATCTCATTTTTTGAAAAGAAAACGGCGGCTTGAAATTTGTTATTTCAAAACCGCCGTAAGGCTACTGTATTTTGTTTTGGCGCGTGATGAACCAGCCGCCGAAACAACGTTTTTTTTTGTTTCGGTAGCACTGAGTTCTTAAATTCCTATGTATTATTTAAGATAGGACACTACATCTTTAAATGCATTCCTCGGTCTTTTTGTAGGATTTTCATCAGGATACCCCAACGCTACTGCGGCCAACAATTCACCATATTCTTTATGGTATTTGGACAATCTATCATAAGCAAAATATATATCACATATCCACAAAGAGCCTATACCAAGAGAAGTAGCCTCTAATATTATGTTTTGTATGGCGGCCCCGACGGACTGGATGTCAGCGCGTTCATATATCTTATTTTCAATACTCAAATCCTCATATAAAGATTTGCCTTGCGGATTATAAATTAACAGTAACACAGGTGCTTGATCTATTATTTGGGCCGTATGATTTGCCGCTGCAAGGTATTTTGAACTATTGGGGAGTAATTTCCTACTACTTTCTTCCTGTATACCTTGTCTCATTATTTCGGAGAATTGCTTTTTAGCATTATCTTCTAAAACGACAAATTTCCAAGGTTGTCTATTCTTTGCTGATGGCGCATCAATACCAGCTTTAAGAATATTATCTATGAGTTCCCTTTCTACTTTTTGGGAACAAAATTTTCGTATACTTCTTCTGTTTTCTATTTCTTTCATTTTATTCTCCATTCTACTGCCTTTGATTGCCAGCATAAATTTTAATGTAAATCTACTTTCTTTCGTACTACTTTTCCCACCGCTATAAAATTTTACCCGTCAGGATCAAATTTTTCATTATTTGAATTTGTTTTTCCAAAATTGTATTTGACAGATGAGCGGAAAGCATTATCTCTTCAAGTCCTATAAACCAAAATACTACTAACTCTACTAAATCATTAGTCAGCTCATAAGGTAAAATACCATGTCCTTTTCCAAAAATAATAATTTCCATAATGGGTTGCTTTAAGCCATTAACTGCAATTTCGAAAAACTCTTTGTCCTGATCATTTTTATGAGCGGCAAAAAATTCAATCATTGCTAATTTTAGGCTATCATCAATATTTAAAAGATTATATTTCAAATCCTCAAAGTATTGATCAATGGCTTTTATAAAGTCTTTCGTGCTATTCAAATCATAAGTCACTTTCTCTGCGTGTGATTTATGATATTGCTTGATAACTTCTATAAATATCTCATCTACGGAGCTAAAGTATAGATAGATACCTCCGCGACTAATATTGCATTCATCAATTATATCTTTCATAGTAACATTTGAAAAACCCTTAGTTCTAAAAACTTGTTCTGCACATTTTAATATTAAATTTCTTTTTTCTTTTGATCTTTCCGACATAGACACACCTCCGCAAAATGACACAAGTGTCATTTATATTTTATGACACTTGTGTCATTTTGTCAATAATAGCCTTCCGGGTATCATTCATGTGATTTTACAGTGAAATTAAATAGTCAGTAGTATGAAACTTACAATCGTTCAAATAATAACACCTGAAATGTAAAATTACATTAGGTGATATTATGAAGATTGAGAGAGATGAACGACGATTTGATTTTCACGATATAGGGCTTGCCATCAAACGGGCAAGGGAGGCCAGCGGAATGACGCAGGAGCAACTGGCCTATATTGTTGACCGGGCTCCGCGCACCATCATGTATAACGAGAATGACGGCCAGCACCCCAGCCTCAACACCTTTTATCAGATGGTGACAATGTTTGATATATCGGTAGATCAATACTTTTATCCGTCCAAGAATAAAGGGAGCGAGTGCAGAAAGCGGATTGACGCTATGCTCAACGCCCTGGACGAAAAAGAACTAAAAATTGTAGAAGCCACGATCCAAGCGATGAAAGCGGCTAAAGAAACGGAGGATGCGTAAGAAAAGCGTGTACCTCCGTTTTTTGCGCCATTTTCGGGGCTTGCACAAAACGGTTATACCGAATCTTAGATTATCCCGAAAATTTCATATAAGGGCTTTAGACAAAG
>DSTFC04002__coassemble_3584_pt1 | contig 6102 bp, 2 predicted proteins | sample DSTFC04002__metabat2_high_PE_045 | metagenome-assembled genome bin DSTFC04002
AACCAGTCCCTGGAGAAGATCGCTGAAGATCTAATGGAGGATCTGGAGACGATCCGGGAAATTGCAGATAATCTGTCTGGAAAATGAGATCCCAGGATGTCAGCCTGGATCTGGTACAGCTGCTCCATTTCATGGAGCATACCAACGAGGCACCGCCTGCCGACGGGGAGTGCGAGAAAGTACGACGGCTGCGAAAAAAGATTGAAGCGATCAAGTCCAACGAAGAGGTAGGTGTACGTTTCATGCAGGAATGGGAAGAACGGGAACTGGAGCGGATCGATGCCCGCAAAGAAGGCGAAAAAATTGGCGAAGAGCGGGGGGAGCAGAACAAACTACGAAATCTCGTACAGAAAAAACTGTACCAAAACCAGTCCCTGGAAAAAATCGCTGAAGATTTAATAGAGGATCTGGAAACGATCCGGGAAATTGCAGAAAATCTGTCTGGAAAATAAAATCCCCATAATCTTACAGGAGGCTGCCTTATGTTCGGCAGCCTCCTTTTTCAGGCCATACGGTTAAAAATATCTTGATAGCCGTACTGCTTTATATATTCAAAAAAGACTCTCAAACTCCGCCACCGCTTTTCTGTTATATGCCTCATAATCCACATTCATAGGCTTTACCTTTCCCTCATCAAAGGCCTTTAATCCTTCATATAAGCCGTCCGCACTCATAGGTACCATGAATCCGCCATGCTCCGTCAGAAAACCTCTGGGGCCGGGAATATCCGTGGATATGACAGGAATTCCCAGGGTATCCGCCTCCAAAAGAACCAGCCCCAGCGCCTCATAGCGGGAAGACAGAACGAAAACATCGCATTGCTTCAGGATCGGCATGGGATTGGAAACCGCCTTGATAATCACGATGTGATCCTTGCAGGGCAGCGAAGCGGCCATATCTCTGGTCTTCTCATAGAGAGGGCCATATCCGCCAATGATGATCAGATAACTGTCCGGATGCTCCCGCTGATACTTCTCAAAGGCTTCCATCAGCATATCATGGCCCTTTTCATCGGAGAATCGCCCGATGGTAATGATCTTGCGGGCGCTGCCAGACAGAATCTCCTGCAGCTCATGAAGACCGACCGTGCTCTCGGTAAAATCATCAAAGGCCAGCGGCTGCTGCGCTTTTTCCAGCACCTGGCGGTCATTATGGCAGCTATTGACCACCAAAAGATTGTCATCGCTTACGCACAGTTCCCGGGTAAATCCATAGATATCCTCTGTCACCGGCGCCACGCGCTCATATGTGGCGTAAGCTCGCCGCAGGCTGGGTTCATGCTGATTCCCCTTGGTGCGGATCTCGCTGAGCATATCATTGTGCACGAAAATCATTCGCTTCCCATCGGCATGGAGGAACATATTGATCATGTCCTTCTCATAACCGAAGAAATTGATCACCCAGTCCAGCGGATACCCGCCGAAATAACGCCGGTAAAGGCGGCTGTAAAACCGATCCACCCGCTTTGTCACTGCCGGGCCTTGATTATTCTTCTTAAAATAAAGCCTGGAAGCAATCTCCTCACCCAAAGACTGCCATACCATATTTGGCATCGGCAGCACGCCGACGCCTTCCGGGATCATGCAGATCCGCTCCGGCTCCCCTTTCAGATAACCGGAACGAATCGCCACATAATAATTGCGTTTCGTCAGGTCGATATGCTCCAGCAGACTCTGCATAGCCGTCGTGATACCGTTTCGCCCCAGACTGCCGCCGTAGATCAGCACATTATCCCTGCCGTTGTCCGGCAGGGTAACGGTCTTCACACACGATTCTTTCTGCAGCACCCGGCGACAAAGCAGCGACGCCGCATCCTTTCCGTCATACTGGCAATAGCGGCTGCGAAACGCATCGTCATCGTACCGCTTTTCCCTGCGCAGCTGATCCCACAGATCCTCCACACAGCCAACCACCGGGAAAGGAAGTTCCTGATCCGAAAGATACCGGCTACGCCCCTGCAATGCCGCGTCTTCCTCTTCCCGAAACAGGATGATCTTACGTCCGGTACAGGCGAAATCAAACATCGCCGGAGAATCATCCGTCACGAGACAGTCGCAAAGGCTTAGGATCTCATAGAGATCATACTGGGTCGGCACGTACTGTATATGGCGGTACTGCTTTTGTCCCAGCTTCCTGGCATCAGAAGGATGAAGCTGTACCAGCAGGAGCTCTCCATCCGTCAGCTCCCCATCCAGTTTTGCCAGAATCCGCTCCATCTGTGCTTTCAGCTTCTCGCCATCCACACTGCCGCTTCGCTTCACCGGCAGCCAGCTATACAGGCGCGATACCCCCGGATACAGCTTTTGGCGCAGCCCCTTCTGCCTTTCCCGGTCGAAAAATACGCCGTTTCCAGGAGCGCCGCAGCAAAGGATCTCCCCGCGATACAGGTTGTCCAGATAAAAGGCGGAACAGAGTACCTCTTTCATATAATCACTGGAACAGGCCAGATAATCCGCCATCAGCAGACTGCGCTGATCATCCCCCATGGCATAAGCTCTTTGTATATTATCTTTTCCAACGGGATAAACCGGCGTCCCGTGCCACGTATTAATAAGAACCTGCCCTTCCCGCTTCGTATACCACTCCGGGAAAGTCCGGTCGTAAAAAAGATACCCTGCGCATCCCATCAGATAAGCAAAACGGAAACTCTTTCTCGCCACCAGGGTAACGCCCTTCACCTGATACTGGGACAGCAGCGCCTGCAGCTGCGGCCGGTTCCCTTTGGTACAGGCGACATAGATCCGGTAATGTTTATATTCCGGCTGCCCGGTCAGTTCCCGCAGCACCGCCAACAGACTGCCGGACATTCCCCTTGCATCCCTGGAGTCTATCAAAATCCAGTCTTCCTTTAAGGCGCTTTTATAAAAAGAAGATGCGTACCTGGATACGATCAGATACTGCTTCAGTTTTCTAAATTTACTTTTGATAATCTTTTTAAATTTTCCCACTACTCTATCTTTCCCCTCTGCATTTCCCTTTATGTACAGAAAAAGCACCACCGCCGGAGGTGCTTTTTCTATGTGAATTTTATTAAGAAGGTTTCTATACTGTCTGACGCTCACAATATATTCGCCACAGTACTATCATATTCTTATTATGAATATTTGTCAAATGGATTTATGGATTTTTTCCATATTTTTTCACGGAAAAAGGCGCCGCATAAGCAACGCCTTTCATATCCTATTTCGCTAAACAATTATTTTGTTGTAGCAGTCTTAGCCGGTGACCAGTCACTATAAACTTTCTCACCATCCACTACCTGATAAGCACGAACTCTGATGTAGTATGTTTTATTTGAATGATAAGTTGTCAGTACCTGTCTGTACAGTTTTCCACCAGCACTTACGTTCGTAAAATCTTTTGTGGTAGCTCTCCACCAGTCAGGTCTGATGGAATACTGAACTTCAAATCCATCCGCTCCGGGAATTGTACTGGAAGTCACAACAAAGGATTTCTTAGCTGTCTTGGAAGTTACAGAAGGTGTAAAGGTCGGCTGACCCGGTTTTCCAACAACAACCTTGATTTCCAGAGTATCAGCTTTACAGTTATTGGTTTCTTTTGCAGTTACTGTAATTGTACACTCACCAACACCTTTGTATGTGATTTTGCCATCATTTACATCCGCAACAGAAGCATCGCTTGTATCATAGCTAAGGCTCATGTTCTTATCTTCCAGAGCGTAACCCAATTTCAGAGTACAAACTTTGCTCTTGGTTGTTCTGGAACCATTTGCCAAGTCTCTTTTCTGCAACGGATTTGTCATGGACAGTTCCTGCTGACCCTGCGTAATGGTAAACTCTTTCTCAATTGTTCCAGAATAGTTGCCAATACCTTTAATGATCGCTACTGCTGTACCGCCTTCAACATTTCCAGAGTAAGATACTGTGTAATCTTTACCTTCAACCAGAGTCATATTGTCATTCGTTACAGTTACTTCCGGCTCAATTGCTTCACCTGTATAAACCTGATCTGCAATATCCGCTACCTTTGTATTCTGCGCAACATCAACGCCTTTTACATTGAAAGTAGTTTCAAGGCTTCCTGAATAACGGCTTCCAACAGGTGTAGCTTTTACAACATATTCTCCAGCTTCACTGATACCGTCTTTATTTGCAAGCTCAGTTTCTGTTACCCGTTTGCCATCTTTCAGAATCTCAATCTTGCAATTTTTCTGATCATTATATGATCCATAAACTGCACCATTGCTCTGATATTCTACTTTAATCTGTTTCAGAACATCGTTCCAATCTGCACCAACATATGTATCACTGATTGGAGCAAATTCAAAAGTCTCTGCAAAATCAAGTCCACCGATAGTAAAGGTGATTTCACGTGTGCCTGTATAATATTTAGATGTGTCTTTAGCTTTTACAATTACAGTTGCTTCGCCAGCATTAACATTATTTCTGTAATTCACAACATAAAAATCAGCATCTGTAAGAGTATACTCATTATTGACATCTTTCTCTACAATTCTGATATCGGAAGCTGTTGGCTTAACTTCTTCACCTGTGTATGGATAACTCTTTAAAACCTCAGCAGTAATACTTGCATCGTTGAGATACAATTTCTCATTTACATCAATAACTTCTTTCTGAGTACCACTATAGTTACCGATACCGGTAATAACAACTCTCTTATTGCCAAAAGCTTCTGTCACTACACTATAAACGTAATCAACGCCTTCTTTAAGAGTTGTGCCTTTCTCGCCGCCAATCACAAGATCTCTTACGATTACTTCAAGAGAACCTGCATTACCGCTACGGTGTGTACCCTGAGTTGCATTATAATAGAAATTCTGATTATCTACCAGTTTTTTGCTCTGGACATATACAGGGATAGTGGCTGTATCACCGGCAAAATTATTTTTCCCGCTGATAGTAATATAATACGTACCAGCATTTGTCCAATCAGCTCTCTGAGTTGTTACAGTATACTGATTAGCATTCAGAGGATTTCCGATAACAACCTTATCATTATCTACAAAATGATCTTTGCCGTTGTAAGTAAATACTGCACCGCCATTTTTAATTGTTTTACCATTAACTGTGATCTTTCCAGCCTTCAGTGCCTGATTAACCGCCATCTGCAGTGAATCTTCTTTTACAATTTCATATGTAGCATCCACATATGAATCCGGATCATAATTCACAGCACCGTACACCCGCATCTGATGCACGCCCATATCTACAGAAGGTTTTTTTTCTGTATACTCACCGGTTTTTTCATTCATATATTTTACAGTATACTCATTATCGGCTAAATATCTGCTGTTAACCTCATCGTAAACTGCCAATGAAGCATCAATCTCTTCCTGCACCTGTGCAACAGTCTTATTAGACATGAAAGCAATAGGATCTACACTAACTCTGGCAGTATCATTGCTTAATTCTGCATAAGTAATCTTATAAGTATATTCACTGTCAATAACACCGCTGTAATTACCGGTTCCGACTACCCTAATTTTATGAGTACCAACTTTTGTTCCATTGCCATTGGTCAGTTCAATTCTGTAATCACCTTCGCCTAATTCAAAATAGTCCTCACCGTCCTGAATGGTTACAGAAAGAATCTCCGGATACTGTACGCTTCCGGTATACTTCATGGATTCTTCTGTAGCATAAATTACAGTTGCTGTTTTCTCTCTGATTTCACGCGGAACAATTTTATACTCGATAACCTGGTCTCCAATGTTACCGTAAATATTTCCGTCAAACTCAATTGTTACTTTAGCCAGACCAACTGTCGCAGAAACATCTGTATTATTTTCATATGTCAGATGATAATCCTGTCCATTAACCAACGTGTATGCACCATCAGTTAATACGATTTCAGGAGCTACGTCATTGCCGCCGGCATATTCAAACTCAAGTGGTTCATTACCCCACCAAGTATTCTGACCTCCTAAAGTTACCCCGATATCCCAGATATCTTTTACCGCTTTCTGCGCTGCAGGAGTTGCTTTCGCTGCTGCAGCTGCTTTCTGAACAGGTGCTTCTGCTTCTACAGCTGTCTCCTCTGTCTCTGCATCAGCTTCTTCTGCATCCGTCTCCTCTGTCTCTGCATCAGCTTCTTCTGCATCCGTCTCCTCTGTCTCTGCAT
>DSTFC04002__coassemble_4394_pt1 | contig 5158 bp, 4 predicted proteins | sample DSTFC04002__metabat2_high_PE_045 | metagenome-assembled genome bin DSTFC04002
AAATCGAAAATGGTGTAAACGAAGAGGCAGTTCACTGGAATGCCAAAACTGCTTTAACCTAAAGAATTTATCAGGTTAATAATATTATTATATCAAAAGCAGATTCTTCTGTTTCCAACCTCTTTTCCCCGATCATTTCATTACGAACTATTCCTGCAAAAAGTCACAAAATCATTTTCTCCACATAGTATCATCTAATCTATTTCGTCCTGTTCCCTCCATTGCATTATTCAAAAAAATTCCTTAAACTCCCCGTAGAGCTGCGCTGCCAGAGATATCTTATATTTCCTTTTCATTTCATCTCATTCCTCTTCTGCCACGTTCCGTCCTCTCCTGCCACCTTGGCGTTGGGATAGATCTTTTCCATCCTCTGATCATCAAAACGCTGATCCAGGAATTCTTCCAGTCCATTGTCCGGCCAAGGATCACTCAGCCTGTCATTGTACCGGTACAGAGCCAGGCCGGACACCGCCATATTCACCGCCATAAAAGCGATGACGATCCAGGTCAGGATCTTGCCCGCGCGCATGGGAATCTTTTCAATCCAGCCGGAAAACCACGGATACAGGATTTTAATCCAGATCACGGCGGCAATTCCCCAGAAGAAGCAATACAAAAGATTAATCCTTCCTCCCAAGTTAAAAGGAATCTTACTGTAATCCCAGAAAACTGTTCCGAAAACACGTTCCGACAGCACGCTGCAGGCATACTCATAAAAACCGCCCAGCACAGTGCCGCACATGAAGATATAGCGGTCGCTTCTGTCCCGATACCGGTAAAGCAGCGCGCTGAGAAAACTGCAGCCAAATCCCCAGACGATACTGAAGGGCCCCCAGACCAGACTGCTGCGGCTCATCCATTCATCCATGGTAAATCTGCAGAAAATGGTCTCCGCGATGTCACCCACCACCGCTCCGATCATAAACAGCCATACCAGCTTATAAAAACCGCAGCCCTGGGCAAAAACCGTCGCTTTTTCCTTCTGCTTCAGACCTGCGAAAATCTTTCCTGCCGAAATGGCAGGATAGGCTTTTGTCATACGTCTTTGGACGCGGCGGGTGAGCGCATTGCCAAAATTATCCGTGAAATCCTGGAGCTGATCGAAAAATGCTGCCCGGCTCACCAGGTGATGCATCTGCCTTACTGTGGCAATACAGAAAATCACATCCGTGACAATCACAATCCCCAGGCCTATACCCAGTATGAGTTCCAGCCGTCCCGGAAGCATATGTATGGCTTTTAGCAGAAAGGGGTTGACGAACCGGATACAGATCACGGCGGCGATTCCAAACAGTCCCAGCTGCCAGAGCGTCAGATATCCCTGGAACTGAAATCTTGCCCGGCTGAAATCCCACCACTTTTTGTTAAACACCTTTTCCAGAATCACACCAGTCACGACGATCACCAGAAAGCCCACCACAGTGCCGCCTAAAAACAGAAAGAACAGCCGATCCTGCAGTTCTGAAAGGAACATACAGTAAGCTGCACCGATCACACCGTACACCGGACAAAGCGGCAGATTAAGAAACCCTGTATTGATAAAACTTTTTCTTCTGAGCGCGTTGGCCATCACCCCGGCGCACCAGCCGACAAAAGAATAAACGATAAAAATCCAGAAAAGATCATTCCAGCTGTAAATCAAATCTTCTGCTCCTTATTTTTGTATTCTTTCCAGTTTCACGCAGCATTCTGTATGCGGTGATAGATTCTTCTTATACTACATCGCATAAGTAGCACCCCCTAAGGCGGGGTGAAGTTTAGCAGAGTAGTGTAGGTTAAATGATCTTCCCCACACCCACCCCGCAAAAGCGAAAATATGCCCTTTTTTATTTGCAAAAAACTATGCCTTATCACTTTACTCTTAAGCAAAACAATAAGGGGGGAGTTTTACAGTTTTGTTTACTCCAACAAGTCTTTTATCCACTGAGGTGTTTTCTCGACTTTTTCACCTTTCTTCAATTGCTCTATCAAGTATGCCATCTGTTCGTTTTTATAAAAACGATCTTCAATATAACAATCATGCGAGCAATATTTCTGATTCTTTGTGGTACTCTTAAAACTTTTGCCACACATTTTACACTGATGCGCATATTCTTTCTTGGGATGCTGTGCTTCCCATTTTCTTTTGCACGCCAGTGAGCAATATTTTCTTTTTCTCCCAGTAGGGGGATTAACCAGAGGGGCACTGCAACGGATACATACGTTGCCTTCATATTTTGACGATTTTAAAATATCATCTGCTCTTCCGTCCAGCCCTATTTTTTTACAATAATTTCTAACAATATCCCTGCTTAGTTCCACCTTATCTGCTATTCTGCGATATCCATAGCCAAAATGACGCATTTTCACAATAAGTTCTTTTTGATCTTCTGTCATAAGTGATCACTCCTTTTTATTGTAGTAATCACTCTAAAAGCAATCGTTGTCAAGCGATAATCAATGTTAAAGCATTTATTATTTAAAATAAACTAATCTTCATACGTTGACTTAAATTTTCTTTCATGTTTCTAATCGCTTCTTTTATTTCCGTATAGTATCCTGTTTCTTGGCGGAATCCAAATTTGGGGTCTCCTCTAAATGATAGCCAATTAAAACTTGTTATTACTAAAAAAGTATCATCGCAAATCAAAACTTTTTCGTGCGTATTATTTAATGCTATTAGTGTTAAATAATTTCCATACTTTTTCTTCCTTAAATTTTCTAATTGCTTCAATATCTTAGGATCAGAATCTTGCTCATCACTAATACCATATCCTATAACTACCTTCACTTTCTTTTGTAACGCTTTATCAATTAACCCAAGAACTTCATTATTAACCCCGGATCTCTTTATCCATGGAGACACAATTATAACTTCATCTTGTGCCTCTCTTAATGCTTTTAAAAATAATGGCCTATGGTCATATGTATTCAAGATTCTGTTTGCACTTTCTTGCTTACTCTTTAATTCTTCTAACTGTTTTTTTAACAACCGTACCTGTTGCGTTGCAGTAATTTTGTCCTTCTCCGGTACTACTTCATTATTAATTTGCTCATTGTAGTCTACAATCTGCGTTTTTAAATTATCTATTTGTTTCTGATAATCATCTTTTTTGTTCTCAAATTCCTGTGCTTCTTCAATAATCTCTTTAGGCAAACTGTTTAACAAAGGATATTCTTTAATTTCATCCACACTTGTCTTTTTGTCCAAATTAATTTGATGGAGATTTTCATTTTGCATTCGGAGTATAATTGTTTCATATTCTTGGCGCCTGGACGCCTTTTCAAATGCTCTTAATTCTATAGTTTCTTTATCATAGTTATAATATACTAATACATACACTTTCCTATATTCTGTGTAAACTTTCTCCACCTGATTAATCGCTAGTAAATCACCTTCAAAAAAGCTATTTTTCCCATTAGAAATTCTATATTGTTTTATTGCATTATTTAATTTTTCATAAGTGATATCCTCAATTGTTGGACGTTCAAGTGCCGGCTTCAATGGTATCATTGCATTATCTCTTAATTCATTTCCCTTATAATATCGTTTTGTGTCAATGAATACCTCACCTGTTAATCCATCCATCAATACTGAAAATGTAAGTTCTTCTGGAACAATCATAGAAGCTTTGTCTAAAACTTTTCTGCCTTTATTAGTTTTTCCCTGTAAATATCAACTACAAGCAAATCATTTGCGCGTAACTCGGCTATTGCATTATAAACAACTTGTGTATTTATTCCTAAAAATCCACATATAGCATCTGTACTTGTTATATTTTCTTTTAAAAATTTTAAGATAAACTCCTGCAGTATCGACAGAGGTTTCTTTTTCTGCATTGTGAACCGTAATTCAATTTTATAAATGGGGCAGGCTGCTTCAAAATATTTTACAAGATCATAACCTGCTATAGCATTTGCATTTTTTTGTGCTAATTCTTCTATTGTCACAACTATACCTCGCTTAGATAACAATCCTGATCGTGTTCATAAATATATTGTAATACCTCGTAAAATGGATTCGGACTATTATAAATAGTCGGTCGCCTTGTTACAGCCACATGATTTCCAACAATAATTAATAATTCTCTAGCTCTAGAAAAAGCAACATTTAATCTTCTTACATCACTTAAGAATCCAATATCTCCCTTATCGTTGCAACGAACTATACTATAAAATATTATATCTGTTTCTCTTCCTTGAAAAGCGTCCACAGTATTAATTTCTATTTTAATATTGGTAAAAGCCATGTGGTATCTACTTTCAAATGTTCGATTAAGATAATCCCTTTGAGCTCTATATCCTGCAATTATACCAATATCTTTATTTATACCCTGCTTACGAAAATCCTTATCGAGATTTAATAAATATTTAAAAATAACATCACATTCACAGACATTTCTATAGGTCCTATGCTGTGATCTATTTACTACTTCTTCCTTTGATTCTCTTTTTTTATTGGTAGACAACCATACAATAGCTTTTCTTCCCCACATTTCCGTTTCAATAGTTTTGTCATCAGCTTTGGTTTTGGAAATTAGATTTTCATCTTTATAAAACATTTCACTTACCATTTCACCTATAACAGGATGCATCCTATATTGCTCATTTAAAATATTTTTACAGTCTGGGCTAATTCTTTCTTCTAAATATTCAAATAGACTCTTCTCTAAATCTTCTTTGGTAATCTCCAGTTCCTCTAAATTATCTTTATCTAATTCAGAATCGACAACTGGAGGTAATTGTTTATGATCTCCAACCAAAATAATTTTCTTTCCTAATCCTATAGGAACCAATATTTCCGGAGGAGTTGCTTTTCCTGCTTCATCGATAATAACCCAATCAAATCTAAGATCTGATTTTGAACTCAAATTTGTTATTCCCAAACATGTAGCCCCTACAACACTTACGTCCATTAAACATTCTTGATATAAGTCATTACCAGCTTTTACTCTCTGCTGCCATTCTTTACAAATACTCTCGATTTTTGAAAGGTGGTTATACTTCTTTTGATTTTCTTTCAGCTCAACTTCAATTTTTCTTTTTACACTTGTATATTCATCCGTATTCTTTATCCCCAAAATTTCTTTCCATTCATCAATCTCTTTTTTCCCATTAATAATGTTGGTTTCAACTTCCTTCAGTTGTCTTTCAACTGCCATTTTCTTATGCGAAATTT
>DSTFC04002__coassemble_10519_pt1 | contig 2544 bp, 3 predicted proteins | sample DSTFC04002__metabat2_high_PE_045 | metagenome-assembled genome bin DSTFC04002
ACAGGATCAAGGCGATCCTGTACGAAAAGGATGGTATCGTCCTCCTGTATAAGAGGCTGTCTGTCGATGGCAGGTTCCGGTGGCCAAAGAACCAGGCGGAAGTGAGACGGCTTACCTGGCAGCAGTTCGACTGGCTCATGTCGGGACTGGAGATCGAACAGCCCAAGGCATTCAAACCGTTGCCCGCTGGCCGAAAAAGTCCTGTCCCTTCCGCTGGAAATAGATCTTAAATGTCTCAAAATATCTCTGGTTTCAGCTCTGTTCCCGTGGTCTTATCTGCTGACATATGATATAATGGGTCCAGTATAGAAAGGACGAAAGGAACATGGCTTCTGACCCAAGGGAACTCCAGCTCCGGGAGCTGAAAGATATGATGCAGCAATTGAAAAAAACGGTCGAATCCCAGACGCGGATGATCGCTTCCCTGCAGGAATCCCTGGATGCGGCCAACCAGCTCGCAGCTCAGAGACTGGAAACGATCGATTATCTGAAAAAGCAGCTTTACGGGGCATCCAGCGAAAAACGCAAAAAGCCGGAAGAGCCGCAGGCGGACGGTCAGCTCACGCTCTTTGATATGTACGCCCAGATCTTTGACGAAGCCGAGTATCACCATGACCCAAAAGCCACAGAACCGGAGCAGGTAGTAGTCGTGAAGGAACATGTGCGCAAGAGCCGGAAGACAAATGCAGAAAAATATAAGGATCTTCCGACAGAAGTGGTCGAAGTCCCTCTTCCGGGATCGGAACAGTCCTGTCCGGACTGCGGCACCCCTCTGGTCCGTGTTGGAAAGGAATACGTCCGGGAAGAACTGGTGTACATCCCGGCAACACTCAAGCTGGTGAGATATTACCGTACGACTTATAAATGTCCGGCGTGTACAGAAGGATATCATTTAGACCAGAACAGCTATAAATTTGTGAAATCTGTGGTCCCGCCGGCGCTGATCCCCCACAGTCCGGTATCCCCGTCGGTGGCCTCATGGTGTATCTATCAGAAATATGCCCTTTCGCTGCCCCTGTACCGGCAGGAAAAAGATTGGCTCCAGTTCGGGCTGGAGCTTTCCAGGACGACGATAGCGAACTGGATCATAAACTGTGTGGACCGGTACTTTATCCATGTATACGGATTCTTCCACCGGGAACTCCTGAAGAGGGGCTTCCTGATGGCGGATGAGACAAGGGTCCAGGTGCTGAAAGAACCGGAGAGGCGCGCACAGTCGCAGTCCTGTATGTGGCTGGTAAGATCCGGGGAAGACGGTCTCCCGCCGATCATCCTTTTCGGATATACGGAGACCAGGGCAAAATACCATATCGAAAGATTCCTGGAAGGATACGGCGGCGGATACCTGGAAACAGATGGATATCAGGGTTATAACAACCTGAAAAATATCAGGCGCTGCTGTTGCTGGGCCCATTATCCCAGAAGTATTATTATCCCAGAAGTAAGTCTCCATGTGGCATAAATGTTGCTTTTTACATTCTATCGATACATTCGCTTGCTTTCCCTCATAGCTTTATGTTCTGTTTGTTTTTTTGATTCATGGCAGTCTGATATAATTTATGTACTTTATCCCTGCAAATTTTCCAAAGCAGAAGGATTATTGGCTATAATCGCTCCCACAATCGAACAATTTGCCAAATCCGGACAATCGCCGCAGGTAGTGACGCCTTTTTTCAGCGCGCATTGACGAACCGCACACATACTCTCGCAAAATACAGTTTTAGCTCCGCTCATGCGGCAGCCCTCACAGTTGATATGCTCAGGAAGAATCGGGGCGTTATTTAACTCCGCCCACAGCTTCGCAGTTTTTTCACGCAGCGCCTGATCGTCATGCATTGTGGCAATATATGCATCACATTTTTCACAATCCAGCCCGCAGAATCCAATCATATCTTTCATAAATCTTGTACCTCCAATTATATATTTACTTTCTTATTTTAGTTTTCCGTTAGCCTTTTTTTATCATTTGCTTTCTTCCTTTTTTGATGGAAATTGCACGATAGCCAAACATGCCAAGCCTATACCCAACATACAAATTGCGTTATCAGATTCAATTTCATTTAAAAGTGGTAAGACAACAACCGCTATTCCCATTGCCAGTGATACACCCTTTAACACCAGAGTAACCATTTCAGAGATGTTTTTCTTTGTCGTATCTTCTTTTGTAGTTGTTTTTACCTGCATAAGTTCATCGACAGTCACATTAAAAATTTCAGCCAATTTAAGAATAATATTTACATCCGGAAAAGATAAATCCCTCTCCCATTTTGATACTGCTTTATCTGTAATGCCCAATTTTCCGGCAAGCTCAGCTTGTGTCATTCCTTGTTTCTTACGCAATTCTGCTATCATACTTCCAAATGTTTGCTTTTCCATTGTGTCCACTCCTTTACTTTCATGGTTGAATGATAACATATCCTCCGGTCTCTACTCAACCGACCGCCAGTTTAGTCGGCTCGTCTGATGGTTTAAAGGCAGTTTAGTTGGAAAAATTGACATGTTGCATTATATGATATTGGGGTCAAAAGCCTGTCTATAGCACCT